>Ga0307514_10000678_pt1 | contig 60745 bp, 44 predicted proteins | sample 16_EM_MG_FD_203088 | JGI IMG/M metagenome (GOLD analysis project Ga0307514, IMG submission 203088) | Populus trichocarpa ectomycorrhiza microbial communities from riparian zone in the Pacific Northwest, United States - 16_EM | ecosystem: Host-associated > Plants > Roots > Unclassified | place... | reverse complement strand
CATCTGCTCCATCCGTACAATTTTATACGAACTCTGTATAGATACATCTATTTATATCTTTTACCACGCACTCTTAGTACTCAATTAGGTTTAATCTAAGTATAAACGGTAACCGCCCGATGACGGCCGGGGACTGTGGATGATGGCTGGGGACGGTCAAAGTACCGTCCCCTGCAGATATCGGCCGTCCTTCCGTCATTCTTATGCTCGGACGGGACGGTTGAGAACACTGGTTCTTTTATCTCCCTGCAGCATTGGTCCCAAACTAACCCCACCGTTACCATTTGAATATTTCTTTGTAGAACGTAAGTAGTCCTTCTGTTGTCACAGCGGGAGATCTGGCCTAACATGAATTGATAATCCTCATAGGATGTGAGCTTAATTCATCACCGTAGTTTCACGCCCCCGAAATGATTCAGTAATTATATTTGTTTACTGAACTCAATAGACGGTGAGATTATACCGCCGTCTTCGAGGCAGGACATCAGCTAATATAGATTTAGGGACTTAATTCGACAGCATGTAAGTTATCCTGATATTTCAGGACACTGTAAAGCATGTCTAATACGAACCTCATCTGCTGTTTGACAGCCTTGAACAAGAATCAGCTTGATATCGGGTTCAATTATTGGTGATTTGAATGGGAATGGTAGCATCCTGCTCCATCTCCACCGCTATCATCCCAATACTAATTGAACTGTAGGTACTGAGTTGTAAGAATTTGAGCAGCACTGTGGTTCAGACGGCATAGATTGTGGGCAAGCTTTGAGTTATGAAAATACGTTCGGCGATGCTAGTTCAAAGCAGTCATTAAAAACCTTTACTTGGTGATCATTCCTCTCAACTACTAGATAAACCTCGTTTACTAGCCTTTTCGACAGTGAGATCTTCAGCACCCACTTTGGCCTTTGTGATCGAGAGAGCAGACAGCTTCTTAAGCAGTCCGTCTGTAGTTACCATGCCATGCAGTATAAATTTTCTTGCATTAATCTTACCAGACCGGGTGCCCTGTAAACTTGTCCTCACTGCATGTAGGGGGGTACTGGTATATTTTTAATGCTCCCAGTACCAGTAATTGTGAAAAATGGATCCATCTTACCCAAGAAAATATGCAATGATTCCACCAGTCCAGCAATGGACCAGTCCGGACTGGAACCGTCCAGTCTAGTCCAGGTCCAGTCCAAGAAATTTTTGGACCGGGATCGGACCAATCCCCAATTTTTCGGGACCTGGACTGAACTGGCCTGGACTGCTTTGGACCAGTCCACACGGGCCGAATCGGCCCGAATACGCTGGGAGTTACTGATACACTGAGTCAACAAATAGACTCATACACATATACTCATACATGTAGACTTATCTTGCCATTCACAAGTCACAATGCACATCTCACCCCTCACCACTTGCCACTTGCCACTTGCCACTTGCCACTCACCCCGGCGGGAACTTCCCGACGTCCATGGCCGCCAGGAAGTCCATCACCGCCATGTCGCATATCTCCATGAAAACCAGCTCCGACACCTGTGCCCACCGGCATCGACCAGCTTTCCAGCCCGTTGCTTTTCCCACCTTCTTCCAGAGCTCCCGCTGCTGGTATTTCCACCGGCTGCAGTGATGGAGGAGATGCTCCCGTGTTTGGCCCACCATTCCCCCGCACCACCAGCACTTGTCATCCTCTCGGTGTCCGAATCGTTTTAGGTAAGCTCCGATAGACGCATGCCAGCACTTTAGTTCGTAGAATCTTGTTGCCAATGACTTTGCGCTTGTCATTGGGATAGGTCTCCTGTTGCCTGCTTTGCCCTTCAGTCTGTAGCCAAAGTGCTTACTGCATTTGTCGGCCTCCCACTAGGCCTTGGCTGCTGATCTTCCTTCGGGTTGTGTCTGAGTTAGGGTTGTAGGGATTACTGTCTCACTTCTTTAGCTTTTCGGATCAACTTTGAAATTGATAAATATTATCCTGTTTGGACTGGTCCAGACCAAGCCCGTCCAGTCCAAGACTGCCAGTCTGGGGCCCGGTCCAGTCCGACCTTCCGGTGGGACCGGACCGGACTGAGCCCTACCCCAGACCGGGTCCGTCCGGACTGGTGGAATCATTGAAAATATGTCGAAAACTCGATGTGCGCAAATCCTGATTGTGCACAGGGACCTTATTTCCTAATTCCCGTATTCCGACTGTATCAATTCGCATGGCCGTACGTCATAATCACACTGCCCACATCCTCACTGTGTGGTATCTACAGGTGCTGTTATGGGAGTAGGACCGAAGTAGTTTTCATTGGGATATCCCGGGCGAAAGGCCAGAAGTCAATTACACAAATACCAATCAGTCGTGGGCTTATCAGTCTCGGGATAATCCGTCCTGTAGCCAGAGCTATTGCGGCGTAGGTATACTCGTGCATTAACACAGCGTTGTGATTGGCTCAATACTACCCGACGACACGTGACCGCTCTTAACCACTGTGCAGGGCAATGTATCAACCTGTGACGACCTTGGAGTCGGTACAAGAAAACCGATAGGCTGGTACTGTATTCGGGAGTCGTTTCTCCATGCCCCAGCTATTACGGAACAAGCATCCGAACCCGCCGCTGATCCCAGTCTACTTTTTGCAATGTCTCAACTCGCTCGCTCGACTACCGTTCCAGGTCGACCAGCCCCACGCTGCAACGGATTCTACTCCTACACAGTATCTGGTCAATGCGGAAGCCTTCTCGATCAAGTCTTGCTGACTGCGATATTGGTGACGGTGGTGGGGAAATCCAGTTTGGAGAAGGATTTAGGTCCCAACTGACGGGCGATAATATCCTCCGAATGAGGCAGAAAGCATTGTCCTTGACGTAATCTTGTCGAGCGGTCAGTGAATGGCCATCTAGAATCTGTATTCACCGTTCAGCGCAAACACTACCCTTCGTGCGCCTCTCTTCGAGCTCCGACATCAACTTCTTCCGCCACTTTCTGCCGATAACGGCTACGATGCAGGGACTCTACACTGGGGATCGCGCTTGTCCGTATGACCAGACGACTCATATCATGATGCGGCATATACATAGAGGCAGAAGTCCATCTCACGGTAAGTCCTCGCCGTTCCCCTGGCTACAATTTGTCATTCAAGGAATAGTTGGATTGCGGGATTCTGGGCTCGAGTTATTGCAAAAGTAGATCTCTGCCTTCGCGTCGCGACATCTGGCTGGTACCGATACGGATATGATACCAGTGTTCCTAAGCAGCCCGGCCCGGCCTGAATAATTCTGAGAGTCAGAGCAACCAGAAAGTATTAAAGGTGAAATTGACAGCGAAAGGGAAGATGATGTAACAAAAGATACTGACACAATTATTGGTAACGAAACAGGAGGATGGATAGCAAGAGAATGTTGGCACGAGATTTGGCCCGATGGCTTGTGTGGTTTTCGGCCTAAAGCTGCGGGCATGAGGCCGGTGGCTTGCGACCCCTATGGGCCGCCACCAGTCCCCATGCCGAGGAGTAGGGCTAGCCCCGGCAGTGATGCTCGGCATCGGTCTCTGGATGTGATACTCGGCTTCGCCGAGTATGCCCTCTTCTTTCTGATATATATTTGCCGGTCTTTCTCTCTCTTTGCTCTTTAGACAATCACTTTTGTACGATAGTCAATTCAATATTTCTATTCGTACCCGATTGATCTCAACAGAGAACAATGTAACGGGGCAAACAGGCAGCAAAAGGGTAAGAAAGTCAGAAACTCAGTTAGAGAAGGAGAGAAATACAGAAACTAGAAGTAGAACAAGAGCACATATAGGACATGCAGCAAGATAATAAAACGAAAGAAACCAGGGGTTGACAAGAACGGATATAGGTCTTGCAGCGAGAGAGAGAAAGTGACAGTAGAAATTACTTTCGGTGGACAAAAGTCTAGTTTATAATTGCAAGAAAATAATATGCATATCGCACAATTTTCCGCTGCGATATTCAGGCCTACCATGCATCATGTGGGAGTAATCTCTGGTCCGAATCATCCAGCTGAGGGATCTTCAGATACTTATTGCTGACACGCTGTGCCGAGTCTTCCGGGAACGGATCTGACGGGTATTTATTGCTGGTCAACTAGTTCTGGATATCGGGGTTGCACCTTCGTATTCTCTGCTCTAGTTGCCCACTAACATCCGCTAGTTATATTAATTGGCATCCCCAGGTTCCTTGGTGAGGCCCTAGGGTACGTATTTATTTGCCTGGACGCCTTAAAGATATACACAGCCGGCCCGACCCTAGATGCCGACTTCGGGCCCCGGAAGACGCCCGGTCGCCCGGACTTTTGGGAACCCTGACTGTATCCATTGAAACATAATAATTAAAAGTGGTGCAGGTAGCCCAAAAATGACCGTTTCCCCCCTCTTCCGTCGAATAAAATTTACATTCGTAACATCTCACCCACTCCATTTTCTACGCAAACACTAATAGAAGAAAATAATATTTTATTTGAAAGTCTCCAGAATCGGGGAGTGGTAAGCGGAATCTATATTTGTGACCAGTGTCCTATATATGAGATACCACGATCAGTCTTCTATTTCATAAACTAACAGCATGGAATTATTCAGCAATCGTCCTGGGATACATAGGCTGGTTGCCACTCACAGCGTACCTCGCCTTATACCGGTACTGATGAACACTCTGTTCGCGCTGGGCACGACGACAAGTACACGAACTGTGAGATCCACCCATTAGAAGCTGCCAGGTGTAGGGCCGTCCACCCTTCGGTGCACTGGACATCCTTATCAACACCCAGCTCGCTGACAAGCATCCGAACCGTGGAATCACGCCCATTTGCAGCTGCGAGGTGTAGAGCCGTCAGCCCGTCATTGTTCTTCGATTCCTTGTCAACACCGAGCTCGACAACAAGCATCCGAACCGTAGTATCGTGCCCATTGAAAACAGCCCAGTGTAGTGCCGTCCTCCCATGAATGTCCTTCGCTTCCTTGTTGACACCGAACTCCCTGACCAGCATCCGAACAGTGGCATCGTGCCCGTTGCAAGCACCGTAGAATAACGCCGTCCGACCTGTGTTGTCTTTCGCTTCCTTGTCGCCACCAAGTTCGCCGACAAGTATCCGAACTGTAGTATTGTACCCTTTAACAGCAGCTAGGTGCAGCGCCGTCGACCCGTCATTGTCTTTCAATTCCTGGTTGACACCGAATTCGACAACAAGTAGACGCACCGTGGCATCGTGCCCATAAACAGCTGCCCAGTGCAGAGGCGTCGAACCGTCGCTGTCCTTTAATTCCTGGTCGACACCGTGCTGGGCAACAAGTATACGTACCGTTGAATCGTGCCCATAACCAGCTGCGAGGTGTAGCGGTGTTGACCCCTTGTTATTCTTTGACTCTCTGTCCACCCCGAGCTCGGCAATAAGAAGATCAATCATGGCATCGCGTCCATAAATTGCTGCAAGGTGTAGTGGCGTAGACCCGTCCATATCCTTCGATTCTTTGTCCATTCCGAACTCGGAAACAAGAAGACGAACCGTGGAATCGTGCCCATAAATAACTGCGAGGTGTAGCGGTGTCGATCCTTTGTTATTCTTTGATTCTCTGTCCACCCCGAGCTCGGAAACAAGAAGACGAACCGTGGCATCGTGTCCATACATTACTGCAAGGTGTAATGATGTAGACCCGTCCATATCCTGGGATTCTTTGTCCATTCCGAACTCGGAAACAAGAAGACGAACTGTGGAATCGTGCCCATAAATTGCTGCGAGGTGTAGCGGTGTCGATCCTTTGTTGTTCTTTGATTCTGTGTTCGCACCGAGCTCGGAAACAAGAAGAAGAACTGTGGCATCATGTCCATACGTTACCGCAAGGTGTAGCGGTGTAGACCCGTCCACATCCCTCGAATCTTTGTCTACTCCATACTCGGCAACAAGAAGACGAACCGTGGAATCGTGTCCATAAATAGCAGCGAGGTGCAGCGCTGTTCGCTGTTTCTTGGATAGGGTCCCCTTATCGACTCCGAGCTCGACAACAAGTAGACTTACCGTGGTATCGTGCCCACAAAGAGCTGCGAGATGTAACGGCGTCGACCCGTCGTTATCCTTTGATTCTTTATCGACACCGAGCTCAACAAGTAGACGTACCGTAGGATCATTTCCATTAGTAGCAGCGAGGTGTAGGGCCGTCGACCCGTCATTGGCCTTCGATTCCTTGTCGACACCAAGATCGCTCACAAGCATCGAAATCCCGGGATTTTGCCCCTTAGAAACAGCCCAGTGTAGTGCCGTCCACCCATCATTGTCCTTGGCTTCCTTGTTGACACTAAGATCACTCGAAAGCATCCTAACAGTGTTATACTGTCCATTAGATACAGCCCAGTGTAACGGCGTCGACCCTTTGTTGTCCTTCGATTCCATGTCGAGACCAAGCGCGGCTAGTTGCCGAACTATGGCATCATCCCCATTAGCAGCTGCGAGGTGTAGTGCCGTCGACCCGTCCATGTCCTTCGATTCTTTGTCGACACCGAGCTCAACAAGTAAACGAACTGTGTCATCATGCCCATTAACAGCTGCGAGGTGGAGGGCCGTCGACCCGTCCACGTCCTTCGATTCTTTGTCGACACCGAGCTCGGCAAGAAAACGAATAATGCCATCATGCCCATTAGCAGATGCGAGGTGTAGCGCCGTCGACCCGTCCATGTCCTTCGATTCTTTGTCAACACCGAGCTCAACAAGGAAACGAACCATATCATCATGCCCATAAACAGCTGCGAAGTGTAACGGTGTTGACCCGTTCTTGTCCTTCGATTCTTTCTCGACACCGAGCTCAACAAGTAGACGCACCGTAGCATTGTGTCCATAAATAGCTGCGAGGTGTATCGCCGTCCGTCCTTTCCTGGTATGGGCCGCCTTCTCGACTCCGAGCTCAACTATAAGCATCCGAACCGTAGTATCATGCCCTTTGGATGCGGCTCGATGTAACGATGTTGCACTGCTATTGTCCTGTGATTCCTTATCGACTCCCAGTTCAACTAACAAGCGAACTGTACTAGTCTGTCCTTCGATAGCTGCATTGTGTATTGCCGTCCTGCCACCGTTGTCCTTTGTTTCTTTGTCCACACAGAGCTCGCAGATAAGCATTCGAACTGTCGTATCATGCCCATTATAAGCGGCCCAGTGTAGCGCAGTCAATCCGTCGTTGTCATGGGATCCCGTATTGATACCGAGTTCGAGTAGCACCTGAATCGTAACATCGTGCCCGTTGGAGGTAGCCCAATGTAGCGCCGTTCTGCCATTGTTGTCCTTGGTTTCTTTGTCGGTACCAAGCTCGCCAACAAGCATCCGAACTGTGGCATCGTGCCCGTTGGAAGCAGCCCAGTGTAGCGCAGTCCTGCCTTTATTGTCCGTGGCTTCTTTGTTGCTACCGAGCTCGCAAACAAGCATCCGAACCGTGGCATTGTGCCCGTTAGAAGCAGCCCAGTGTAGTGCCGTCCTGCCTATATTGTCGCTAGTTTCTTTGTCCATACCGAGGTCGCAAACAAGCATCCGAACGGTAGCGTCGTGCCCATTAGAACCAGCACAATGTAGTACAGTTAATCCGTCACCGTCTTGCGATTCCATGTTGTCCCCCAGCTCGATAAGAAGCCGAACCGTATTTGGTTGTCCCCCAGAGGCCGCATTGTGTAACGCCATCGCCCCCTCGTTGTCCTTTGATTCCAAGTCTACACCGAAATCGAGTAGTAGCCGAATCGTAGTATCGTGACCGTTCGAAGCAGCCAAGTGTAGTGTCGTCTCTCCTTCGTTATCCTTCCATTCCTTGTCGATACCAAGTTGGAGCAACAGCTGAACTGTAACATGCTCCCCATTCAAAGCAGCCCAGTGTAGCGCAGTTGCTCCGTCGTTGTCTTGCGATTTCTTGTCGATACCGAATTCGACTAGCAGCCGAATCGTTGAATCGTGCCCATTGGTAGCAGCCCAGTGTAGTGCTGTCCTCCCTTTATTGTCCGTGGTTTCTTTGTCGATATCAAACTCTCCAACAAGCATCCGAGCTGTAGTATCACGCCCTCTGTAAGCAGCCCAGTGTAGCGCCGTCCACCCTTCATTGTCCTTGGCCTCCTTGTCGACGCCAAACTCACTGAATAGCATCCGAACTGTGGTAATATGCCCGTTGGAAGCAGCCCAGTGTAGCGCCGTCAATCCACCGTTGTCCTTCGATTCCATGTCGACACCGAGCTCATGCAGCAGACGAATCGTTGGATCGTGTGCATTGGAAGCAGCCCAGTGTAGCGCAACCGCGCCGTCGTTGTCCTTGGCCGCTGGATCGGCGCCCAAGGTCTTCACAAGATGCCGGACCGTTGCTGTGTATCCTTTTGTAGCCGCATCATGTAGCCCCATCCACCCGTCACTCGTTTTTGCTTCTTTAAGGTCGAAAAAGTCACCGTTGTGCAGTTCATCGGTACGTACGCGTAGGCCAATAACTGAGATGTTCGATATCTGAGAGAGACTCAGCCCAGTGAGCTGTGACCAGTTAGACTCGGAAGTGACGGTGTTTTTGACAGAATATATTGAAGAATTGGTAGAATTGGCGGTCACTTTTCGATATGGACGAGATTTGGCGAGAGTACCCTCAAATGAATATTCCAATGATGTTTGGATGGTTGTAAGCGCTGATACGGAGCGAACTGACGACGTATCGAATGAATTATTATCTTGCTGGATATCGAATGCAGCCATGCGCGAGGACAAACTTGGATCCGAAGTTACAACTGACTCCAGGAAATGTGCTAATCGTGCCACATGACATTGTGTTTCTTGAGCTGATTTGCTGCGCTATGTCAGTTCGGAGATTTTTGAAATGATGGACGTACAGACCAATTAATAATTGTCAGCAGTAAGTTCAGTGACGATTTATGGTTCTGTAGATCGCTAAGAATTCGAGTAAGATCCCTGTCCTTGCAGGCCCATTTTGTCCTGCGCCATAGACTGAGTGCCGATCCAGCATCCCAATTGGCATTTAGGTTTTCTAGTACCTTTACGAGGTCGGTGAAGGTGCACACGCAGCCGGTTAAAGTAGCGACTAATTGGTTTACTGATATCATAGCCTTTCGGTCACTGCTTCCGTCTTCGAAAGTCAGTATGAACTCCTGCAGTTGGTGGAAAATGGCTTGGAGTGCTTTGGCCTCGGCAAGCACGTTGCGCGCAGTCGTAGACGCTTCTCCCGCGGTGGAAATAAAATCAATAATCTTTGCACCAATTTGAACGAGACCTGCAATGGATGCTGCGACTGAAAGGCCGTCCATGTTGCGAGTAGGAGATCCACCCGGAGTTAGGGATGGAATAGGTGCGTTTGGATAAGAGAACTGCGGCCAATTTGCTCTTAAGCGGGGCTGGCCAATATGCGGTGGCCACTTCCTTTTATGATCTGGACGGATTATACAGCAGCCTTGTGAGATTCAATGACAGGGTTTTGTTTGTTTGTATGTTTCAGTCGTGCTGTACGCACTCTATTTGAGTAGGGCAATGCCAGATACCCCTCCGAGTAGCCGGTTGGGGGGGAGACCCCCTTCCTTTACCCTTCTTCCCCGGTATAATTGAACAAAAAGAAAGATAGAACTATCCACACCAGCAAAGGAAAAGAAAGAGGACGACAAAAGAGAACATCGTATAGCTGTATAAATGCCAGGGTTCTGCTGAATAACAAAAAAGGTTAGTTTTTGGACTCTGATGTTGGTGCATCGCAAATTCGGTTGTGCTGGTAAGCTACAACCTCGTCCTCTCCGCCGTTTTGGTTGGTGTCCTCGGCCGAGTAATTAGTCTCCGTAGCGCTCGTTCTGTTAATAGATACCATTGCCATTGGAGATGGTTCCAAGCGTGTAGGTGCGCTTAGGTCTGATTAGTCCTAAGTGGCACTGTTATGCATTCGCAGCAGATACGCTGAAACAAGTGGATGCCTAGCACAGCGTCAGCCGCTACTCCACTAGTAATTACTCACTCTGCCGGCGGCTAAGTTATGCACGTGCTAATGAATCGTCATTCCAGTCATTTCACAGATCCGCAGAGTGACTAGTCAATGCGCGGAATATTCTTGTAATTCCTTTTTTTTTATTTAATCACATTATATGCACAATGTCTAGAGTATGACAGTGCTCCATTGCCCTCCCCAAGCGGATGTCCAGTTTTGCTGAGGAGATCCCCTTCCTCACCCTCCTTCCATTTCTGTCTCTTCTTCCCCCATCAAACAAAGAAAATGGAACGACCGACCCAAACAAAGGAAAAGAAAAAGAACGAAAAATTCACGCTGAGCCCAGCTGGGTGGAAACTTACCAACTTGTGTGGCTGTGAGGATGTCTATCACTGCAATTTTCCAGGGAAGCTATGCAGGGGCTGTCGGTATGGCGATCAGCGTGCACGGGGCGATTGTGGGATCTGTGAACTCACCGATCACTCTATAGAGCAACATCCTCCGTGAACTAACTGGAACAGTAAGCGACTATGGCAGGGGCCTGCATGAAACACGGGCCGATAGCATAGCCCGCTGATTCGCGATCGCGACTTGTTCGCAATAAGTCCCCAAGTGCTACTCCCATCTCGATGTAATGTTAAATAAAATGTGTATAAGCGTCCTGGTCTTGTATCCACTATTCATTGTGCGACGTTAGACCTTTTCGTATAAATCGATAAAAATGCGACGGAATCAAGCGTTTATCACAACTACTTGATGAGTATTAAAGGTATCACAAACGGAGACCGGGAGGCGAAATTACGCATTCTTACGCTATTTTGTACACAGAATATGTCGTAATCGGAGTTAAATCGGTGGACTGGCTGCGTTCTCCCAATGCCGTGGACACGGGGATTGCCGGTGGCCTACGAACATGCTTCGACAACGTTGCATATACACATGGATCGTCTGTTGTTGCTTTGGAGTTACAGTGTTGTATGAAGATATAGCTTGAACGAGGATACGGGCTTGTGTCAAGGCTCAGGCTGCAGTGTCCCAGATGCATACGCATACCAGAGATCCTACATATATGGCCATTTGAGCCTCGACTAGAGAGAAACAGTAAGGCTTTTCTATTATACTACAATGAGATCATTGAACATGACCGTTTGTGAACTCGTCCACATCGACACTACCGCCAACAACTCTGTCATTTAAACCCGAGAGGCTTTAACCCAGACGGCATTGCAAGCTTGGAACTATCGGGTCCCAGTATTACAGATGCACCTCCCAATGAAGCTTCAGGCAATACCAAGCCTCTGACTGCCTTCAACTTACACGATCGCTTTCCAAGCCATATAGATAGTAGAATATCATCCAACTTCTCCTTTCTTTCAAAATCGTCTTTACTACAATCATAAGCACCGCCTTGAGTGTGTCAGCTAACTGGTATGGTGAAATTTTTATCATCAACTAAATAGTCGCTCTACCTGTACCCCGCTTTCCTGCCCCACCTTCCTCATCTATCATCGGCTAATCTGGACGCATCGTAACAAAATGGGCCGAACACCCCTGTTGGCGGCTCTGTGAAGACAACAACCGTTTTACTCCAATAGTAGCGACTGTATCCCTTCAAACAACATCTTTGTTTTGAGATTTTCGAATTGCAAAGGTTAAAATTGAGCGAAATCTGCAACGAAATATCTTCAGACAGGCCTTGTAAGAAATATAACATCAGGTAAAGCTTAATTCCCACATGACATATAATCAAAGCCAGGATCTGGAGGGACGCAGTCGGGATAGTGGATCAAGACGATACAACTATTCACAGGTAATGATGAGAACCCCTTTTTATCGCAGACGAGGAGCACTTTCACAAAATTTAGTTTTTAGCGGGTAGTAATAATTGCGAACTTGCGAGCGTAGAACCAAAGTTTCAAGTGATCTCACACACCCGATGGAGTTACAGGGGAGCCTAGGATAACTACATTTATGGATTACTAGCTTTACATTCCTGGCTTCGTGTATATTGTTCCAGTTTGGTCGTTTCAATTTATTGGATGTGTTCTAGACCATGCATATAACTGTCATCCTCTGAGGGTAACAAAGAATGAGAGCTAGCACATACACCACCGAAGCCTAGATTGAGTCAACTCTTTTCGACGGGTGGAAGACTTACTTTCCGGATTTCCGTATCAGTTTGGACGATTGATTTTTAGTATACAGCAAGGGTGCGACGGTGCTCACTTTTGGGTTACCTGCAAGCCGGCCGGATATAGTCACGAGACTCTGCTCAAGCTGCAAACAAGTGTTATCGGATTATCATGACCAAATAAAGATCGATAGTCTTGAAGCAATAGAACGCTTAAATTCATGGGGGAAGCTTTGAGAAATTATTGCAACCAAATTTAACATAACAGATGTTCCACTGCTTGTCACAGCTCACTGTAGATCAACCGGCGTTTACAATTAGAGGCATGCTTTTTGTGAGATGGAGGTTGCCATAAGAAGAAGCCAATAGGAAAACAAAGTGAGCGAGGGGTAGAAAACATCTGTTACATCCGGGCGAGACCTCACCCTGTCCCGCACTTCGAATTGTCATTCTGTGAAATTTTGGATTGTACTTACGACTATGGATTGTTGCATAAATAGGTCTCAGCCACAGATAGCCGTTTATGGCCTTGTGGCCCTCTTAGACAGTATACAGTTAAGCTTCTCTATCAATACTTTTAATATGGATGACCTGAGTCATCTGAGTGATGTCCTCATGACGCGAGTGAAGAACTGTGACTGAGTGAGATGTAATCGAAAATAACTGTAATACTCCTGAGACAGATCGTGCCAGCCTCCGACCAAATCACGACGGATAAGAAGTACAATACATATTATGATTAGTACTTTTCCGAACTATCGCTACAAACTCCAGAGTACTATAGCTCTAACTCTGGCGGTGCATTGAAGTACTATGGCGAAAACCTGTCGTGGATAATGTCACTCTAGAGTTGATAGCTATTGGGCACCCAGGAAGACTGGTGGGTAGAGAGACTGTTTTCACCGCTGAAATGACCACAGATGTCAATTGAAAGGTTGGATGGAGTGGTGGGCCGTGTCATTGTGTGAGTATGGGTTCGTTTGCCTTTTCAGCAGGCGTTACGAGGCTTATCGTGTAGCTGGTGTAATTTCCCGAGCGGGAGCTTGTTTTTTTCAATGAAAGACAGTTGTAGGCGATTGGATGAAGGTACGGGGCATTGCAAGCGGCAAGATAGAGAGACAGACCTACCCTTCTTGTCACCAATTATCATTTCGTGGGATGGCAAACTTATGGGAGAGGAAGTCTGATGAGCCACTTGTTCATTTACCAAGTATTGGCCACAGCTAGAGACAGATGTCATAAGGTTCCTGTGTCTATATGGTACGTTAGATTCTAGATCTGGCAGTCGGAGACTGAGGCTAGAGTAGATACATGACCCATCTTGATATGGTCCTAATAGAGCTTTCAAGCGGTGTATAATTATTGGGATTTATATGCATCTGGCCTCGGACCATCTGGGAATCAGTTCGAAACAGTCTCTTTAGACTCCCAAACCGGCAGTTCTGATTCGAACCATTCCCACCTTCCGAACCACACTTGCCAAACTAGGCTACTGCTTGACCAGGGACTGATTGGAACAGTTACCTTCATTGTGAGTAAGAGCGAACTACATTTCTCCATATCTGAGCCATCTTTAAAACCAATTGGTTGTAGATCGCACGCCCGATTAGTAACATTTGCAGAGTGAAGTTTAGGTTGGAATTATAGTATGGCAAATAAAACAGGTACTAAATTTATGTTGGTAAATGTATCAATGCTTTTACACATGTTCACTCACATCACACACTAAACCATTATGTGATTCATATTGTTGAGAATTCTAAATCAAAACAACCTATTTCTCTTATTTCACACTCCCAGCCTGCTTGACTATACGCTCCCAATTGCTCTCGATGGCACACTCCCAGCCTGCTTGACTTACGCTCCCAAGTAAGCTCTCAAGACGCTCCCAAGTACACTCCGAGTACGCTCGCAAGTACACCTCCGAGTACGTTCTCAAGTACACTCCCGGGCATGCTCTCAAGGACGCTCCCAATTGCACTCGATGGCACACTGCCAGCCTCCTTGACTGTACGCTCCCAAGTAAGCTCTCAAGACGCTCTCAAGCATACTCTCGAGCACGCTCTCAAATACACTCCCAATTGCACTCGATGACACTTCCAGCCTGCTTGACTATATGCTCCCAAGTATGCTCTCAAGACGCTCCCAAGTACACTCCGAGTACGCACCCAAGTACTCCTCCGAGTACAATTAGAGTGAATACAGTATGAATAAAACAAAACAAACAAACAAACTCCTCCGAGTACATTCTCAAGTACACTCCCGCATGCTCTCAAGGACGCTCCCAATTGCACTCGATGGCACACTCCCAGCCTGCTTGACTGTACGCTCTCAAGTAAGCTCTCAAGACGCTCTCAAGCACACTCCCAATTGCACTTGATGACACTCCCAGCCTGCTTGACTGTACGCTCCCAAGTCAGCTCTCAAGACACTCCCAAGAACACCTCCCAGTACGCACCCAAGTACTCCTCCGAGTCGCTCTCAAGTACACTCCCGAGTACGCTCTCAAGTACCCTCCCAATTGCACTCGATGACACACTCCCAGCCTACTTGGCTCTACGATCCCAAATACACTCTCAAGAGGCAAGACACTCTCAATTTCACTTGACTATATGCTCCCATGTATGCTCCTGTGTGCTCGATCCAGAGACTTGCTGAGTTGCAGGCGCCAGGCCCCGGGAGGCGTGAGACTGGTGGCGGGTGGCTGGCGGCGTATGGTGGCCGAAATCATGACGTCGGTCGATATCATAGTCTGAACCTTATCTTTAGCGCGGCCACCGCGACGAGATCTCACGATGCCACACGGTCATGGTGTTGACAATTGCAGCCTTAGATTCTGCAGGAAAGGTAGACAATTGGATATTGGGGAGAGCAGATCTCCGACTCAGATTTTCCAGCGGAATCTGCTGCTCGCTTCCCACCGATTGTGGGCATATGAGTGCGCATTCGGTCCGGGGCTGATGGTGATGATTGCATTGGCGATGGCGATGGTGTCGGTGATCCGATTGAACCTGTTCCAATATTTTAAAAGGGACGCAGATGAGTAATTGTTAGACTCAAAGACCCGCGCAATCAATAACCGTGTTCTAACCGTGTTCTCCCGTCTCATCACCTATCCGTGGGCCGTCCCGTGCTTCAGTTCCTAATTACTACTTGCACATTCAAGGTTCATGCAGCCTCATCTTCTTTTCCAATCTCATATCCTAATACAATTCCTATGCTACCAGTACATGCATGCCACCCTTGTCTCCCTCCACCACGATATCACCAATACCATTCGCAGGTAGGTTACGGCTAAATCGCTACATCTCAGAACCAATATATCAGGAATAGACCCAGCCAGGGTTGCAAATGCCTCGATCACAACCGCCATCTCCAACCTTTTAGTTGCCGGGTTCTGGTGGTTCAGCACATCATCCGGCATTTTCTGATCCCACGACACACCCTTCCCTTTGCGATCGCCCTTCGGTACGCGCTGGGCAGTAACTAGCAACCTCACGCGCCAGGGATAATGAGCAGGATCTCGGCGGTGCCAACGTGCCCGCACCCACCATCTACCTGTAGAGCGCATTCACGAGGAGACTGCATGCGTCTTGCACTGGCGAGACAAAATGCTGACAGTAGGAGTAGTAGTGGTTTTGTTGCCGCTTTGTATGTTAGTGTAGCTCGGTCTGGCGCTCGGCAGTTTACACTGGACACTTCGTGGGCTTCGACGGAGGCGTGCGGAGAGGGTTCACAACGCGTCCTTGGTGTAGTGGGAGTAACTACTGCTGCAGAGGCGAAAGTGGCTATCGCTATCGCTGTTGTATTCTGGTAGTGGGGAGTGGGGTAATGGTTATCGCCGTTCGTTGGTGGCGGCGGTGGTGCCTGAAGATGTGGGGTGAGTAGCGGAGGGGGGCTTAGCGAAAATATTTACGATGATATTACCCGGATCTAGCTAAAAATGGGTATGCAGGTGTTGAAGACAGGATGTCGATGAGGCTCAGCTGCTGTGAATGACGTGACACCGGTGATCCGCTGCGGCTCTGCACGATGTATCTCAATGCCAAGTTGAATTACCACTCACTGGCAAATTGACTTGTCTATTATTTATTATTGAGGTAAATTACCTATTCTTCTGCCTATCGAGTAGTCGGCAAGTCAGTGTCAATCTAATTTAAGTTTAAGAGCAGCTTAATATAAACTTGCCAGCGGTGCCCTAGCCCAATACCCGTAGGAATTGGAAAACAAGTGACAAAGGGATCCGTTCAACCCCCGGACAAAATTGCAGTATGCAAAGCTGGTCTTAATCATTAATGAAAGCAAAAGTGCTCGAAGTATATATCAGTGATATGTAAGACCTGTCCTGGGTGTAGTACGATATTGTGCAATATTTGGTTGCATGGCAGGAACATTACCGTTGCCGCCTTAGGTTAATTTTGCTGGCAGTGGTGGACGAAGTTACATGTAGAGTTGGTGTGAGCGACGACTACCGGGCTACGCCATACAACGCATCAGCATTGGATGCGACAATAATATTCGCCGAGGTTCACGTCTCCGAATAATCAGTGTGCAGTTAAACTGGCGAGCAGGGAAATAAAGAGAGTTTATGATGCACGAAGTTCGTTGAAGGACTGTCGGATGACGAAAGAAGTCAGAGAATCCCTGAGGTTAAATGCTATATATCCGATCCACCGAGAGCAGCAGTTGCAGTGTTGAAGATTGATGGAGCACACAAACACGCTGAACTGTCACGACCCAATCCGCTGTCTTATGTGCATGTAGTGGAAGGGATCTTCATAATACTAACCACAGAATCAACCCAGCGGTTACTACTATTTCCGCAAAAGCTCGGACATTTTGGATTTAGGTGTAGTAGTCATAATTTATCTCAAGCCTGAGACCCTCGGTCAGACTACCAATCAATACATATGCCATACAGGAATTGAATTTTATTTGTGTTAGTTTCCGGAGTTTGTTGTGAACAAACGCCTTCTTGCAAATATGGATGACATTTGCGGGTTGTTAGTAGGTATATATTGTGCGAAGAACTTAACTAATAATCAGTGCGGCAGCATAAAACTTTCATTTCTAATATTGAGACCATTGAGAGTTTGCGGCAATGTAGCGACTAAGCAAGCGAGCGAATAGCAGAAGGAGATGGAGGGGGTGAGTGGAGCGAGGATTTACACGGGACAAAGTAGAGATTGCTCGAGAATTGAGAGGAATCCAAGGCCGAATAGTGACACATGGGCTAGCGGACGATTCATCAGCAGACGGGATATGAGGGTCGGGGGAGCAGCGAGATATAGTACAGAAGCAAAGCACCCAACCCCACAGCAGGCTAACCGACGCGGCGGGGACGACAAAATGCCTGTTGACTGCGGCAGAACATATCTAGGCATTGGCGGAGAATTAGACTCAAGGCAGCCCAAACACAACGCAAAGGAGAGCTGCGGAAGCGCGCGGATGGAAGTGAGCAGAGCAGAGCACCCGGAAACACCTGGGAGGCGCAGTGCTAGACCCTTGCAGCAGCACACTATTTCCCGAATCAACCTCACTACAGGTACCCATAGTACTCGTAGTCCACCTACGGATACTTCTCCGGTACTAAAGTACTAGCTAGCGATACGATCTCGCTACCGCCCTCACCGTCACCGGCAATGCCATTAAAACACCGCACCAACTCCCAAACCTCCACTAACAACAGCCACTTCTTTACACTTCCTGAGGTATCGCACACCCTCAGACTCTCGCGAGCCACTTTTCCACTGCAAATGATTGTTGGATCAACGATGCACAACTTGACGTTGATTCCACTGTTCCCGCTGCGACAATGGCTTCCCCGTGCATAGGCTTCGCAATAGTTCAGGCAGCCGCTAGTTTTTTAGGGCCCGCTATCATTGTGTAGGGCGGGGAGTGTAGTGACACCTAGGGCACTGAACGGGGATCTAGTGGGACCTGGTGGAGGATACTGCTCCCTATCGGGGCTTTTAAATTCAAAACTACTCATTTGGTAACGGGTTATATAGCATACAACGTTCGTGTACCAATTCTGTAATAGGTGTACGTGAGCACTAATCTGAGGGAATGGCCGTCACCACTGCATCACTCGCTCTACCCAACAATCACTCTGTTGCATGTGTACTTGGATTGTGAGTCTCAGCACCGTCTGATGTCTTGTATGAGAATGAAGACTTGTATGAAGATGGTGGCTGTATGAGGATATGCATCAGGACCAGGGTGATGCGTCTCATGTCAGAGCATACGCGTACGCATATGAGAGATTGTATATATACGGGCCTTTGGCCCTTGAGATAGAATCGTTCAAGACAATCAAGAAGTCACCGAACCATCCAAAGTAACACACTCGGCTTACCAGCGGGCCCAGTTGTTGCATATATACATAGAGCTGACACGAGCTAACCGTAAGATGGGCATATGGCAATGCACAGGCACACGACTCTCTTGTATATATCTCGCGTCTCTGTCCTTCTCTGTTCTCTGTACCTTAATTCCATACATGCACACGGTTCCCCCCATATAGCAACCCCAGTAGTTGCATATCTGGATTGCCGCCCGTTGTAATCCTTATGGTCTTCTGCTGCGTTGATTGAAATCATAACATCACCACATATAAGAGCTATATAAGCTCCCACATAGATAGAACAACTTAGCTTCTCTATAACCACTTTTAACACCAATTGTTGCAAATATACCTGGATCATCTCTAACGGCTTTATATAGGCATAGTGACTCATATGAGAATTCAGGCCTCTAACTATCAGGACTCAAGGTGATCCGTCGCAGATATGTTTCTATGCGTACGCGCACGGTAGACCGTACATATATGGCACTTTAGGCCTTAATTCATTTCTATCACATTCGACCATAGTAATCCTCTAGCCCAAAAACCGTGCGCTCAACAAATCGTAGTCTAGGATTCAATAGACATCTTCCCGTCCAGGACAGACTTTTGGAAAGCTTGCCCGTACGAAAATACAATGAACGCGTCTGCTATCTACTACCTCCGATATTGCAGCAAAGCACAATGAAGTAATTTCGGCTCCCCCCTCGCCGTTTCTTTCTCTCTAATTTTTCCCCTGAACATCCCCAGACAGAGTTGTCCATGGCAGATACTGTTCACATGACTGAATATCACCTGATTGCCGTATTGGTTTGTGGAACTAGACACGGTATCCCTGCAAGTAACATGCGCACCAAGGTGTTCTCGGCAGCCACATGGCAAGAGACAAATGAGAATTGTGAATAATGAATGGACGCATGTGCTCTGTCATCAAGACCCCACTCGTCGACTCTGCCATTCTTTTGCACCTTATTATACAACGCCTACGAATGACTACCTGTAACGCGAAGATTCATTAGTTCCCATTAACTTCGATATGTGAGAATGTGGATGGTACTGTACCCGCAACTGTGGATGATACGTCAGCTGCCAGGACGAGCGTTTGTATCTCCGGATCAAATACATATGTTAGGGTCAAAACCACGTTGTTCGAAAGCTTTTTGCGGTTAGAACTCAAAATAAAGCGCTCTGTAGGGGGGTTCCAATGCTACTGCGGACTTTGGGCTCTCAACAGAGATAATGTTCCAAAGTTGACATATATGAGGATATTTATTATATCTGTACTGTGTCAGTCACTACCTGTGTCTTGCAAACTATAGGTCAGACCAAAGGTATCATCCGCAATTGCCGGTACAGTAGTGTCCGTATAGCTTCATGTGACGGAACTGAGCTCGTATTCTAGAAATAGTAGTCCTAGTCAGAATACCATACAACAGTCAGCTGGGAAGTTGGATCGGGGAGATATAAAGACCCAGTCTCCATTCCGAATACTTTTCAAATCAACACTCGCAAGCAAATACCAATAATCCCATATACTGTCTCCTCTCAAGTCAAAATCCGAATCTTTCTATCTCGACTATCAAAATGCAACTCGCAACTGCCTTTGCCACTGTCCTCCTCGCCACCGCCGTCGCCGCGGATTGGTCCCTCAAGATCACAACCCGCAGTGGCCAGACCCTTACAACGCACGGCACTCTGGCCCATGGCTGCAAAAACTACGACAGCCAGTTTGACCTTAGCTCACCCGTCGTCAAGGCGGAGTATCACGATAATACCTTTACCGACACGTTTGAGATCTTCGCTGGTAAGGACTGCAAGGGTCGCATGTACCGAAACAGTGAAGGAACGTACAACATTATCCCGCCGTACAAAGTCAAGTCGTACCACGTTTACTAGGTATTTACTTCGTATGATATTTCCATTCGCTAAAATGCAGAATACTAATGAACTGCAGTTAGCGTTGAGTGTGTAACCGGGGTAGTGGGAGAGTGAGGATTGTGGTGGAAGGATCCTTGTTGCTTGTTTGTTGGGTATGACTTGTTTAACGGGGGTGGGTTGTGCTTGATTTTGTTTGTGCTTGGTATTTGTATTGTCAACATTAGTGGAACCAGGAACCTATGTATAATCTGGTATTTTGTGATCTACCGAAGTTATGATTTTCCGAGCATGTTGTGCTATTCATAGATCCTCAACTTTATGAGTACATGGCGTATTACCCACATTGACTCGATATCACATCCCCACCCAGCTTTATAACATCGGTATTACTCCCCCAACCTCCAAAATCTGTGACACGCCCGTTTCACCATCACCAAAACTAGGCGGAATATTAATCGAGTCCCGAACGCTATACCGTATAACTATCGAGATCACATTAAACCGACCTGCATATTAGGCCTTTGCCCGCGGAATAATCATTTTATATCCAGCACTTATACCAGCTTCGTAATAATCCCAAGGAATCATTGCTATGATTTACTTCTCGGAGGAGTAGTAGGTAGGTATTGAAATAGAGCCAAAGAATGATACGGAGTATTCAAAATATCAAATTCACCGGTAGAGAATTAGGAGACGGAGGTAAAACTGAGGGGAGAGATGGATGTCAAGCCAGAGGAAGGGGTTGCCCGTAGTCTCGCAACTACGGTTCCCGTTTGCCAGTTACTTTAAGCCGTTATCATCATCATCGTCACGGCTAGCATATCACTGGCGCTAACTTTTGTGGCGAGAACTCCATGCATTCTGTCATAGACTGCGCATAAAAATGTCATGGTTGACTTTCAAATCTATGAGTTGCGGAACTGGGAGATTCAATAGGATTCAACAGCACACGAGGACATATTACACTGAAGGTATTTGCCACTGTAGCGAGTTGTGGCGGAGGTCTTGTACCGAGATATTTAGCCGAGGGAACTTGCGAGTGACGTTCGGAAGTTATATGGTGGTCTGGGAATTGAACAAGCGGAGTTTGCTGTACTCAGGCTTTGTGAATGCGAAGTTAGATAAATTGACCACAGCACCACTACATTGTATGTAGATAGATAGAAATTGAGACGAACAATGCTGAAGAGTTGCTGAGCGGAAGAAGAGAGAATAAACCATATTTTCCATGGTTCGGACGTTTGCCAGGTGGTGAAGGCACGCATGTATAAAGTTTATCCCAAGCACCGGGATGATGAAAATGAAGGCGACGCGACATGAGGCATCAACATATTGTACTCACCCGAAGTTGTTGCCGGAACATCTCCGAGCCTCGTAGCTCTATAATCGCTAGTGAGTTCGTTTACACTTCCATAACACAGCAGTATTATCGCTACCTTCAGCGGCGAAAACTTCCTACAAATTCCCGCTTCTGCGCTGACCTTCTATACTAGGCATTGGCTAATGAATCCATGGTAACGAAACGGGCCGAGCCGAGCCGCATGACGCATGCAAATAACAACTTGTGCGGCTCTGCGAAGATACGATATGGTTTCGAGCGAAATTTCCATATCTGACCCATTGTAACCAAATACAGTTCGGCCATCATACACCATGTCCTCGATATGGGTAGTGCGCTGTCCTTTAGAGTGGAAGTGGTCAGGATCTTTCGCATGGACCGAGTGTCAATCCACGAATACCATCACATGGAATGTCTCGAGCAGCAAAACATCGAAGTCATCGTCTCCACTAACCGCCGCTCAATAGTGTACCCTATGGCAGACTAGCTATGCTGTTCAACTCTTATGATACGATGCCTTGGTCAAACTATCCCCGCAATTCGCTTAGCCCCTTCATGAAAATTAGCGAGTAACCTAGCGAACAGTATAACTTAGGTCGACATACAAAGCTTCAGATTCGTGTACGACTCTAAATAATAACATGGAGGAATGACTTCCTACCGGACCGTATTATAGATACACCTTGGGGCATCCTGGTCCGAATATAACTTCCCAAGGCCCTAGTCAGGAAGACTTCTGGTTGCTGAGGGCCCGAGCGGATGATACCGCACTACTTGAGCGTATTACCTGCCAACAAGAAAGTATACAATGAGTCGGAATTGTTAAGTAAATTAACACGCTTAAAATGGAGGTAAGATCGAGGAATGTACGCGTGTTCGGTAGCTTCTCATCTGGTCAGTGTAGTTCCAACATTGCGATTGTAAGGTTTCACATTGGATTAACTATGCAGAGTTGGCCGGGTTTAAGAGGAGGGTGTAAAATCATGGCCGACGAGGCATTGGTCTGTTGATTTATGGATATTGGAGATATCCGAACGCTGCCCTGATGTATCAATAGCGGGACGTTCATCCCTCAGTGCAGATGTTCCTGACTATTAACGGATTGTTGAGCTAGGATTATACCCTAGAAAGCTAGAAAGATCTTCGAAAAATGTTGAAATTCACGTGGCACTTTCAAAGTGGCCTCGAAGGAGTCAATCGATTGGAGGCTTTTGTGCCGGCACAAACCTGACGAATCTTCAGCAAGCATTGGATATTCTTCATTTTGGACCTTGGGTTTAAACTCCATCTGGCGGTACACACATAGACAATCAATCGACCACCTGTAAAACTACATACATTTAGTTACACTTTATTGACGTACGCGACAGAATGTAGGGGCATCAGTGTTTGCATATTGGCAGCAAGGATGTCTGGATCATCAGCAAAATCCGTACAGAAGGGCGACGTCACGGTATCTCTGCAGCGATTTCTATACTCTAGTGCATGCAGTCAAGGCAAAACTCTGCAATTTTGGGCAGAGAATATTGGACTGATTGAGATCCGGGCATATTTGATGGTCCATACACCTACTTAACTTGTCGGATTTTCAAATGTTCAGCCATCCTTAACCTATTAACCGTAACCAGGCACATCTGTGTCAGCCCAGCACTTGAAAAATAAGGTGTAGTGAAGTGGCCAAATTAATTTTTCGACGATATCGTAAATCAATTTTGAGGAATTGGGCATTTTAGCGCACTAACACCCAATTCTGCCAGCTTTATGTGTGATGTCGTGCTATTTGACGACATTGTGTATCGACGTCGTCAATTCTGGGACAACCTCGTGCACTGAGTAGTGGAATTGAGTGGTTAGTGCGCGTGGATTCGGAATTTTTGAAGCTGATGTATGTATATTAAATTCATTCAGTGTGTACCGTTACAAAATTTGGGCAAGTGAATCCCTAGTTTTTTTATGAAATTGCAAATAACTCAACCACCACACAATGGAGCGAACATTGTCGACTGCAATCTAATATGTAATTCCAATGGTTACTAGTCAATAAAAAGATCAAGTCAATCGGACCAAATTTGAAGAAGTTGGAAATTTGAATGAGAGCCAATCTGTTGAAATAGTGATGCTAGAGAAGCTTGATTGTACTATCTAAGAGGGCCACAAGGCCATATATATATGGCATACAAGTGTGAATGTGTGCGTACATATCTATGTATAGATCGGGCTGAATGCCATCAGCCTGACAGCAATCTCTGATCATACGAGACTCACCTCCAGCCATACGAGACTCATCTCCGGCCATAAGAAGGCAGAGACCTGTCATGCAATACAATCAAGCTGACGGATTTTTTCCAACCTTCTACCTAGCCTAAACCACAGGATGGTAGCGGGATAGGTTGGAGGACGGTTCATCACATCCTGTGATGGGGTATGGAGTGTCAAAAACGCGAAATCGCGCGTGGTATTCCCGGGATTTTGCTACGCTGCGATTCTTATCTTTGCTCCCAAATGATGGCCAGATAAAAGACCAGAGCACACGCTCTTGAACAGCTGCTTCATAGCTTTCATTGACTTAATAGCCCAAGATTTAACTAATTCGTAGGGGGGTATTATAATGGGTTTGTTGAAGTAATGCTCCACCCCCGTCCTCTAGCTGACCCCGCTACTGATCTACAGGCAGTAGCAAAACCAGGCCAACAACAATGCCACATCTATCTATGTATAGTAGAGCTACTCTGTGCCAAGGGCGTCCAATTGGACTAAGTTTCATAAATATAGCCGTTTATTAATTACATCGGCTGGATGCTAGTGCTTCGGATACACGGAGGACAACTTGTCCGAATACTGGTAAACCAAACTTTTCTGCTGTATATGTGAATGGCCTGCGATCTTGAATATTATTCATATAAGTACAAGACATGTGTCATTTTTGATTCTGATTGGTCGGAATTCTGTGGCTGAGTGGCTGATTGTTGTAAGTATGTACCCACCACTTAAGCTCAAATCCTAAATGACCTACCCATCTAAGTCCATGGGTTTGGCTGTGATCACAAAGTGTTGTCTCGTCCCCAGTCTCTAGTCAGCTTGAAAGCTCACTCTGCAATAATGAACTTGCCAATGAGGCTCTGGTGGCTGGGGATGAGAAAACACAATGTGTCCTATCTGCAAAATGTGGATAACTATATCCTCTTTCACCTCCTAGTCTTAGATTTATGATATGTCTAATATTGAGTAAGCAATTGTCAATCAACAGCATTTTTGAACCATTTCTGTATAGCTGCACTGTGAATATTAGAGATCTAGTAAATTTGAGACTGGGAAGTGAAAGAGGATCTGTTTGTGTATACTTCATGTATAGAACACTTTGTGATCAAAGCAAAACTCATGGACTTAATTAAACCTGAATTGATTGGAGTTGCCTAGCGGAAGGCATCTTTCTAGCTGCCATTATGTTTGTTCTGGCCACAAAAATGATGGAGACTCACAGGGACTTGGGCAGTTGACCAAGCGCATACCACACCAAGCATCGATTACTATCATCTTAACCATAAATTTCATCCTCCACAGTCAAAAGCGAAGACCCACCATTAACGGCGGTAAATATCTGGTGTGGATAACCCGAAGCCAGTGATGCATCGATAACCTGGATCTTGGCCTCCAAAGGGAGGTGAAGCCGCCACCGTATCTTGTATGTTACACTGATGTACACCCGCTCAGACTTGTTTGAAGATTGTCTCGAAGACTCTCATTGGGTTCTATCTGCAACCGTTGCTATCGCACACCCGAAATCTCTTCGACGCTAGCCAGCATGCAATTCCGTACTATTTCATTTCTCACCATCTCTATGTTAGCAAGCTCCTTAGTCGGTGCCATGATTCCCGGGGTGAAATACCCTATACCCCCGACTAATAACTTTGCGGAAGAGGCTTATTGAAAGACGCTGGAACGCGGTATCGACCCTAACGGTCCAAGACCAAACCATTTAATTTCTGACAATGGAAAGTGTATATCTTTCGAGGAGGATAGCAAGTTTGCACTGTGGGCTGCAGCCCAGAATACTCACGCTGTTGGTCTTCAGAAGGGAGCCGGCTCGGAAGTAGATTCTGTGTATGAGCTCGACCTATCTGTACCAGGTTGGGAGGCTAATCTGATTTTGAATATTTAGAATATGGACTGGTCAAAAGTGTACCAATAAAGCACAATATCATTATAATATTAACTGCAAAGTAAATTATTATGAGTACGTCTCCGTACCTTGTCTCGTACCCTGTCTCGTACCGAGCCTCCAGTAGCAGCTACTCGAGACTCTGTTTAACGAGGCTCTAACCGAGACTGTCCGTACTTCAGTCATGATTCCTCGAAGCTAACTGTGAAAAGTTCAAACCAGGCTTATCATGATCAGTATTTATCATTACAACAAAAAACGCATGGGTTTCGTGTGCGCAAGGCAAAGATATGGCTGAATGCATGGAAAAGAGTGACTACAGTGTGTGATACAGCTGATCCGAATTATTTTGAAGTTGAGCACGGTTGTTCGACAGACCTAGTTAAGTATACTTGTTTTAATGCGACTCTAAATACTGTTTTTTAATCAATCATTTGTCGCTCCCTGCTTCTTCTTACTCTTTTTCCCAACCCCTTAGATATCCCTTGATTGGAGGTTTGTTTTTCTCCGGGTAATTTACCGTGAGGGTGGTAGTATAAGAGTCTTGGGTGAAAAAGGCTGATGGGAGGAGCCATCAACATTTTATGTTTATTAAGCCTTGTACTACCATTGGCCATAGAGAAAGAAAGTAAGGCTAACAACACAAGTAACCAAAGAAGACTGCGTCATACAGCTCCCCATCAATGTCGATGGTTAATTGGATGCGGAGGAAAATCTACCCCACGCAGTTAAACTTACTTATACCTTGATTATATACAACTGCGTAATGGGATAGGCTGTCATTTTGGAGCACCTGCTCTGGTGCTGCTGCTACAGGTATCTAAGTAATTAATGTGCCCGGTGGGTGCGACTGGCCGGGAGCGCAAGTCCCAACAGTCCGTGGAGACTACAGTCTTTGGGAGTTAGACGTCGTGGTTCTATCTGGGGCATAAGATTGGAGAACTTGTCCGTCCCGGGTAGAAAACTCCAGGACTAAAGTCGGATATAAGGGTCGGATATAGTATATCCGGCTCGGGAATGAGAGCACCGGGACAAAGAAACTCAATCCCGCATGGGTAAAGTCGCCAAATCCTGCAATAAATCATCAACCAAACTATCTCTAGGGGTCAATTAATAGACTGTAATCCTGTAGTCTTATCACGGTGGCCCTGGATCCGGTCCAAAAATTTTAAGCCCCAAAAATTGTCGTCCGGCTCCGGCATGGCCTTAGACAGACAAAACGTATTATTAAGATGCCCAGAGTGCAAGTTCATGAATTTGCGCTTATCAACAGATTAGATACATTCTTAGATCATAAAAAAGCCATAACGAATAGATTACTTCGCCATTGATCTCGCCATTCCACAAGCCGCCTAGAAATCCCAACCAGACGTGCCATCTTATTATAGAGGCATTTTCATTCACGATTTGCATAAAACCCTGCAGAACGCCGGAGCTCATCCAATTGCATATTGACAAGGATGGGATCTGATACATCATCTGAAGCAGGGGAAGTATATTCAAATAGGCAGGATCATCGCAGCTTCTATCATGTAGCAAATACACGTCCGCGACATCACTTACTTCCGCCATATCAGAACTCTCACGGTTTGTCTCTTAATATTCCTTAGATTTGCCACCGGAGAAGATGTATGGCAGCAGATCTGTGCTAGGAGGATGATGACTCTCAACGCTGAATTGGAGCAGCATTTTTCTCGTGCCTAGACGCTCAGCCTTAGCTCGTCCCTCGCTAGTGCAGTAGCTGGCGGGCGTAGCGAATGAGTCGAAAATCCGAGCCTGCGAGGATTTGGGCCTCAACAAGCGCACTCCACCAGCCACTTAAGTTTGGGCACCAGAAAAGCAGGATATTTTGACAGGGAATTCAAACTCGAATGGAACGCAATACCCGCAGTTGTAGCTCGAACTGGTGTTGAAGGAGGCATTGCCGTTGCTATATACTCGTCGAAAAATGAAGTATGGGATACATTAGCCGCTGACCTTGTACTAAGTGCCCTATTAAACTGACAAATGTCAGGGTTAGGGTTTCTAGTATCCTCCATCTTAACATGTTGGAAAGCAGAGGAGTTGCTGCTAGTAAATCTGCTACAGATTCTGCTGGAGATACTATGCAGTATACACTAAATATGTAGTATGAGCTCAGATTGATATTTTCGGGTGTAGGCAGGCAGTGGATTTATGTGTGCATATGAAAACCGTAGAAGGCGGCGGTGATCTACAGGTTGCAAGGGACACCACCTGTTCTAGTCCATTCACGGAGGCGGTTCCTCCGCGGAGAGACCGGTCCATTCGCGGAGTCCCACCCTCAGTGAATGGACTGGTTCATTCGCTGAGTGTACCCCACCTCCGTGAATGGACTAGTTCATTCGCGGAGTGTACACACTTTGTTATTGCACTGCATGCATATATGCGCACGCATGTATGCACACTCGGCTGGCCATATCCAGTTGAATTCAATTAGTGCAACTAAGTTCACATCTTCCAAATATCGAAACTCACCATCTATATCATAGTTGATGGTTGTATTAGTTCCTAGCAGCGCCATCTGGTACTTTCAATCTTAAACGGAACACAGCTCTGCCTGGGCCCAGTCAGAATCAAAAGCGACTTCGACTCAGCAAATACACGAGGAGAGGCCTGGGCGTAGACAGATTCCACTACCGCTGATGATTGCAACAATAGCGCTGAGGAAAGCACTCCAATGATTTGACAGAACTGGATACTGAGGAAGGAGAGGTTCACGAGGAGGAACAGGTCACTAGTAAGGAGGAGGAGGAGGTGGAGGAGGAGGTGGAGGAGGAGATGGAGGAGGAGGTGATGGAGGAAGAGGATAATGTGGAGGAAGCGGGAAACTAGGAAGAGACGGTTTCAAATGATGACATAGAGCACTGTGTAATTGTAGATGTACGACGACGTTGAGGCATACAGCTCGTGGGATCACGATGAAGGTGTACAGAGTAATTATTTTTTTTGGTTGAGCGTAATTAGCACTTTTGTATATACACTCCGCGAATGAACCAGTCCATTCACGGAGGGTGGGACTCCGCGAATGGACCGGTCTCTTCGCGGAGGAACCGCCTCCGTGAATGGACTAGAACACCACCTATTAGAAGACTCGTAGCTACACGGTTTATCTATCGACAAACAGTGTTTGTACATTATTGTACGTTAATCCAACCTCCCACAAATACCTTCCAATGAACAAATAAGCCCTGGCTCAAGATATCAAATGCTTGGTGAGAAACAAACTACTGCCAAGAAAACAGGTATGATCAAACAACAAGCCCATAATGAAAGAAACCCCATCTCAAGCTCACTCAGTTCTCCTACCAATCCATCTGAACGTGGATTAATCCTCAGCTTACAAAAGAAGTCCCCACATCTTAATTTGCCAAAAGTAAGCAAATGTACCTCTGTGATGAAAACAGTTGGTTCAAACTAAGATACATACAGAAAATGAAAACCGGAAAGTAGAAGGGAGACAGTCTTCTTTGAACCTGGATCCCTAAGTCGGATCCCACAGCTAGTATAGACAATCCTCATTCCGTTTTTAACAGGTATCCGGTTAACAATCCCTCCACATGTGACCTCTTCCTGATATATCCATTAACAAAGTTTCCTTTCCACCATATCCCTCATCAGGATGCGCATCTATTTTTTCTGCCACATCTCCATCATATCCCGAATTGTGAAACCATCATTGATGCAAGTGGGGCATATTACCATTTTCTTCCCCACCACCCACTCTTTAATACACGACTTGCAGAACCCCTTATCTACCAACATCAGCCCCTCCCAACAGATTATACTGACAATGTACACATACTGCAACAACTCACAAAGAATACCATGTCTGTAATACCATCCTTGACCCCTTCGCGAAGGCAAATAGAACATTCAAATTGTGACTACTCAGGCACCGGTAGAGAGGGAATCGGGAAGTCAATGATGTCCTGCTCATCATCTTCAGAGACGCTCTCATGATGCATCGGCAAAAGTGCAAATCAACTATAGGCTGCGCTACATGCACACGTGCACATGTACAGCTCATGGCAAGCTTCCCGTGGACCCCTGCGCAATACGAAGTCTATAGTCTTCTATAGTCGATTCATAGAGCTGTATGCGTGGGCCTATGGAACTATATACGGCTGGCGGCTGGATACGGACCGAATGCGCACACATACGCCCACAATTGACGGGAAGCAAGCAGCAGATTCCGCCAGAAAATCTAATTCAGAGATCTGCTTTCCCCCAGATCCTATTGTCTACGTTTCCTGCAGAATCTAAGGCTCCAATTGTCAACACCTTGACCGTGAGGCATCGTGAGACTTTGTCGTGGTGGCCACGCTAAATATAAGGTTCAGACTATCATATCGCCTGACATCTTGATTTCGGCCACCATACACCGCCCGCCACCTGCCACACACCACATGCCACACACCATACGACGCCCGCCAAACACTGCCCGCCATATGTCACCTGCCTCACGTCTCCCCGTGCGTGGCGCCTGCGACTCAGCAAGTCTCTTGATCGAGCACACAGGAGCATACATGGAAGCATATAGTCAAGTGAGATTAAGGTGTCTTGCCTCTTGAGAGTATACTTGGGAGCGTGGAGCCATGTAGACTGGGAGTATGGCATCGAGTGGAATTGGGTGTGTACTTGAGAGCGTGCTCGGGAGTGTGCTTGAGAGCATCTTGTGAGCTTCATTGGGATCGTATTGTCAAGCAGGCTGCGAGTGTGCCATCGAGTGCATGTGGGAGCGTCCTTGAGGGCATGCTCGGGAGTGTGCTTGAGCGCGTCTTGAAAGCCTACTTGGGATCGTATAGTCAAGCAGTCTAGGAGTGTGCCATTGAGTGCAATTGGGAGCATCCTTGAGAGCATGCTCAGGAGTGTACTTGAGAACGTGCCCGTAGGTGTACTTGGGAGCGTCTTCAGAGCTTACTTGGAAGCGTAAGTCAAGCAGGCTGGGAGTGTAAAATCGAGTGCAATCAGTAGTGTACTTCAGAACATACTTGAGAGCGTACAATGAAGTGCATTTGGCAGTTTGGTTTCAAGTTTGTTGAATGCAGCATGATGTATAGTATCAAGCACACATAATCACATGCGTATCATAAAAATCTAGTCAATGTGCAGGTCCATGGGCTGTCATAGTGCCACGTGTCAAATATGCTATGGATTACCGTCCCAAAAACAGCATCTCTATGAGTTACGCGTCGCATAAAGTCATTTTTCCCGGTGTGGGCTCCAAAGTCCTATTTGGAGCAGTATTTGCGATCATCTGTAAAGTCAAAGCCAAAGTACACTTGAGAGGTGAGATCGATAATGGGTAGGTGTAAGCTCATATTGAAGTTGCAAAGACCTGTGTTGTGAATGAGGCTGGATATGTTGATACGATAGTCAAAGCATATACCACATGTGGTCAGACCCAAATGGCATTTCCCTTTAGGCAGAAGCAATAGCAGGTTCGAGACTAGCTTAAAGTACTTTGTTACAGATAGAACTATCAACTATGGGTTCTAGGAGGCCAAGCATTGCAATGGTAAATTTCTCATATTTGTTTATCTTAAAACGGAACAAAAAATATATAGAACTTCATGTGCCGCTATAGCGTGAGAAAAGAGTCATCATTAATGTATATGTGAGACTAAATAGGGTTAGGGTTATACCGTCATGGATTCTCAACCGGTCCGAAAGCCCGGCCCGGCCGGTTTCGAACACTGACTGCAATAGCGTGAGCAAGAGAGGGAGGAAATTGCACGCACACTGCAATGGCATGTGTTTGACTTTGGTGCTCTTTTTCATTTTGTTGCAGTTGTGTTTAGTGCGGTACCAATGAATTATGACAACTTGTGGTGGGAGAATGTTTCATTACGGTGTAAACAAATTGCTTTTATCTTGACGACCCGTAGGCTATCTGGAGGCCAGCCAGGGTAGCCAGCGAGATCGACCGGCCGGCCTAGCCTAGTTTTTGAGGCCACCCCTAATGCAAGCCAGGCCCAGCTTCATGCTGGCCGGGTGGGGCCAGGCGGGGCTGCTTAACAACACTGGATTCGATACATTAGTATAAACCTTTTCGTAGTAGCTGTCAGTTATGAAAACTGATCGATCATCTTTCACTCTAGCCCGGAAACACCGTTCGACGATATCCAACCTCGGATGATATCCTCCTTTCGCCTGGCGGTACCTCCCTCTGATGCTATCCTTCATCTGTTATACATTCTCTACTGATGCTCTCCGAAGGTTGGTGGCAATTAACACTGACTTTGCATTGCGATTGACGAGGTGGAATTACGCGATGGGTACGGTGGTGCATTAACTGGGCGAGGCGAATGTGGTGTGCGCAATGGGTAGTTTAACCGGGTCTACCCAGCCATGTCACTACTGCAATTTTGAGTGTATATTTCGTGTTCATAGATTGATATCAAGTTAGATGTAGTGGTTTAGGTGGCAAAGATGCTCGTTAGAGACTACAGTTGACGCGAAGGATGCGGCTAAGATACATGATGAACGGGCATGATGTGTTCGACATAGCGGCAACCATATCGGGAACCTAATAGATAATTACTGATGCCCTCTACATTGCCATAACTGTTGTATCCTGCCGCCACGATGCTAACCGTTCGGACATACATTCTATACTTTCTTCCTGAATTTTACCCAGTTTAGTGGTGCTACTGGTATATTTCGGTTTGGTGGAGTTTTATGCAGAAATGGAGTATCGGAACTCCTCGTCTTAGCCACTTCCGTGCAACACCCACCAACAACAACCAGCAACTACGCATTGCATTTATGATAACGACGACTTTAGTACGCATAAAAACGAGGCTAAATATGTTTACAACAAATTCCACCCGGATACAGGAAATATTTAGTCTGGAACTCGGATAATTATTAAGCCGGAACAGAAGACACACAACTGTGCGTCGTGCATAGAAAAGACAATGGAAAGTTGGGCACATATTCCAATATGTCCACTAATCAAAGTGGATCTGGACGTGGCAACAGGGGTTTCCCTGTACTCCGCATTCCAAGGAGTGCGATTAGCGAAAGCTTATCTTGACCCATGAGTTATAACCCTAGCACAATATCCTTTGTGGTAGAAGGCTCTCAATCCTAGCTTACCAAGCATCATCTGCATACACTATGCTGCTTGCGTGACATTGATGGGTTCACTGCTACGTGCATAGCAATGTGAGATATAGATTTAACCATAAAATACTTAGCTAAGTGCTCTAGCCAATTTATGGAATGAATGCAAACCGAACAGTTTATTCTTCACAAATTTCAACTTTAACTGGCCTTCAAGAATCATGTCTAATGCTGATTCCTCACCGTAACTCGCTGCTATTCCGCCATCTTAACGCTGCCGCAAGTTGACAAATTCATCAAACTCCTCTTTCCCACCATAACTCCGGGGCTAGTCCCAACTAAGTTCACCCGCCCTCACCATGTTATCCAACAGCCGGCAGACATGTCACTCCACCCTCGCTGCTTTGCGTTATAATTGTCACAATCTGCTACCTATTTATTATCTGGGCCTACTCTGTGCCAGCCAATTTCAATACCAAGTGGGAAATCTCTGGTGTATTCGAAACAGCAGAGCAATGGCTTGCCGCTCAACCGGTGTAAAAATTGCGCCGGCACGTCCCTGATCTTCCTGCTTGTATGCAGCCGACAATTATGCCGTTTTTTTGCCAACTCACATCAGCCCGGTCGGGTGCGCAACCATGTATAGCTCACTGCCCATGTTTGGCAGTTTCTTAGGCTCTTATGGTCGAATTTCCATCGCGCGAAGGTAAAGTAAAGTTCATGCTCTTTGTTGGCAGATCTTGTCAAGCTACAACATTATGGGAAATTGCCTCCCCTACTTTCTTTTGACGTCAGCTATTCGGGGGACAAGTCTATCGGGCCCGACATGGTCGCCCCGTCTGGGGCATGAGTTCGACCGACTAGACCATCCCGGGTGGAAACTCCAAGACCAAGGCCCAGTACAGATGACTGTAGTCATAGCAATGGTCAAATATAGTCTCAATTAGGTTGGATACAGTATGTCCGGCTCGTGTAGGAGACTTCCGGATAAACATTCTTCTAGCATGGGTAAAGTTATCAATCATGGAACAAATCTTCAGTCAAGATGCATGCACTTGTACAGAATTGAGTATTTTAAACTTTGTTACATTACATGGCTGATATATGTCAATTCCATGGGGGGTAACAGTCTGTAGTCTTGCTGAGTGTACGCTAATAGTTAGTGAGAAGCGGAAAACCTCACCCGCAAGTCCGTACCAGTCCGCACACGCTTGCAATTTCGACATTGTTTCTTAGTCAAGTACCACTGAAAACATGACTCATCCTCACATTTATCACCGCACACCTCTGGATACCCACTCTGGGTGAAATTATGACAGTTCTGTCTGTATATTTGGTGCCATCGAGATATATTTCCCCCATTAAAAGACCGATACAGTGAACAAATACCCTAAACCTGGACACTGTGCTGGACTGGTCCAAATCAGTCCAGGCCAGTTCAGTCCAGGTCCAGAAAAAGTGGGGATTGGTCCGATCCCGGTTCAAAAATTACTCGGACTGGATTGGACTGGACTTGGACGGACCCGGTCTGGACTGGTCCAATGCTGGACTGGTGGAATCATTGAATTTAACACCCGTTGCACTCACTCAAAAATGGATTAGTGACTTCATTCCTTTAACGGAGTGTAGTTGCTCAATTACAATGGCCTTCTACCACTGTTACCTCCCTGTATCTTCAGCACGCCGACACTTCTGCCTTCATCCCTTCAGCCCTGCCTTGAACCCGCTAGTCCCCGCAAAACCTACAGACATCGACAACTGTCCCCGCAGCAAAGATGGCGTTTTTAATGATAATGCTAATAGTATTTGCAGCCTATCCGCGATGTCTAAACTTTGCTTATAGCCGCTATTATAATGCCATTGCCTTGAGCTTGCTCTTCAGTCGATATATCTCAAGGGATTCGGGAAGCGACACGACGCTGCTGTTGGTGGTGCGGGAAGTCGGCCTAGACGCGCGAGCACCTCTTCCGACACTGCAAGCAGTAGCTGAACGAGTAGTGGGAACTGTAGAAAGAAGTCGGGCTGGCAACCGGCTAGAATACGGAAAGATGTAGGCATGTGAAAATCATGTGAAAATATCTGAGCTATTTTCCACGGAGGAGTACGAACAGGAGGTAATAGACTTTTTCGTGGTCACGAGGTCGGGAGGTTCCCATGCCGCTGAGCAGAATGTATATAGCAGTCTTCTTCTTTTATTTTCTTTTCTTTGTCTTTGTGTGCTTCCAGTCATTTTGCTCCCGTTTGTTAAAGGGGAAGAAAGTTAGAAGGAGGGGAGCTCCTCCACTAGGCCGCGAATTCGAAAGGGAAGGGGAAATGGGCACTGCTATGCCAACTCTAGATAGAGTGAATACAGTATGATTTAAACAAAAAAACCGCCCTGGTCCTTGAAAATATTACCAGCATAGACCTGGTATCTGCCCAGCCGTCAGGGACAGGACACCCCCGACAGACTAGTTTGACAGGACGGTTGGGGTCTCTGGGCCCTTTTTCTAAATAACCTACCTTTGACCGGACGACGGAAAGGGGTCTAGAAAGAAAGGTGGGCGGACGGACTGTTTCCATCTCTGTTCATAATATTTACGGGATAACGCATAGAGCAGGGAGGACATAAAACAGTATGAATTCGCAGTAGGACGGTCGCTATTCTGAGTACAAAAAGGATTTAAGCAATCTTGGGATCTAGATTTTCAAGGAATGCGTATTTAAATCCTAGGAACTACGTATTTACATCCCGGAAAACGCGTACGTACGCTTTACTTTTGATATTTGCGTATGTACGTTCTTCATGGAGCGGTGTGGTCGTTGACCAATGGGAATAAAGCCCCACCCTCCACATTAGTGTCGTAGGAAACCATGTAGAAAAGCACACCCTCCACATTAGTGTCGTAGGCAACTATGTCGAAAAGCACAATGTTGTGTGACGAATATTCACCTTGCAATCACTTATTCAGATCCTTTGAGGGTCAAACTAATCCCCATCTGCCTTGACTTTGACCGAGCTCACTTTATGATCGCCGCTGTTGTCAACTTTTCGTCGTTCTAGCAAGCGTTGATGTTCAGACTTCTCGGCTTCTATTCCGCAAGTACGTGGAATCTCAGTTATGCATGTCTCGCGTATATGACCGGTGAACAATGCTAGCAGTAAATTTACTATGTAATGCGAACGGACGCTCTTGATTGTGTTCTATATCTATGACATGGGCTATCTAAGCTAATCTTGAGCATCGTTGGGCCACATGATCGAGAGAATAACGTCGATAAGACCCCACTCTGACATAAATATCTTTCTCTGTCGTAGTAGCTTTCTTTACTTCATCTCTAAACCAACATTTCCCATGGCCAGCCTCGCATTCACCAGAAACATTTCGCTCAGACACTGTCTCTTCAACAAGAATATGGTGTTTGCGAATCCATTGACATCAGAGCTGATAGCGGCGAAGCCGTCACCTCTGTCGACTTACAAGTCCGAGTGGAAGAGGACGACTGATGTACCTCTAACACGCAACAATTTTCTTGACCTACTCTACGGCAAAACTCCCGTCATCAAAGAAACAGGCTTTCTTTCCCGTGAAGTTGCTTCCAAGTACGAAAAGGAGCTTAGCCCGAAGCTCACCCCCTACAAACACTACACCGGTCCTCTTCTGACCAAAGTTGGCGTTGCTCAATTCGAATACCAAGCACAAGCCGCAAAGGACTTTCGAAGCAGAACAGATGGTACATCTTCTGGTCTTCACAATTGGATTCTGGACTAACTGAACCCTCAGAAAAAGAACAGTACTTCACCGAAACCAAGAAATGGCTTGACTTGCATTCTTCTTTGGCCGACAGAACCGGTATCAATGCTTGGAGTCAAGTCTTCAGCCGAATTGCCGCCATTTTTCCGGACTGGGATGTCGAAGTTGCTGCTGAAGGTCTGAACAAAGGTATTTCTCGGGGATTTTCCGTGCCCTGAATGATACGACGCCCGTCCATTGCGACTGGTCTCCCTACGACTCGCTCACTGAAGATTGGATCATCAATCAAGTCTAGTGCTAGATTGTTTTCAACCTATATTTAGCGCCTGTAAAGGGCGGCCGCACCATTGTTCACGACGTCCATTGGACAGAGGAAGCGCTCAAATTCCGCGATCCGGAAAGCTATGGATACAGTCGAGAGCTGGTGGCAGGAAGACAGAAGGCATATATAGAGCCGACACTAGGTGCATTATGTTTCTTTAATTCGAGGAACATGCACGAGGTAGAAAAGGTCAAAGGGGTGGACCCTATGCCCAAATTGGGGTTGTCATACAGGCCGAGACTTACACTTAGCAGCTTCATTGGGTTACTTTCAGGCTCGAAGACGGGTGGGAGGCCGAAACTTATTTTCTGGTCATAGAATCCGTTTATAGCTGCTTCGATAATGTGTTGGTTTTGGTGGGCGCACTAGGTTGACGAAAACTTTGAGGAGGTGGTTAGGGTTGATGTGACGCCATGTGATTTAATCTTGCTTGTTTTACTGCCAATGCAAACATATATCTGATGGGGCGTTATTTACTCGTCGGTAACTATCTGCAGGTCTGACTGGTCTCAAACCTTGTGGTGCCCAATCACTACTTTTTTCTCTCTAGCTCTCTTGTAGCCTCCAGTTCGTTGACTATGTCTCGTTTGACAATACAGCCAATGCATAGTTAAGTACATACATAAATAAAACGAATGGACATACATACTATGCGATAAGCGTTAACTGTAAAATCACGAATTCGCACATGTTCGTACAACACGTGACACTGATTACTGTCTATTTGGACCCAGCCTAATGGAAAGTAGTATGGTACTAAACTGACCTGTACTGGATTTTGTGTACCAACTCTAAAATCATTATAGGCCAATACAAAACCGATACTTACATAGTTAGGTTTGGTGCGGTCACACTGTGTTCTGTGTTGAGTTGTATTGAGCGAATCACATCTGTCGTTACATGCACTAGTATACTCTTACCTTGCAGCATTACCCCGCATCCCTTCACAACATTCCACGCAACATGGCTTCATCTACCACGACGCTCGCCGCCAACCATAAATGCAGCATCTGCCGGGGGATGCTCACCGGGGATTAGGATACCCCGCTCTGACCGTGTTTACCTTCTACCTTTTGCAAGCCATGCATCGAGTCACTTCAGCCCGTGAATGTTGATTCACCACATGCCCATTGCCAGCAGCGCAACCGGCAGCTAGGAAGATACTCCGGCTCCGAGTACACTTACTGCAGTAACTACGGGTCATATGCATACAACACCTTCAATCGTCGACAACGGCCATAGTTCCCGAGTAGATGCCCCGTCAACCCCGACTTCGATGATGATGATAGCTCCCACGCAGAGACCTCTGTCAATGTTGTCTTCGATGATGAAAATAGTACCTACGTAGAGACCCCAGCCGAATTTGTCTTCGGCGACGGTAACAGTTCAACCGTAGACATCCTAGTCAACCCCGTCTTCGGTTACAGCGATAGTGTCCACACGGACACCCCCATCAGCTCTGTTTTGGGTGACGACAACAGCACCTATGCGGAGACCCCGATCGCATCTGTCTCTGGCGGCGACGATAGTTCACGTGCAGACACCCCAATCAACTCTGTTTCCAGCTATGACGATAGTTCCCAAGCAGACACCTCCGTCAATTCTGTCTTCGGTTATGATAACAGTTCCCGGGCAGAAACCCCCTACTACGATTCAGACGAAGATTGCTACGACGGTCACGGCGATCACTTTTTCGACTACGGAGACCCATACGATGACGAAGCATCCTATGACGATTGGTTTGAAGAATGTCGGGAAGAAGCTGAGAAAGCTGTTGAGGGTGGAATAAATATACCTCAGCGTGAGATGTGCCGCGAGGAGAAGGAAAGACGTGAAAGGGAAGAGTTCGAACGGGCGGTCAAACGTGTGTCGCAGGCTGTGTGGGACCAGCTACAGAGCAATCCAGATAGCCTTCGCGGCGTAGGTGAGATGTCGGGAGAAGATGTCGTTCGGATGATTGTGGGGCTGCCGCTGAGAGCATCGCCGGGGTGAGCATCGTTGTGAGGAGGTCGCAGATGTGACAGGTATATCGGAGGTGGGGCTTTAGAGTCATGAATTGAATGGCGCAAGAAATAGGATGCAAGTACCATGTGACTGTAATGCTGAAATACGAATCTCTTGCCGTTTCTGTTTCAATTATTGTTGAGAACAATCGCGTACGAATAAAAACCTGAACTGTCCATCGTACAAAAGTGATTGTCTAGCTAACTACCTAAGGATAAAGTCCATGCCTTTCTATACATAAAGGTTCTGGAGATCCTGCGGAAATGATAAAATGGCGCATGCAGTGGCGAGTAGTGTTGCAATAGTACTTAGGGGAGAACCGTGTGTGTAACTTCTATGATACAGTGGAGAGAAGTGTGAGGATATGCCTCAGGAGAGCTGCTCATATCAGTGCTCATATCAGTCCAAACGGATAAGCAAACGGACATAGATATTGAGACGAATATGACTGGATATAGGAGTCAAGTCTGTATATATACGGGCCCTTAGGCCTTAATAAGATGAATTAATTAACAAATCATTCTAGCATCCAAAGTAACTGTTGACGGTAGTCATTAGACTCAAGGTTTAGCCCAGAAGCTCTCAACGTCGGCGAAGTGACCGCCTTCCTGAGCCTTCTCTGAGATTCCACACTGTCGGCGAAAGTGCTTGAAGTCTATTTCTTACTTGTATATATACACGCACTCTGAACCTGTATCTATCACGGTAATTAACGCACCCATTCATTTATTCAACAGGTTATGAGCCTGACTTCCGTCTATACATCGAATCTCCTATCGATCGACAGAACCTCGTGATCAAGCGATTCAACACAAAATCGCACCTCCGAAGTCTCAAGTCTACCTTGAACAACCCGAAGTCTCGAGCATGCCCTTGAGCACGCCCGAAGTCTCAGGTATGAACCTGAGCACCAAGAAGCCTGAAGTACCGACCTCCAGTACCGATGCTGAGCACCGCGTCGACTACTCGTAATGTCCAACTCGACCGCCGCCAGGAAGCTCACCGAGCTCAACTATCGTCAGTGGGCCGTTGAAACGGAAGCCCTACTGTGTGGGCAAGGCCTATGGAAGTATGTAACTGGGGAAATGCGTGTCACACAACCACCGTTTGTACCGACCAGTGGAGCTGCCTCGCCTATGCCGGCTGCTCCTCGAGATCCTCGAGATATAAGCCACGACTTCCAACCCAAATCGACCGACTCTGCCTACCTCACCCGATTCGACCATCTCTCCGAGATTGAGAGCGATGGCAGATGAATACCGACAAGGCATGGGATCAGATTACCACAATGATGGACCCAGTCATCCAATTGCGTTACCGAGAACTCCATGAGCCGAAGGAGCTCTGGGACAGGACCAAAACCGACTTCGAAAAGGTCATTAAACTGGACGGGCAATATGAGCTGGCAAAGCTCACAAGCTGCAAACTCGAATCATACGCTTCGGTCACCGAGTGGATCATAGCCCAAGAGACGATTATTCGAGACCTTGGCATATCTGGAGTCAAGGTTGAAGAAACTTGGAGAAAGTTCTATATCCTTTCGAAGTTATCAAATGGCGAAGACTGGAGAACCTTCAAATTGACCCTCGAATTTACCGGAAAGACAGATACCCCAGCGAATATCATCATTCACCTGCAATTGTTCGAGGCCAGCCTCCGCCAAGCAAAGGGGCTCGCTCTTGATGCTGCCCTTTTCATCTGAAGAAGGTCTGATGCAGGAACCTGGAAACCTCCACCTATACTAACTCATCTAGCCAGACAGTGGGCAGACTACTTTCGGCTGCAGTGAAAAAGGGCCATAAGAAGCCCCAATGCCCGAACCAGGATAAGTGGGCTTCCTATGCCCAGAAGAAGCCAGAGTATAATGCTGACCTCACCTCGACTGGCAATTCTAAGCTCTTCTCGCTCACCGCAGTGGACTCGGTACCCGAAAACTCTGTAATCACGATACATGTGGCCTCAGCGAATCACCCTGCCGACTATTGGATTCAAGACACCAGAGCGACAAACCATGTCACCAGAAGTTGTCATCTATTCGACACATCGAGCTTCGAGGCCATGACCAAAGGAGAGCATCGAGTGAGGACAGCTAACAATAGCTTTATAGATGTAGAGGGCTCTGAAACCATCACATTCTACGCCAGCAGACCGAGAGCGAAGCAGGCGAACAGAGTCTTGCAGCCTGTGCTCTATATACCGGCCTGCGGAACAAATAACCTCCTAAGTATTATCCAACTCATGTGAAAAGGAGTCCATTTCAGTTTAGGCTCCATGGTACTACTGCAACCCTCGAATCGACCCTCGTATACCAAGCACCGCTGATAAACGACCTATTTATGCTCCCAGCATTTCCAAGAGATTTAAAAGCATCGGTGGCGATCTCTGAAGCTCCGAATCCCAAGATCTCCAAGACCTACTCCAGCATCTGATAGACGGTCGATGACAAGGACATCCTCGTATGGCACACTCGACTTGGCCACCTCTCCTTGCCAGCCGTCAAATGACTCCCGAATACCGTCAAAGGCATCCAATTGCATGCCACTAGCCTGTCAGTATGCACCTGCGATGTCTGTATCATGGGCAAGATGTTTCGAAAGCCCATCCAGCCAATACAACATACGGTGATGACTCGACCTCTCGAGCTGTTCCATTCCGATGTGATCGGGCCGATGCCGACTCCAACTATGAGAGGCTACCGATACATCACTATGTTTACTGATGACTACTCCAGATATACAGACGTTTATGACATGAAGTTGAAGCCGGAGGCCCTGAGAAGTTCAAAGAGTAAGTCGCAAAAGTTGAGAAGCAGTACACGAAGTCGAAGGTCTACCGAATACGGGTCGATGGGGGAGGAGAATATAGGAGCCGTGAGATTCCCGCCCGCCAATTCCCTTCCACTAGCCTTCAGTCAAGCTGAACCATGCGTCACTTCACCATCTGCGTCAATTCGGATGCTACATCAAGTTTCAACCTCCCGCGGATGGAGCAAACGCCGATTTCCCATCATCACAAACAACTGGGCATAGTACAATTGGGCACGGAGATTGAAGTCCACCTGCTTCAGGTGAGAAAGCTGGCCACATACACACATAGCTCTTAACGAGGACGCTCACATACACTCAAATGGACACAGCAGTCACTGTCCTACCCTTCAATCTCATCATAATACACAAGCCATATCAAGAGACGAGGCCATATCAATAGACATACAAGACATATATACACAGTGCACTAGTCTCTCATGGACAAGAAGGCCCCGTTATAGAGTAGAACGACCAAGTTAAGACCCATGTCATTGGGAACATGTTGCACCGCAAGACAAATACTACCGACGAGACAAGGTGTAACGGCAGTGCGTGGGGTACTAGGTCCTGTCATACTCTAGTAAGAGTGAACACAGTATGAATAAACAACAGTGCGTGGTTAGGGTTCTTGCTCTTGACACGTGACGTGTCCAGGGTCGGGTTACACACGTTTTATATAATCGGCTCGCCGTGAGCCTTAGCGATAATCTCACTGCAGATCTACACCTATTCTCACTCGCATCCACGTTTGCAACCGTATCCTCTAAATACTATCCCCACCGTAAAAAGCCGAGCGTAGGCGTAGGTGCCCTTAACTACACTATTATCGCTCTTACAGTAAGTGGATACGTTTCGCTCACTGGATTTCGCGAGTTTACCCCTTTTCCGACGCCGGCCTCAACGCGATGTCAACAATCAAGAAATCAGCCCTTTATACGAGAATCAGAACCATGATTACTGCCAAAATATGTGTCTTGATCTGTTCATTAGTCAATCGAGTCATTTGATGGCAGCAGAGTCAATTCGGAGACCCACTGGCGTACGAGACGCGTCATCGGCGATGTCGACAATCATCACGACCTCCGAGCAACCACTCTGAAACCTTAACAACGAGAGATATCACCTACGATCGACCTAATCGAGTTCGAATACTATTCCTACGAGTCAATTGAGTGCGGTCACCTGTCGGAGAAGCTACAATCAATGGAGCGATCTTACCGCTGAATGCGCCGATTCCGAGAATGAAACACGAAGTCGGGAGACAATATACAAGTGTGAACCACGGGAAGAAAACGGGACGGGATTACCCTTCAAAAACCGTCCCGTGGAAGTGCCAAGAGAGGATATCGCCCGGCCCGCCCAAAACACGGTACGTGGACGGGATTGTCTTCGGTGCTCTCTACCGCTCAAAAAACCCAAATATGGCCGCCGCATAAGCACGGCTGCACCAAATCAAGATCGGACATGCAGGGCTAATAGAACCCATCGAGGAGATCGTTTGACGTCTAACAAGCAACACTAACTCCGGTTCTTATTGTACCCAAGGCATAGATTCTACCTCTATATAGATCAAGAGATATAGTTTGTATCGCAATTTAACGCACTCGGTTGTTTGAAACAGATTGAGAGCACATGAACTAGGCTTTTGTGCGGGATTCCACGGCTATGTACAATTGCACTACCGAGAAGCTAACTCTCATTTTGGGTCCCGTAAGTGCATGAATCATGCACTTGCGAATCTCACCCGAATCCTCGGACCACCGGTTGTCACATTGACCCTGTCAATCTCATTTAAATATCTCGAGTATTTCATCAATTAAAGCATCTATTGCAACAGATGGACTAGCTCGCGAGCAGATTGTGATGACTGTAGCGGCGCTGCAGCGGCTTGTGGCTAAAAATGCTCCTTTTATAGAATACTAATGACCGGATGCCTTGTCCTCCGTAGTGACACGAGAGTACTTGGGGAGATGGGAGTGAAGCGGGCTTAATAGGAGGGTAGGGACACAGAGACGGGCTGAAGGCTGGAACGTAACATGAATGCATGACGGTAGATTGACACTATCAGACCCTCTACATTCTAGGATAGACGAATTTTTCCCTTGTCTGGTTCGAAGAATTCGTACATGCTCATAACGCCTCGGACAAGTCTTACCTCTGGATACCCAGGAATGGTGATGAGGATACAGGCGGGAATTCTCTAACTTCCTAGCGCATTCATTTCACCTCCGCATCGGTCAGAGTTCAGTATGGGTAGAGTTTCTCCGGCGGAGAAAAATAGTCCACCCGAGATCCGACCAAGGTCCGACCATCTCAATGGCAAGAGAGGGGTCCTTACGTATGTGAGTGATGATATGTGTCTAAGTACTGTCAATGTGCCCTACAGGGCCCCCCAAAGGTTTATTTTCTAGCTGGAAGTACCTACCTCCATATAGTTAAGTGATCATTCTAAGCTGACATGATACCTCTGGATCAAATTTGGTAGCCCTATCGCTAGTCGCGCTGCCTTCTCATTCATCGTTGGCATTGCTATTACCGGTCTACTATCGAAATATTGACATTGAAATGCTACTGGTAGAACTCACTGTGTCGAGACTTCATTTCGATCGCTGGAGGCGACTTATTTTTGACTCTTGCGACGAGGATTGTGAGTGAAAAATCTACAACATCGGCTAAGGACTCTGGCAGGCCTTGGGTTCAGCCTTAGAACGCTCCCTTCTAGCGCCTCCGCAATTGGGTAGTGGCAGAAATGGTAAATATGAGACCCGTCAGGGGTGTTCTGACACAAAACATAACTTTGGTTGTCGGAATTCCCAAGTTACGGGGCGCAAGGCGGTGTGGAGCAGCGATGATCCCGCTGTGCTTACCCCACTTCGCTTGCCCCACCTTCCTAATCGACCTCGGATAAGCAAGCATGAATGAAGCCAAGCCGCAACGCCATACACTATGTGCAGTTACATTTAGTCACAGTTTCAGCTGTGTACACCCCGGAGTTTGATTTAACCACAAAACCGCTTACACTTCGTCTTCGTGGTTTTTAAACTCTCACCCTCTGGTCATGAACCCACGGGGACTCCCACCGTAACGGATGCGATCGATGAACCAAAAATTGTAGGATATTAGCGGGGAAGAAGCACTATAAGTACCGTCGAGTGCAACTGCAAATGCAACAGCGAGCGTGCCCTTAGATAAAGAGATGACAACTATACCTGGCGAAGGGCAAATCTTGGCACTACTGGGTCAGCGGCATTAAGAGCAGCTACCAACTATAAGTTCACCTGGACGTAAATCGCACGATTACCATGCACTAATTGGGTGTAGCAAATCAAAATGTTCTTAGGATGCGACTAAATTAATTCTGACTAGTTCTTTAAAAAGCTTGGCATGTTATAGCTGCAGTAATGGTATAACTTGCTCGTGTGCCCAGACTTTTTCGCCTCGCTCGCAACCTCGTTCGCCGAAGTGAAAATAGAACGTCTAGTATACGAGAGCAAGTGTAACCTGGGATTCCTATGCCGAAACAACAACATTTTCACTGGCTCGCAACCTCCTCGGGCAACCAATCCGCTGGGTATACCACACACCACAACCCATAGAGCCTGGGTATTTCTCAACTCTGGCGTCATCTCATTCGCTGGTGAGAGAGGTGCAGATAAGACGCACGGTTGCCTTGTTGGTGTCCCCCACTGTGCATCATTACAAGCTTGCTGACGTTTGCCTTTCCAAAGGCTAACCTTGATGCCAAAGAACCTGAAGTTCAGCCGCACTCTACGTCTTAATCGCCCATTGTCGCATACATTTTCCTGGGGATTTTTGCTGCCTCTAGTAGACCATACCATTCATCAAGAAATCACCATGCCGACCCTACACTGGTTTCTCAATATCTGGGTTTATTTCCGCTGGATTATCACTGCATTCTCTGCAGGTGCGATACCCTGGCTCATTCAGAGTTATCCTGACCTCCGGATTCTCCAACCGGTTCCGGCTGGCGACCATTTCGGCCTCGAAGTACTTTATTCTCCAGGTGCAATATACAATGATGGCCAAGGAAACGCAACTGTGGAGTGAGTTCCATGTCGTTCCGAATACCGGTGCATAACTAATGAATGTCGACGAGTCAGTATCGTTGCCGTCCACGGACTTAACGGCCACCGCTATGATACTTGGATACGCAAAGATAACGACAGGAGTGTATTCTGGTTGAAGGACCTTCTTCCGCAGCGAATACCTACCGCCCGCGTCATGACTTTTGGTTACAATGCCAGACTGGTGGGAAGCACTTCTACAAAGGTCATAACCGAACAGGCGGTGGCTCTGCTTCAGGAACTCGAAAGCAAGCGCTCAGCGGTAGACATGTCCCAGCTCTTCGAAAGGTTGCCGCTAATATTGATGAATATTTTAGGTACATCAGAGACCCATAGTCTTCATCGGTCACAGGTATTTCAGCTATTATACATCAAATATGTTATCGCCGGTTGTCTAATAAATTTACTGTGTAGTATGGGTGGCATAGTCATAAAAAAGGTGCGTTTATTTGTCCTAGCCATAATCTTGTAAGTTTCTAATCAGTACCACAGGCGATACAGATCGCACACACTGAGGATCGCTATCGACCAGTTTCTGAACACGTCAATGGCATTGTAAGTTCCTACACAACAACTGCTGGGATTGGTATTAACAGGGGACTAGGTTTTCTTCGGTACACCGCACCAAGGAATGACGGATACAGACTGGGAACACATGGTTACCGGGATGGCATCGATTGCTTTTCCATTCCCACGGAACGGAGAATTTCTCAAAGCCTTATCACGCAACTCAAAAGACATTATGGCTATCTCGGAAGATTTTAGGCCCTTGGCAAAAGAGTATTCGATCGTCAATTATTGGGAAGAAGATACTATTTTAGGATTTGGGGATGTGGTAAGCCCAAGCTCCTTCTCGTGATTAGTTAGAGGAGTGGCTCATTGTCCAGGTGGTTCCAAAACACTCGGCAGTTTTAAATGTTCATTCGGAAATTAGCAGTCCACTAAGGGGAACTCATACAACAATGTGCAAATTCAGCGGGCTGGAGGACGAACGATTTAATACAGTTTGGAAAGCTCTCCAAGATGTCACTTCAGGGCGGCGATACAAAGGTATGAGGTAACAGTCCTAATATTTCAGGAACAGGGCACTAAGAACTCTGTGAGTCATTAGATGTGCAGTATCCCGTCCACTTCATGGTCCCTCGCCCCAGAAATGCAAGATACGTCGAGACCTCACGATCTATCTCACGTCTAAGGGATAAACTGAAGCAAGACAAACTTGGTCATCAACGGCTGGCACTGTGGGGTGTGGGAGGGGTTGGGTATGACTCTATGCTCTAATGTTCCGAGATCCATACACTTGCTAACACAAAATAGCAAGTCTAAAGAAATCCTTCAGTTCGTTCATGACTACGAGCATTCCCGAGTTTCCGTTTTTTGGATTCATGCCGGAAACAAAATACAATTTGAACAGGACTACCGCAAGCTGTATCAACTAATGAAACCTCCAAAGCAAGAGGAACCAGTGGGAGATATCCGGCGGATTGTCAAGGATTGGTTGGAGAGCCCGGAAAGTGGTGACTGGATACTTGTGCTGGATAATGCAGACAATAAGCTCGACTTCTTCCCGGTGCAAAACATCAGTCTCGGCCAAAGCGACGGATTGGCGAAATTCATCCCAAACAATCCCAATGGAACAGTCATCGTCACGACAAGAGACCGGGATGTAGCGGATCAGCTAGCCAACAAGAACGTCCTACACAAAGAGCCAATGGACATGGAGGAAGCGGGGCTGCTGTATTTCACATATTACCCCGAAGCCGCCGAATTCACATACGACGAATCGATCTTGCTGTTGCTCAATGAGCTGCATTACATACCACTTGCGATTGTACACGCTGCCTCATATTTACGATTAAACCCATCAACCTCACCTTCAAGATACCTGGAGCTGTTGAGTAGCGCTAGAGATGAGCAACTGCGCCTATTGGAACCGAGAAAAATTGGCACATTCCAACAGCGCTATTTGTCCAAACCACACAATGATGTCCGAAGGGATGCTAGCGCCGCAATTGTTCGAGCAACATTCTCAATCACTTTTCGACAGGTTGACGAACAATCACCACTTGCAAGCTCCCTTCTCAATCTGATGGCATCCGTCGACTATCAAAGTATCCCGCACGAACTGCTAGCTCGCAGTGAATTGGAGAATAGCAATAATGAAACTGCCCTTGGCGAGGCTCTCAACAAACTCATCAGTTACTCACTTCTTGTTTGTACCGACTCTGACGACGGCAAAACATATGAGATGCACCCCTCCATCCACCAGTCGGGCAAAGAATCTCTATCTGCTCTTGAGATGGCTACTACTGTGCAACGGACAGCTGGAGCATTGCATGGGATTATCTCCAAATCAAATTTCACCATGGGTAATTGGTCCATGTGGAGGGTGTATTTAGCTCATATTTCCGCTTTGTCAAGAAACGTAAAAACGGAGTCAGTACAGACGGCACGGATCCACCATTACATGTCGGAATATTTGTTATTTATCGGCCGCTACCACGAAGCAGAAGACCCTTGTCGCAGGTCGGCAAAATTATTTGCTAAATTCCTCGGCCAGGAGCATCCAGACACCTTAACCAGCATTTACAACCTCGCAATGACATACCAGTTTCAGAGACAGTGGAAGGAGGCCGAGGAGATTTCTGTGCAGCTAGTGGAGACGACAAAACGGGTGCTTGGCCAGGAACATTCGCATACCTTGACCCGCATGGGTAATCTCGCGTCCATATACTATATGCAGGGCCGAATGAAAGAAGCCGAGGAACTGGCAGTGCACGTGGTGGAGACGAGTAAGAGAGTGCTCGGCCTTGAGGACCCACTTACCTTGATGAGCATGAATGAACTCGCATTAATATACAGTCACTTGGGGCAGTTGACTAAGGCCGAGGATCTAGAGGTGCTAGCTGTGGAAACCAGTAAGAAGGTGCTCGGTGTTGGGCACCAGAATACATTATTCTGCATGGGCAACCTGGCATCGATATATCAGTCCCAGGAGCGCTGGAAAGAAGCGGAGGAGCTGTTAGTGCAAGTTATTGAGATGAATAAGAAGGTACTCGGCGTTAAGCACCCGAATACACTGAACAATATGGCCAACCTAGCATGGACATACCGGTCCCAACAGCGATGGAAAGAAGCCGAAGAGTTGTATGTGCAAGTTATTGAGACGGGTAAGAAAGTGCTCGGCATTGAGCACCCGAATACACTGAACTACATGAATAACCTCGCTTTCACATATTGGGGGCAGGGGCAGTGGAAAGAAGCTGAGGAGCTGTTTGGGCAAGTTACTGAGACGAGTAAGAAGGTATTGGGGGTTGAGCACCCGGATACACTGAACAGCATGAATAACCTCGCTTTCACATATTGGAGGCAGGGGCGGTGGAAAGACGCTGAGGAGCTGTATGGGCAAGTGATTGAGAAGAGTAAGAACGTGCGCGGTGTTGAGCACCCGAATACGCTGAACAGCATGAATAACTTAGCCTCAACGTACCGGTCCCAAGAGCGATGGAAAGAAGCCGAGGAGCTGGAAGTGCAAGTCATTGAGACGAGTAAGAAGGTGCTCGGCGTTGAGCACCCGAATACACTGAACTACATGAATAACCTTGCATATACGTATTGGAGGCAGGGGCGATGGAAGGAGGCCGAAGAGCAATATTTTCAAGTCCTAGAGACGACAAAGACAGTACACGGCCAGGAGCATCCTCAAACTTTGATCAGCATGGTCAACCTTGCAACGGCTCATATGAACAATGGGCGGTGGAAAGAGGCGGAGGAGCTTATTGAGACGGTCATGCATACGAGAAAGAAGCTGCTTGGCCTTGAGCATCCGGATACCTTGACGGCCATGAATATTCTTGCGTATGTATACATGTCACAAGGTCGAATCAACGAAGCCCAAATAGTAATGGCCGAAACGGCAACTCTCCGTTCCCGAGTACTGGGCAAAGACCATCCAGACACCAAGTATTCGATGGACACTTTGTTATCATGGAAAGATAAAAGTCGTTTTGGTGGAAATTAGGAATCATCTTCTCTGGAGCGAGCGGTATGTTTCCCCTCTACGGAATTACCCAATGTTAACAGTTGAACTAAATCCGTGTAAGCAACAGGGCTTCATCATTGCGTGGCTGTAGTTGGTGTTGGTAACTGATTTTGGAGATTGGGGCTTGGGTGAGCTCTTTCTTACATGAGCAATTGTTTGCTTCGGTACTTGTCATATTTTCACTTCCGTTGATTGCATTCGGAACGGTCAAGGGGTTGAGACAATGGAAGGGCTGTAGAGCCGTGACTGGAAATGGCAAATGGAACTCAAATGCGATGAATTTTGATTATGCGTAATGTCAGGTGTAGATAAGAAATTCCTCTTTACAGTACTACGAGGAAAACAATCTAAATGCTGTGAAGAATACCCATCAAAATCATTGGGGAGGTGAATGTAGGAGGCATAACTTATTGTAGCATATCCGGTGGTGGCAAACATGGCAAATAGCCGCGCAACAGTCTCCACTCTCTTGTACTATATCTCTCTTCTCTCTCCTTCTCTCTTCTCTGTACCATTGTTTATGCAAACGATTCTCTGCTGCATACTGTAACACATGCGACCTAAACCAAAACGAGTGACAAGTGAGACATCGCAAAACAAAAAGCTTGGGAAGATGAAGTTGAGAAAAGGGCGAAATCTTCATCTGCCGGCTACAGCCCCCACGGATATATAGGAAGCACTGGTATTGTTGATCCGGGCTTTGACGAGTATATCATCACGTGGCCTTGTGTTAGGCTCGGCAGTTTGCTATGTGTCATCTCAGACTTAGACTCAATCAACTGTCAAAATAGGTATTATCAACTTCTGCGCTTTGGTAATCCTATCATAATTCTTGAAAGATATCGCGGAGGTTGCTTAATATATATATTATAGGGAAAGATAGAAACTCAAGGTAATATTGTATTACTTTGATAGGCCACTATCTGACACAGTCGTACACGGTCCGCAGTTTCTCTGTGTATACGGACAATAAGTGGAGGACGTCTACCGATGACAAGGTTAGATACAGGATATTGGCTGGGTGTAAGTGGTGATAGACGGAGAATACAGGTGGATACAATCGGATATATGTTTTACTGGCGAACGCCCACTTAAACTTATCTATATCCTCCTCCTGTGTACTTATCTATATCCTCCTCCTGTGTGTTGTCCTTGAGTACCCCAATAAAACGGTCCTTCACATTTCTGTTAGATCTGTCGTAAGCGTTGGTATCACACTTGGCGGCGGTGCGAAGTGGAACAAATGTGCAAGGCATCATTTAACGAGTAATTTTCGATAACGTCGGGGAAATCGGATGTGCTGGATCCAAATACTCTCATAATTGAACTTGGAGACGCATATTGCGATTCCGATGAGATGTGTCATTACAAACACGGAGTGCCAAGAAGTATGGTGCTCCCGGCAGATAAGAGGAGGAGAGTGTCTCTCCGGGATGTTATCTTATCGTAGAGCAAGGGAGACACAATAGAAATGAATCATTTTGGGATAGCCTTCGTGGCCATAGAACGTCCCCTACTGGGGTAGAATCTGCGTAGATGTGGGCAAGTCTCTACCACACCACATTTAAGTAGTTTGATTATCGACACCTGGTCTCATTGATACAGGATCAGTTTATCGACGTGGAGAGCTTACCGACACCAGAAAAAGTTAGTCGTGGATATAGATTCGCGGGGGAGTCTGAGTATGCAGCTAGAATAGGGTTCAGCAGTTGGTCGGCCACATGGATCTCATGCGACGTGATCAGAGGGTGAAATCGAGAATGTCCCGCAGTGAGATGAAGCGACAGGTTTTCCCGGCTAATTTGAGATTTTAACTTTGCTACGTCGTTTCCAGAGTTGCACATGTCGGTGAAGATTGTGCGTGGATATCCAAGCAAGCCATGACATAGTCGGTAAGAGTTCGACCTAACCAATGGCGTCGCGGTGTGGCTTTGTGGCTGTGTTTCCAGTAAGCAGTACCACCGACATCGGGGCAAAAATTCGTGACCGGAAAATCGCCCATTTTTGGAGATAGAGATAGGGATTTATATATTTACTCTCCTGGACAGGTCGAGAGCATTATATTTCGCTATAGGACCAAAATATCCCGACACCAAACGAGAATCGTGTTCTTTTCACAACGTACTAGACCTGTAGATTCAGACGTTCTACCATGTTTGTCCGACACGTCTCATCTCCCTCTACACCCACCAGCTAAAATTTTGCGCTACCCTCAAGGCTGGTTTTTGACAGGAGGAAGCGATACAAAATCTAAGTGTAAATCAACTTGAGTGCCAGCTCTCGCGCGCGCGTCCAGCCCAGCAGGCGGCGACTAGGGCAGCTGCGCATACTTATTGGGAAAACCATCCTTTTTTTGTAAAAAGCACACTGAGGAGTCAAAAGCAGAAAGGTCACATTCGATTCCTTTTTCTTCAAATAAAAAGAATCAAAAAACAGCTTTAGCTGTTATGATTACAGATGTCGAAACAGGTTGAGTAAAGATTGTTAACTTTAACTCTCGCGCGTTCTCTGAGCTCCTCCAGAGGAGGCCCGACGCTGCTAAATATTTGAATATAAGTGAGTGAACATTTTGTGCTTATAAAAAAAGTAAAAAACCTTTATAAAGGCAAGTATTTAATTTTAGCTCATACTAGAGGGGTAGACTGTGCAGCAAAGCAATAAATACTCTCCTATCAAAAATTCTAATTCTTGAATTTTCATCTATCAACTCTTGAGAAGCTCAATTGGTCCAGCGAGGCATTGAAATCGCTTACGCTTTAAGTTCAAACCTTATCTCGAGCAATAAATATATTGACTACTAGGTATGTATGTAGCGGCTTCACCGCCCCCTTCGGTAAAAAATAATCCTAAACCCCAAAACCCATGAAATCCAGCCAGCTTTCAGCCAATTCACATTACGTCCAGCCAGCCGAGAGCCAGCCCATCAAGATTGCGTTCAGCCAGCGCAGAGTTAGCTCGTTCAGATTACGTCCAGCCAGCCGAGAGCGAGCCCATACAGCCAGCCAAGAGCTAGCCCGTCCAGATTGCGTCCAGCCAGCTGAGAGCCAGCCTGTGCAGATCGTATCCAGCTAGCCAAGAACCATCTCAGAGTGAGTATGTCAGCGTTGTCTAGATCATCTCCAGCCGGCCAAAAGTCTGCCCGTCCAAATCACATTCAGTTGACCAAGGTCAGCCCGTCCACATCATATTAAGTTGACCAAGAGCCAGCCTATCTTGACCATGTCCAGCCAGCAGAGAGCTAGCCCGTCCAGATCGCATCCAACTACCAGAGGGCGAGCCCGTTGAGATCATATCTAGCCAGCCGGGAGCCAGCCGGTCCAGATCGCATCCAGCCAACCCGTCTAGATCGTTTCCAGCAAGTTGAGAGCCAGCCCACCCAGATTGCGTCTAGCCAGCTCGGATTGCTGACCAATAGCTGTTGTGAGAGCCACACTCAAGCAAAGCGCCACAGTTCACTAATCATGACTGAAAAAGACCATCTGCCAACCAATGAGCATTCTGTAATTTGCCACAGTAAGATGGTACGTACCACCATTAACCAATCAGAATGCTTCGAGCCGACTAACCATGTGTATATATTATAGATAAAACATCAGGGTGGACCCCTGTGGTAAAGTATTATATTATTAGTTTTCACCGTTCCTCTCACAACATTTCACAATGCCTGCTCACGAAGGTTGAATTAACAATTGGTGATTGTTTAGCAAGGATTCTCGAATCCTCTAAATAATCTGTTAATGTCCAGCTATAGGAGAGACTATAAAGCAAATGCCTGCAGTAATGTGCAAGATAGTCAAATATAATAACTAGAAACCGCAAACATCTAATCAAATCGAACCGAGGCAATAATCTGAAATGACATTTAACTAAGTTCTTTTTCCATAAGTAATAGTAGAAGATACTTTAGTTTGTAATGTAATCAAGCGGTGATAAGAAGAAATCCTTCTCTTCGGAATTCCAACAATAATAATATAAAACATAGATATTTCATCATTCAAGCCTCAAAAATCATAGCAACTGATCTATGTTCAAAAGGTTTATTAGATGCAGATATAGGAATAGGTGTAGTATTCGGTGCATTAATCTTCGGTGTAGCTAGAAATCTGAGTCTTTTGAAGGGGAGGGGCCAATATTTAGTTACGCTATATTAAGATTTTTATATGTTTTCTAAGGCATATACTGCAGCTTTGTTCGCGCTTATTTGCCTTATTGCGTTGGTACGTTTATTGTTTCTTAACTGCGAACAGGTGGTTTCTCTCCTTATTCTTCCGGCAAGTATCAAGAGTAATAAAGGGACTGTTCTAGTCCATTCACGGAGGCAGTTCCTCCGCGGAGTACCTAGTCAGTTCACGGAGGCCCACCTTCCGTGAACGAACCGTCCATTCACCGAGTCCGTACCCCACCTCCGTGAACTGACTAGTTCGTTCGCGGAGTGAGTCAAAATTACAAATACTCTGCTCTGCACGCTTGTGTGTGCATGCACGGCATGTACGTACACTCAGCTGGTTCTATGCAGCTGAATTGCTGATACGTCAGTCTTACCAAGCAGCTTGGGACGCTCTGAACAGAAGTTACAATGACACGGCCTTTGATCTGGCAGCCAGGAAACGAGTTGACGTTTTAAAAGCATCTGTAGACTGCACCGGTGTCTTTTTGTAGCTCGGACTACAGTTTCTGGTTACGCTATCCGGAATTTTGCTATTTTATGTTCAAACCTATTGCACTCGTCGCAAAGTGGTTGTTGACGAAGCTGCCGCAGCTCTCATGACCGATACCACCGCCTTGCACAAGGACGATCCAACACTGACCGATTTGTCCTATGCCGCCGAGGCGACAAAGTTTTGGGACGACTGCGCTTGCTCCCACCGAAATTCGGATCACATTTTGTACTGCAACCGGAAGATCTAGTATCAGAAGTAGGAGTTGCGAGGGTGTTGCTATATAACAGGCGGAAGCTGATGCATTGTTTAGGACACCCAGGGCTCACAACATTTGATCCAACTAAAACCATATACTGATCTCGAATCGTCCAACGCCCATTGATAAACGTGAAGCATTTTGCTGAAGTTGTCGGGTGAATGGATTGGACTGTTGGACTGGACTGGGTAGACTGATGTATGGGCGCGGTAGTGGGTTCATTTTGGCGGGGATATGGCAAGGTACATCGATGCGCTTCAAGCTAAGTTTAGGCAGCAGTGTCGGAAGATCAGAAGGTTGTTTTTAGGTTTTACCGTTTTCATGTACGGTAAATTCTTCATATGGTAGTTCTCTTTTATTGACCTGTATTTCGAAAGAGAAGCCATTTGTGCACGTACCCATGTATATGTTCCGGTGAGAGTGACTTGGCCCATAGACAGGTCCGGTCTACATACCATTGGACGCCCTTTTCAACTGGTCGGGATAGTTATCAATATTGCTTTAGAATCTACAGCTGTTCAACTAGACGAAGTGACACTATTTACTGACCGTGCTAGCTGATATAAACAACCGTATGAATGAAATTTTATGGCTTAAAGTACCAGATCTGATTGAGTTGGTTGTATGTTGATACATAAATGTCTATTAGACAAGAGAAAGTGGTTTGAGAAACCTGAAATTGCCGGAAACCGGAAGATTGGTACGTAGTAAGTATGCCGGAAGAACGAACAACGTACGAAAGGAGGGGGGAATATAAACCTCCGGTAAAGTAGAGTAAATGTACGACCCGAAACCTCCGAGTTATGTAGGTAAGATAACCCCACTTTCCGCTAATGCTAGCACGGCACGGGCCGACCCGATAGGCGCACAAATGTCCCTTACCGTGTGTAAATATGATAAGGATTATGTTTTCCTTTTTATTCTCTTTTTCCCTTTTCGTTCGTTCTCTTCGTCCTTTCTTTGAAGCTGAGTAAGGGTGGAGGATGGGGGTCTCCCCCACCTAACTGGGTTATCCGGAGAGGAACGGACCAGCCCGAAACTGTCATACTTAAGATAGAGTGCAGGTTCTAGTCAGTTCACGGAGTCCCACCTTCCGTGAATGAACTAGTTAGATCACGGATCCGCGAACTGACTAGTGCATATATGTGCCAATTAAACTCAATCAAAAATTACCATTACTCTGTACATAATTATCGTTATCCCTACGAATGCCTATATCCCTCGGCGTCGTTGTTGTTGTTGGTCAACTATAGTTACTCTATGCTCCATGTCATCATTTGAAACTGTCTCTTCTTCCTCATTGCCATCATGCTCCACATCGTCCTCCTGCTCCTGATTGTCCTCCACCTCCTCAGCGGCCTCAGCGGCCTCATCCTCCTAGACAACCCGTCCCTCCTCAGTGTCTAGTTCAGTCAAATCGCTGCTATCCTCGGGGCAATCGTCGGGGCAATCGTCGAAACTGTCATCTGCGGATGCGGAATCAATCCGCTCACAAGTATCTCCTTCACCGGGAAAAATGACCTTGCGCGGCGCGCAGCTCATAGAGAAGCTGTATTCCAGACGGTATTCCGTAGGATATTTGACGCGTGGCACTATGAGTCCTATGTACCTGCGCGTTGACTAGATAACTATGATACACAAGCAAATATCTGCCCCTGATACTATACGCATCCCAAGTACTCACCCAACTACGCTCCCAACTACGCACTTAAGTATGCTCCCGAGCTCACTTGACTGTACCGTCGCAAGTACCATCGATTGTACGCTCGGTTGTACGCGCCCAAGATTGCTTGACTCTATGCTTCTAAATACGCTCGATTGTACGTCCGATTGTACGCTCCCAAGCTTGCTTGACTCTACGCTCCCAAGCATACTCAAATTGACTCAATTGTATGCTACCAAGCATGCTCAAGTGTGCGCTCGATTGTATGCTCGCTTGTACGTTCGATTATCTCAGGGGAAATGGCGGGTGCTAGGCGGACCATATTTTTGGTAGGATAGAAATTTCAGTGTTCCTAAGCTGCCAGGCCCGGCCTGCCTGCATGAAGCCTGGCCTGGCCGCCGCCAATCCAGGCCTCCAGAATCGCGGCCGGGCCGGGCTGGGCCGGGCCTGCAGGCCGCTAAAAAGCCGACCCGCGGTTGATCCTCTGCATTTATAAACACCCATCTTCAAACGATACAGACCTGCCCAATTATCTCGCATCACCTCACGGAACCGTGTGGATAATGTCTTGTCCTGACGGTGTAACTGGTCAAAAATGAATTTTAGACTTTGTACACGGTAGGTAGGGATCTGTACTCGTGCCTCTGAAGTCGGATATGGCTAGGTATATCTTTCACTCCTTTTAAGCGGGCAGCTTGGAATACGTTATCACGTTTTACTTTGAGTTTAGAATCAACTATCTTCATAGTAACCACTCCAGGTCTGTGCCATCGAGTGACGGATCGTGACTAAATTAAACGATCATACATGGCAACCAAGTATTCCGACACAATTCCAACAGGCTTATTGGATTGTTCGCATTATTCTGACTGAGCATGGCAAGACCCGGGAGTCTCTGGAGATCCCCTCACAACCTACGTAACATTAAAGTTCAGATTTGGCATTCTAGTAGAGACTTCAGAACTCAGCCCTGAATAGAAAGACTTGACTATAGTCACAAAGAACAACACGAGCTACATCTATCCTCACTGTAGATATTTGTACATAGTAATTTAAAGATAATTTTTAATAATGATACCCAGGGGCTCTGCAATACCCTCCACCGCTTGGTAAATCCGCTGTCCAATAACTTATAACCCACTGTCCGACGAATACACAGTGTAATATAACTCCCGTGGCAGCAGTCAAAATGTCATCCTGAAATTGATCATTTCCCATTGTCATTAACTCACACTACTTTATCACCAACATGTCGACATCATACGAGCTCTCTCCTTCAGAGTCCTCATTCGGAAACGACGGCTAACACAGAACAGCGGTAGATCTCAGGACTCGAGCCCCCAACAAACTGACACTGCCAGCCCCAAAACACATACTACTAGTCCACCAGTATTATAACGGACAGTGTTCCTAAGCGGCCCGGCCTCCATTTCAAATGCCTACACCGCAAAAATGGCACGGCATCGCATTTGGAGGCCTGCTTTGGCGGCAGCCAGGCCCGGTTCCATGCAACACTGATAACGGACAAACGCAACACATCTTGACGACAGAGCCATTGAAAGTCCTATACGTAACTAGTAACGAGCTGCACCTATCGACATTGCAGGCCAGATTGCATTTTAGCACACCACGCTATGCCATTGACGATCTCCACCTCCGGTACGACGACGGTGTTTCTTCTACGAGACAATCCAGCGCCTTCTTTGAAACGGTCTATTTCACAGTAACCAACGATTCGCATACAACTCTAAATCACGCATCATAATTATTCGCTGCATGTCACGATCGATACACAACGCACTCGGGTGACCTCACTCTCGAATAGTCAATTATATAGCGACATCAGGATGGCGGATACCCGAAGCATACAAGCTGATAGTTGACGCTTTCGACAACAAACAAAACTCTCAGTCGAGTTGAAGATGTAGGTTATGCGAGTTTGAGGAGCGATATTCGTCAATTGTAGCCAGGGCATGCTGCCCACTCTACCTGCCGAATCAAGCTCGGCTAATTGTTTCACCGAACGAGCCGACCCGTTGTTCATCCTGTGTAGTGATAAACACCGCATTTAAAGGACCCTGTGGAATAATATCGTTCCACCTTTCGAACCTTGTGGATAAAGTCATGTCCAAATAATGGTGACAGGTCAAATTTAAAATTCTAACTTTCCACGACCGTGGGTGGCATGTTAACAGAGAAACATTTTTATACGGTTTGTTTTGTTTTATTCATACTGTATGCACTCTAATTAGAGTATGACAGAGCCCTATATCCCCTCCGCCTCCGGGCAAGCCAGTTACATGGCGGAGTTCCCCACCCGCTACCCTTTGTCCCCTTCACACCGGGGGGCTGGCACTGGGATTCGAACCCATAGCATTGTGACCGTATACCCCGCCTATACTTTCAGGAGCGATACCACTGCGCCACGGGGCCAGCCCCTCATTTCCATACGGTTGGGGGGTGGGACGTTTGGATTCGTTAGAGCCAAGAAAATACCTAATAGTAATAAATCTATAATTCAGTTATTGGGTATTAATATCGCAAAACATCTGTCAAGTGCCTGATCAACAGTCGATCACCTAATAATACATTACAATGTCAATTTCAAATGAGAGAAATTACAAAGAAACACGGATATGCAAGCCGATTCCGAGCTGTGGCATTTGTTAGCTGAATAAATCGAAGCTTCGAGAATCAGTTGTCTAACGGTATATAAGGTCCCAAAGTTAGGGATGGGTGGGCGGGCTGGGTTATATCATTCAATCCGGGCGCGGAGCAGCCGGACTGTGGCATCGCGCCTTTTAGAGGCGACCCGGTCCAGTGCCGTAGCTCGGTCAGAATTCTTAACCTCGATATTTGCGCCGCGGTCGATCAGGAGCCGGACCGTGGCCTTATGCCATTTGGAGGCGGCATGGTGCAGTACCGTCCATCCGATGGTGTTGAAGTGAAAGTGTGCGTCTTGATTGTATGTACAAGTGAAGAGAGAAGAAGCGAGAAGAAGGAAGAGCAGAGTGCGAAGTCCAATACGGCAGTCATGATGTGAAGTCTAAAGAGACAGTCTCAACCGTGCACGATAGGGCTTCCAGGAACAGATCAAACCGTGGGCCTCGATATTGGCGCCGCGGTCGATCAGGAGCCGGACCGTGGCCTCGTGCCCGTTTGAGGCAGCCCAGTGCATCGCTGTCATTTTTTCGCGGACCCGGCTGGTCGATCGAGACCATTACTGCCACGTCGTAGGTTTTGTTAACTTTCCGATATAAAAAAACAAATATAGCGGTTAGTGAGGTTGAGTACATAATTAAACGAATAAATAATATCTTCTTTACACGTCGTGCTAGTGCTGTTGACGCAGATGTGTGTTGCCCCAATTTAGTGATCCGGCGGGGGACAAGAATGGCGGGCTAGTGCCCACGTAAAATCAATCGTTCCGATCTCAATTAAGTCCACACATTTTATTCCGATCGTGAAGAATTTATACATGAAGCGTGGCTAGCTTGAGGCCCTTTCGCCTCCTAGCCTTCTATTTGCGATGTCTTTATTAATCGTTAAACTGCTGTGGATTTGATACAAAACTGGCGCAAATGTACTTGACCAATGACAACGAGCACAAAGAGCAGCTAGGCAAGTTACTCAAGTAACTAAAAATTGCCGTTTACATGCAAGACTGAAAAGTATAACTTTGAAACCTGCCAGGTTGGATTCCTAGGTGACCAGATGGAGTCGGATCTTGTCGTTCCCGCCTCAGAAACAATCAATTGCTCTTAGGATTTCTAAATTTTCGCCACTGTCTGGTTTGGAGACCCACAAAGGTGATTTTGTGATTTTGTATGTGTTAGATATTAGTCAGAAATGGGTGTTGCACATGGAAACCAACCTTAACCCGCTTATGCTAATAACTGCTCCTGCGAAGCGACATGTGAAATATACTTGAAAGGTGATTGAAACTGGTGTGGAGCAACATGCACAGTGGGAGCTCGGTGGACCCCGACATATGTGCGCCTACAACTACACCTAACGGAGAATGGACACTGAAGGAACCCCGGAAAGTACCTCGTTTGATATATCTTCGACCAGTATTGCAGAGATGTGCATTTAGAATCTAGCAAACAACCGACTTATGCTAGGACGGCCCTATCATTGTGTTGGAAAAATGGTAATGCGCCAAGATCTTTACAGTGCACAACTTCACCTCATGCATACGGCCCAGGCGCCTTATTAGGGGTGTGGGCACGCCCAGCGCCCACACCTAACAAGCCATTAGCGGGGCGCCTTGCACTGCACTAAGAAATCCCGGTATTTTTTCAAAATTGCAA
>Ga0307514_10000677_pt1 | contig 61056 bp, 63 predicted proteins | sample 16_EM_MG_FD_203088 | JGI IMG/M metagenome (GOLD analysis project Ga0307514, IMG submission 203088) | Populus trichocarpa ectomycorrhiza microbial communities from riparian zone in the Pacific Northwest, United States - 16_EM | ecosystem: Host-associated > Plants > Roots > Unclassified | place... | reverse complement strand
GCGATGCGTAATTGTCGACATCTCCGCAGTCCTGTAGCTTGATGCTCCAAAGGTCTTCCCTAATCTCGAAGATGTTGAGCTTCAGCTTTGACTTGTAGGCTGATGCTAGCTTTTCCCAAAGCGTCTTCGCATCGTCGACAACCGTATATTCCGCTTGTATCCTCGGTTCCATGCCGAGCAGGATAGTCGATCTGGCAACACCATGGCGATTCATTCAGTCTTTGAAAGCGGCCTTCTCTGTAGCGGTCGCGTTTGCTGCTGGCTCTTCCGGCTTGTCATCGTATCCTTTGATGATACCATACACTTGCTTCTGCTCGACAAGTAGTGCCATCTCGGTTGCCCATTGTGCATAGTTCGTGCCATTGAACTTGGTGATGGTGATCGTAGTCGAACTCATCTTGTATCGCAATTGTCAGTTATCGTAGTCTCTCGGACTGAGTGGGTGACATCCAGCAGCCGCCGTCAGAAATACGGCGGGGTGCGGGGTAATTGCTTAGCTTGTGGAGACGCTTCTCCGTGACGATGACCTCCATTCGACAAACGAAAATGGAAGTGTTGATCGTCGGTGCCCTGTTTAAACGCAAGGGCTCATAACCTGTTGTACGGTGGCGTGCGCTCGAGTAGTCGAGTGTGTGCGGGCGTATGCGAAGGTGTGTCTATTGTATCGTGTAACGAGACATGTCGCATCGACATAAGGTCGATCGATGACTAATGGTGCTAACTACAAAAGAGGCAAGTTACATCATAGTCCTTGGCATAGTGATATCCGTACTTCCAATCAGCTCAACAACTTTGACTTGCCGAGATCTTGCGAAATGCTTTATGACCTCTTGCATTAGCTGCGTCAATTGTTCCGTTGAGAGCAGCGGTGCGGAGAGACCTGTCGGTCGAGCTGAAGAATGGGCTGGTGAGACAGGGCGGGCTGGTGGCGATGGCAGGGATGTGAGCGAGGACGATGGTGGCAGCGGTGATGATGGTGATGGTGGTGGCGGTGGTGGTGGTAGTTTCGAAATGACTGGACGCCCTGGACGCGCATAGTCACTCATCGTGCGGTCACCATGGGCGGCCGGTGCCATTGTTATCTCCTTTTCCGCACACCGGAGCACAAGTCTATCACGTTTATTGATACTTACAACACCATCCTCCAGGTAGGTACGCAAATCGACACACGTCTGGAGGTGATGCTGTCCGATACAGTCATGGCATGGGAGAATATCGCATAGCTGCGGTGGCTGTGCTGGATTTTGATGTGACGGCGGTGGGGCGGGCTTCTCATTGAATTGGGAGGTGGGTTATGGATGGTTCAGCAGAGCAGACTCCTGACGGTACTTGGGCTGCACAGAACGGTGTCGACGGTCTGGTAGGCTTCGAGGTGGCTCAACACGGATTATTCCCAGTCATACAGTTGATCCGGCCCCGATGGTGTCTTTTTTTGCTGTGGGAGTGTTCATGGGAATCTCGGCAACTGCGAAAGCCAAAGGAACCGTGGAAGCCGTGGAAGCTGCTGGAGCCGGGGATGCAGGAGGTGTCGTGTGAATCTTGGGAGTTGCAGAAGTAGAACAAACAGGGAAAGCCGATGTAGTTCTGGGAGCCGTGGAAGAGGTCGAAGCCATTGAAGACAGGGGCGCAGGAGAAGCTATCGAAGTCGGAGATGCAGTGGAAGCTGGAGATATTGCGAGAGCCGGGGACATTGTGAAGAGCGGTATGGCAGGAGCAACAAAATCGAACATTTTAAAGGCCTCCATAGCCATGATTTTCGCAGCGATCAAGCTCTTGTGCTTGCCGTATATGAATATACGCAGTTCGAGCAGGTTGGGACCAAGCTTAGAGATCGCCTTCCTCCAGCATCGCTCGGGAAGCGCACACAGCAACATCTCTTTCCTCTCATACTCGACCATCATGCCGCGCTTGGTGACTACTCTGCTGATGTGATCGTAGGTGCAGAGAAATGACTTAAGACTTTCCGTATCATCACGGCCTCCAAACTCTGCACAATGACTCTCCAAATATTGACGTGTGTGGACAGGGGAATCGGGCCGGCTATCGGTATAACGAAACGCATCCAGCATCTCCTTCTTGAGTGCAACCCTGTTTCGGCGCTCATAACCGCACATCATCTTTACCGTCTCTCTGATCGCTTCCAAGCAGCAGTAGGGAAGCATGACGATGACGATTTGGCTGGAAAGGTCAGTAGCAGTGCAAACAGCGACGCTCCCATACATGTGGAGAAATGTTGTCACATCAGAGTGAAGAAAGATAGGTGCGCCTGGACTGAGCGGAAGTAGCATCTGATTCCGGGGTTTGGTTGAAGCTGAGATGCCCTCAACATGTAGCCGTGAGATCTCCATGCATGAAGGCTCGCTTGTCGTGGACGTTGGCGTAGAGTTGTGGTGATGTTGCTCGTAGGGGTGGTTCCCACAATGCTGATGGTGGCTCCATAGGAGTCCAATGAACGAATCTTTGAATGCCATCCCAGTATCCTCGTCTTCGTTTCACCTGCTTTCTATTCGTCGATCTGTCGTTGCCTGGTGGCACTTCGTGCATAATTAGTCTTCAATTGTCGCTGTGGCGTAGTCACTGCTCGCAGCCCAGTGTCCAGTCCCGTTGCATCAATTCCATCGACTTCCGTATAGTCGCGCTGTCCTCTGTCTCTAGCTGCCAGCTTCGTTTCCTGTGCTCTGCTTTCTGAAACGACCTCCGAGTCAGAGCACCATTTTTGCGGAAATCCCGGATCAGGAGATCACACATGGTAGCTTCTGTAGGAAGATATGACAATGGAGGTATCGTCTCGATGAGTGTAGGGTGGGAGTAGCCGCATCGAGATAGTTGATTGGCTAGACACTAAGAAACAAAACAGAGAAGAAGGAAAGAGATGAGATGATGATTGGTATGTAATTGGTGAGGTCTGATTCGAAGTCTTGGTGTTGGATGCCGTTAAGCGAATGATTATTACCGTTGTCAATGGCGTGATGTAGAGCCGCGAAAACCCTCACCCAGTCATGTACCCACTCAACTGCGTGCCTTTGTAGTGGTGGGAGCCGTTTTCACACCACAGCGGCCGTCTACTTTCGTGAGCTAGAGATGAAGTATGGAACGACTGAATTGAAGGTTCCGACAGTTGGGAAGCCCCAAACAGACACGACTGCTGCCACACCATTACCGACAATGTTTGGAGAGCTTATGCCGGCGCTTGATATCCTCCCCGGACAATCACAAATGGCGCAAGGAACATCTCAACAGTGATGAAGTCACATGAGGCAGGGATTGGCGAAACCGCAGGCACGGAATCAGAGATTCCCTGCTATGCCTGACGCGGTGCCCGATTGGTCACCGACAGATATTGCGATGCCAGTCCAACCGTTAAGCTTTTACCCCTGCATATCATGTCTCTATGTAATTACTATATAGACATCGGATTAGTATGAAGACATGGTGACGGCTGCTGTGTCACCGGAGGAGTAGATAGCCCAACAGGTAATATTGACAACGTATGTTGTGTAAAAGCAATTGGTGAATCTATTTGGTTATGTGGGAGCTTTTTTTGGATTTCAGTGACCAAATTGTGAGACAGGATTATTTGTCTGTGTGTGTAAGGGTCGTACGGGCGATGCGAATGTTCTAGACTCGAAATCCAGTTGATTGACAAACAGCAAACTATATATGGTGGTGCCTGTTACGGTTACATGAAAATGCAAAACCTAAATTTGAGAACAAATTTACTAACAAAGTTTAAGTCAGTAATGTCCTACGACTTATAGAATGAGCAGTCAATGCACTTCCGATACCCGGACAGATAACAGCACACAGGCTGCATTCATCCTGGCAGCCAACTACATAACTCTCCACTCAGCCTTCCTGCAAATTGTCGAGAAATTGAAAATTGCTTATAGTATGTCATGGAAATCCAGGAGAATGAGCTGGATAAGGAATGGGGAGGACATCGGGCTATAAATATCTAAAACTAGTGCATGGATCGTTATGCCATGAATGGCTGGCCAAACGCGTTGTAACGCGATGGAGCTACTTCGTTTATCATGCAAATAACGTGTGTAGTGGTGGCTCAGAAACTGAGATGTGTCGAAGATCTTGGATTCAAATTATTGTATCTAGAAACTATGTACTGGCTACCAATAGAAACAGTGTGCATTTTTGTACAATTGTTGAGCACCCAATGACTGTTAGTATGTCTTTAAGGTGAGCTCAAAGGTGAGCATCAATGGAGCATCAACGTTTTATAGTCTTGCCTATTCAGCAATCACCCGGCTGCATAGTCTCATGCATCCACCCAAGAAGAATTGGCTGTCGCCATAGGTTAAATGGCAAGCCACGCACGCCTTCCCCCACCATAGAAATGTGCATCAACTGAGCGTCAACGATTTCTGGTCTTACATCTTGAATACTAACTGGGCTCTGCAACGGCATTTAGCCATAATTATAATATTGGTGGCCTTTCAGGGCAAATATTCCTGAGATACTAATGCTGCTACCTCATACAAATGATCATCAATGGAGCATGAAAATTTTTTGGCATTGCATCATTGATATTCCAGAGGGTTTTGCTCCAACATTGACTCATACTCGGACCATCTCCTGTGTTTCTAGTCAACACATGGTTGTGACAACATTGGGACTATATCTGAAACATGAGCATCAACAGAGCGTTAACAACTTTTGTCCTTGCATCATGGAATATGCAAGGGCTGTGGCGCGACATCAAGCTATAATGGAACTATTGGCTGCCTGTCTATGCGAAAATAGTTGAGACAGCTTCGTTGGAAAATCAATGGGCTATGCACCTACATTGATTCAAAACCGAACAATCAGCCGCCATTCTATGCCAAAATTTTTACTACAGCATCAAAACAATGTCCCTAAATAAGCAAAAATGCAGCGTCAACAGAGCGTCACCAATTTTTGATCTGGCATCTTGGTTAATCTAACAGCAATAGAACTCAGAAATCCCACAATGAACCTATAGCCAGCCTTTATTGGCAAAAATGCTAGTGATGATATCATGTCTGGCTCCTACAACTGAGTGCCCACAAAGTGTCAACAGTTTTGGTGGAGGTTCAGAAAGCTACATAGGGATGATCTGCATTCTGCTGTTCTTAAATCGAGTTTTACGAGGTTAGTCATTCCAATTGGTCCTTGTATACAACTTAACAATTATGCCTGCAATGTCTTACAGATCTGATTTTTTTTGGATTTAGGTGTACAGTCAACATTCAAGAACCTGCTGTCTGCATCTCTGTACCGTGACTATCGGCAGTCTCTGTAGTTGGATTACCTAGCATTCTACTTCCAACTGCCATTTCAGATTCAAAATCTTTGAACACCTCATTGCTCTAAATTATAATCTCTTCATAAAATGAAGTTGTTTTTATTCATGATTTGAGCGACCATACATGGCACATTGTCTTTGGCGCTTGGTGGGCTTCAATGAATGAAGGCTCGAAGCAGCCTAGTGCATCGAAGAATTCAAGACATGTGCCGTCCTCTTGATTCTATTCATACCGTAGAATTGAAGTGACCAGCAGCCCTGGCATCATACGTATCGTTTGTCACTAAGTTCTTCGCCATCCATCAGAAACCGGAACCAGATCAATGGAGAAACTCTTACTGGCAAAAGCCCACGTGGCAAATTTAAATAAATTGACAGAGTCAGAGGTTACTGAATTGACTATTGCGACAGTCAATGAAACAGCTGTAGCTATCCTGAAGAGTCAAGAAAGTTGTGGAATCACAATAGTAAGTTTGCAGAGGAATATCCAGTTTGTCATTCAGTTTAATCCATATTGTTCGAAATGACAGACTAAACTTTGGAAAATGGCACCTAAGGACTTTGAAACTTCCGAATATCACCAAGACATGTGGTATGGATACCTCATGCTAGGATTTGTTTCGGCATATATTCCATGGAATGCTGTATCAAATCTTGAGCTAGAACAGTCAGATAAGGTATTATGTAATGATCTAGTGCTGCAGTCCGCTACAACACTGACTAACATTTGCTGGAGGCAACATCCAGTGACCGTGAATGCAATTAAGAAGCAATTGCTGTCATGAAATGTAGTTAGGTTAGCTTGGGATGGATGGACATCAATGAACAAAGTAGCCATAACTTTGGTCATTGCTTACTATATGGATCGAAATGGGCCATTGAGTGAAGTTCAACTCGCTTTGGATAAGGTTGAATGTCTGTTGTTTTCCTGTTTCGAAAGCTAATTCAGGATTATTGGTAACGGGCCAACATACTGAAGTAAGGTGAGCCGTACATTTGAATGATGTACTGGATCATTTTGAGCTAAACGACGGCCATTTGCTTGGTATTACGACTGATATTGATTCCTCAAATTGCCCAATATCACGCGTGCAGCAATCAACACTTGAGGCCACTGGAATCGAGTGGCCTGTATAGCGGAACCACCTACCGTGCATGGCGCATGTCATACCGCTGGCATTAGGTCCATTCATAAGCAGTCCTAGAGTAAAAGGCCACACCAAGTCTTGGGAAGCCCAAGAGCGGGATCAGCAATGTGGAGAGAATGAATGCATTGATATCGGGAAGAGTCAAAGACTTCAACATGAGGGCAATGCTCGAATCAATTAGGTGTTGGCCATGAGGCCAGGTTTAGCAAAGCTAATTCAGAAAGTACCTATTTCATAATATTTTGAAAGTTCTGAAACTGACCTTCATATAGCAGAGAATGCTTGCTGTATTGATTACTCTGACACCTGGTCAGCAAAACGAGATCATTGACTGTCAAAAAGGCGATGTACGCATTGCCGTGCTTCCGATTATAGATGACCAGCCCCTTTCAAACTCTGCACTGGGGTGACTCGAGTGGGCCTACCGATTACGGGAATTCACACATGAGTGGCTTCAAAATGCAAAATACACTCAATACCAGCCACTGTTACCAACACAAGATGAATGGACAATTGTGAAGTATGTCATAGAAGAATGGAGGCCATTCCGATATTGGACCCTGTGGATGTCGCAGAGGTATACAGTCACATTGCATCCTGCTTGCACAGTGTACAAGGACATGTTCGATCAGATGTATGGCGTGATGTGAGTTTTGGCCGATATGAAAACACAATGAAAAGTAGACTTGTTCTTCGCTGTGAAGTTACTTGTACAGAAACTGTCCAAATACTACACTGAAGTGACTCCAGCCATGGGCAAGCTTCTCATTGCTGCAAATATCCTCGATCCATTACGGCTGTTCTGAACGTTAAGATTGTGGGACTAGGGAATAGTTATTAATCCTTAGGACACGATATTCTATCCTAATCAATTCCAAGAGTCTTTTCTGAAGTTTGTGGTGTATTAATACTGCGCCAAACATGGAGTTGTGCAGGGAAATAAACTCAAATGGTTACCGAACAGCACTCCCATCCCAACTGCAACGACTTCAGTATCCTGTCAATTATCCTTTGCTCCATATGATTTGTCCAGTGTTGATGAATGAAAATTAACGACTAACAATGTGGCTGAGACGACCCTCAGCTGAAACAATCGCGCTGCACGCTTATTCACCGCCGCCAGGCTCTATTTGAATTCCCCACCTGAACGACGCAAGAACTGGTAGTAAATTCATCGAAATTTCTATGATTACCACTCCAACCCGATGGAGATTAGCAGTATATTTCGGATAGCAGCCATAACTCAGTGTAAGCGTCAACAGGAGGAAACGCCCCGAAAGTATGCCGATCTCTGTAATGTGGCGCGGGACATATTCTCTATTATACCACATAGTGTCGGAGTGGGGGACAGTTTTTCCCTTGGCCAAGATGTCCTCAGCTGGAGGCACTGATGGACCACAGGCGAGACACTTCACGAAAACGTCTTGGTACAGCAGTTTGCATGAGCCATCAATGAGATACTTGCAGCCGCTGACACAGAATTGGATACAACCAACACAGAAAATGACTCAGAAATAAAGACAGAGGCGGAGGAAAGGAAACTGCACAGAATGGCCAAGGTTCACGACTGTTTGGGGATGTGGGAGGGCAGCCAAAACCTAGGTACTACACAGAACAACACGCGCCCTTAGAACTATCAGATGACTGCCAGAGGATACATTTTGGACACCGAAGAGATTTTCAAAGCATGCCCTCACTTGTTCAACATGATGGTGTGGCTGCATTCAAATTGTCAGAATGATCTCCTTTGCCACAACTTTTGTCTGGAAAGGACCTCCCTGGAAGAAAACTGAAATCATAAATGTCTGCCGAATTTGGAGAATCAACTGTCATTCAGTCAAAAGGATGAGGATAGCCAACCGCAAAGTATTTCGGACAATGAACATTGGCTTCACTGGAATGGGGACTTAAATAATTCCAATGATAGGGAAGATGATTGCACGGCGGCTGTTCAATCTGATATGGAGTCAGATTATACCATCGAGAATCCGCAATTCCCACAGCAGGGGGATTTGAGCGTCACACCTAATGTTCCAAGACTGATTTGGCCTACATCGAGATGAAAGAGATAGGCTCGAAAGTTTTAGTAAACCGTCAACGCAGATGAAACCAGGAGGAATAAGGGATTGAAGAAAATGTAGCACGGAATGTGTCGATGTTTCCCCTGCTTCTTTATGTATCTTGACCACGTGTTTTAGTTGGAGAAACATCATGGGCGAATGGTCAGCAGTTCCCTGTGATCATCGCTTGATATCCAGATGTATAGCAGCTGCAATAAAGCGTTTGGCAAGACCGATAAATTTTAGTCCTGTGAGAGCAAACAGTGCAAGAATGTTACTGTGCTCAGCTTTGCCACTGGGCCCAGTCTCAATATGACAGAAAGACTACTAACATCTTCAAATCATGATGAAAATGATTGTCGATGGTAGCAGAAGTTGAATGGCCTATACAATTAAATTAGCGTCAATGGAGCGTCGATGATTTGTGATATTGTTAGTACGGTGATTAATCAGCACTTTGGATGCTGTTATGTATAACCAATGTATTGCCAGTTTTTATTGGCAAAAGAGACAGCAACACGGTCAACACCCCATTCTGAGAATGAGGGTCAACATAGTGTCAACTATTTGGAGCTTCACATCTTGGCTAATTTATTTTCCGCTTGGTTACTGTCATCCATTTATCAGATTTTGATAGCTGGAAGTGGGAATAACTACAGCGACATGCTCCGTGCCGCATCCTGAGAATGTGCGTCAACAGAACGTCAATGTTTTTTTCCTTCGCATCTTGGCCAATGTATATTCTCATTGGTTGCAGACATCCATTTATCAAATATTGGCAGTGTTTACTTGCAAAAATAACAGTGACATGATCCCTGCCGCATACTGAAAATGAGTGTTAACTGAGTGTCAATAGTTGCAGTTGTTGCATATCTAGTAATGAAGGCATCACGCAGATCTTCGGATTCATAACGGAAGTATTGACAGCTATGATAGGCAAAAATACAATACATCAACTTTAAAACACCGATTCTAAATTAATGTATATTGCAAGCTGCAAAGCATCCAAAAATATATTATTGTTTGTTGAAAACACGATTTTGATAAGATACAATTAACAAACTCCAGCAACAAGAGCCATATTTGAATCTATAGATGGACTCACTGGGTGACCCCCTGACAAGCCACCCAATGCACATGTGTTAGGAGTTTACCATTGAAGCATACCCCAGTTGACAGTGTGGGTTTGTTGACAACCTGGAGAGCCAATTTGTCCACAGTGCGGTTTGGACTCTGACCTGGACCTGCAGTGACGGTCCGGACCCGATGTCAACACCAGGGATGAGGAAGAGAATGGGGAGGGAGGAGGACTCTGTTCAATATATTGGTGATATGCAGGACCTAGAGGATGCTATGAAGAATGGAAAAGGGAGAGAAAGGGTTAGTAGTCAACCCCCAGTAAAGACCAGAGCAGGGAGAGTGGGTCAGACAGGTCATTTGGGTGAATAAATAACACCCGGGGGTGGTCAGTTTCTCAGTCATGGGCAGTCTCCAGGTCAAATATGTTATGGTATGTCATAGAAATTGAGGGGAAGGAGCTGGAAGAGCAGGGAAGAGGAAGCTGAGCTATATGTCCCAAGAAATAGTAAAATGATCAACATGCCATAAATTGGGGACCAAAAGGGCTGGATTGTGATAGCACCACGCCTTTTCTTGCTGAGACAAAGTGGATAGAGGGTGATCAGAACATGAGAGGTAACAAAGCTCTTGGATGCAAATGATTAAGTTCCTCAACACAATGGTGGATGGTAATACTGAGTGTAAAATTCATTCCGGACGATGAGTGAGGGTACAAAGGCTGTTTCGATGTGACTACTGTGAGTCTGGTGATAGCAACTTGTCAATGTAACCAGCCAGCTGCCCGGGTTCCAACCACAAGAACAGGTCCGTTCGGGATGAACCTCATCCAAAAATCCGACCCGCGCTGTCTTTGTGGGCCAGACCAGTACCTGTTCCTGTCTACCAGCAGGTTTTGTCGGTTTTGGCTAGACCTGTCTGTACCAATCCCCGGTTCTGCATTTCGGGTTTTCTATTTATCATTGCATTCAGATATCCTCCAGTCAATTACAATAGACAGATCTTAGTAAATTATTGTCATTTTGCAACTTATTGGCAGCCTGTAGAATGAAAACAATGAGAGAAACGTTCCCTACACCATCCTGAAAACGAGCGTCAACGGAGCGCAAACGATATTGTTTTTTGGGTCCTCGGTAATCTGAGGAGCGACAGGTTACTGATAGTCATAAAACCAGTGTTGACCACCGTTAAAGCGAAAGGACCAAGCAGCATGAGCCATGCCCCATCGTCAAGAAAAGCGTAAACAGAGGGTCAAAAATTTCTGGCCTTTCATCATGGTCAATGAAAGCTCGATGTGATTGGTATTATCTATAAATGAAGATTTTACTGATTTTGTAGGTTAAAACAACCAACAACCACTGTGTTGCAGCATTGAAAATGAAATAAGTTGTTACTGTCTGGGAGGCGGTCGTGGGAATATACCTTGCCAATCTGCTTATAGATGCTGCCAATTCACTGTTTCTAGGTGGTTACGATCAAGTGCCACATATAGTACCACAGTGTAAGACCAAACATCATTGACACTCCATTGACACTCATTTTCCCGACGGGGCAGAGATCATGTTGGTTTCTCTTTGTCCGACAAAGCCGGCCTGTACAATTATGACAGCCTGCAACCACTCACAGCTCTGAATAGCAATGGAGCAAAACCAAAAATCGTTGATGCTCTGTTGACGCTCATTGTAATATATTGTGTAGTCACAATCTGCTGACAGTAAAAATTGTATTCATAATTACTTCAACCTATTCGCTGCCATTTGGACTGATTTTGAATGGGCCACATGGTGAAGCTAGGCCCAGTAATATTCTTCCACAGGTTGCTCTGATTATGTTGAAATTTATATATCTGGCTGAATTATGCATTGGGCCCGGTATATTGCAGTGAATGAACAAATATTTAGATGTGACTGCTCATTATTCTCCCAAATCATTGCGCGAAGTGATAGTCTTGGTCAGGCAACTTATAGATGCAGGTGAAAATTATCGACCCATGCTGTCCTACTTGGTTTAGATTTCCTTACGTCTTCTTGTTTCCATTGCACTAACTCTCACGATCAACTTTGCAGGTCTTTTCTCTCAGCGCCATGATTGCCGAATCAATCCAGGATCATTTGGTGTGACACTCATATCTCGCAGCCCTTGGGTTTCTGGATACTCAATTATACTATATTGCTCTAACTCGGATTCATCGTCTGCCTTCGAGTTGTCTTTGCTCATATTTGGGCTATCGAAGTCACCATTCCAGTTTAACCCATTTTTGGTATCTGAAATGCTTTCAGGTGTGCTATCCTCATCACTTTCCGCTGGATGTCAGACATTTATTTTGATTTGGTGTACATTCACCAGTTGAGTTTGTTCTTCAAGGAGGCCCTTTGCAGACAAAACTGGTGGCAGAAGAGAACATTCTGACAATGTAAATGCAGCTGCATCATCATTCTCAAAGTTTGAGTAGGATGCACTGACGATCTGTTAAGTGTCTGAAATGTGTCCAATGCCTGTCTTCTGTATATTGTGAGTGTGTGATTCATTCTGGGTAGAATGGTGGTTTTGGCTGCCTTGCCACATCACCAACACGTCGTGGATCTCGGCCATTCTGTGCAATGTTCTTTCCTCTTCTTCTCTGTTCAGTGCAATGTTGGTTTCTGCTCCAGTCATATCCAATACACAATCATCGCTGGCCAATATCCTGTTATGGGCTCGAACACACCATCTTGCAAGTACTTTTTCGCGAACGGCCTCGCCCGGGGGTTTGGACTGCCTCCATCCCATAGCATCTCGTCCAATGGAACAACTGGTCTCCACTCCAACACCATGTCGTATAATACCAAGTATGTCATGTGCCGCAGTGGCGTTATCAGCGTACTTTGGTTGTATCTACTCATGTTGCTGCCACCAGTCGGTAATATTGGGCAACCAAAATGTACTCTCAATGTCAATGGGGTTGGAGTGGTAATCATTATGATTTGGATTAACATGCCCACAGTACTTTGGAGATTCCGGAGATGAGTTCAAATAGAGCCTTGGGGCTGCCAATCAGCGTGCTTTACGATTTCTCCGTCGGAGTGTAACTCCAACCACATTTTTAGACGTTAAGTATTCATCATCATCGCCAGATAAATGATATTTATTGAGAAACGATTGGCTAGATCAAGAAGCCATTGTGGAGGAGAAGGGGTTTTTAGTCGTGACTCTTTCGGGTTTATTGACTGACAGTACCCAGTGTTTGGCACAGGATTGGTTCTCCAGAAACTTCAGCAATGCTGACTGATATTGCATGGTATTCAAAGTCTCGTCATCCGGATTGATAATCTTTCCGTGGTTCCAATTCCTACACAATTGCAGCTTTCTAAAAGGATCAAGGATATATGCTGAAATGACAAGCAGACTGGTTGTTGGAGTTGCTTCGGAATAACATTTGGACAGCTTCTGTTGCACATATCCCACAGTGAAGTAGAAGTCTTCGTTTCATTGAGTTATCTTCTGAGCGAAAGCCCACATAACGCCATCTAAATGATTAAACATGTTATTGGACACAGTGACAATGCAATGCAGAGTAACCGTATGCCACTTTCACATCCATAGGGTACAGTATCGGAATGGCCTTAAGATTTCCGTGACCTACTTGTCAATCGTCCATTCATCATGTGTTGTGAAGACTGTCCACTATTTGCTATATTTTGGTATCTTGAGCTGTTTACAGGTGAATTGATGTGATAGGTAGGCTTACTCAAACAACACTACTGTCGAATTCTACTGTGCTTTCACCACCATAATATGTAGTGTGGCGATGCGTACTGTAGCATTTTGAAAGTCAGTGACCTCGTTTCAATGACCAGGTATCAGCCTAATCAACACTGCAAGCATTCGCTGCTATACACAAGTCAGTTTCAGTACATTGCAACATTGTTCCAATATGTACTTTCTCAAATATCTTCGTTAAACATGGCTTCACGGTTGACACCATGTTCGTTCAAGCAATGCCTTCCTTTCGAAGTCTTTGACTCTTCTCAATGTCTGTACTGTCATTCTCTCCAGATTGTTGATCGTGCTCGTGGGCTTTCCATGCCATCTTGCGGCCATTTATCACACGACTGCTCATCAATGCACTGAAACGAAGCTGAATGCCGTGTGACATACATGGTATGTGGTTTCGGAAAGGAGACCATTCGATTCCGCAGACCTCAAGTGTTTTTTGCAGCTCCTGGGTAATGGAACGATTTTATGAAGCATTGTCAGTCGTGAATCCAAATAAAAGGCCATCGGTAAGATTAAAATTCTCAAGTACTTCTTTCAAATGTATGGCTTGCCTTGCCCCAGTATGATGACCCTTGACCTATTATCCTCAGTTAGCTTGGGTAATAGGAAAAGAAGTGGTAATCAACATCATTGAAAGCGAGTTGCACTTCACCCAATGACCAATTTTGATCCCCATAGGAAGTAATAACCGATTTTCTGGTCAATGTATTTGTTCAAGTGCCCCTATCTAAAGCGATGCTAACTCTATTTCTTGATGGCAATTTCTTCTTAATTGCATTAACTGCCAGTGAATATTGCCTCGGGGAAACGTTGCGAAGAGTGCTGCAGGATGGTTGCACAGCATCGCTGTTTGATGCATCATATGACAGTCGCAGTTCGAGGTGAAATATAGGCTTCACTGGATCATGAGACAAAACAATTTCTAACATGTGGTAGCGATTCCAGGTGTCTTGGTGGAATTCGACAGTTTCATCGTTCTTATCATCCCTTATAGATTGTTTCATCAGAAATCACAGTTAATATGGCTAAGTTCTCGATGTGAAATAATCAATTCCAATGGAATCCTACGATTGTAATTCCATGACTTCCTTGTCCATTCAGTATTGCCACAGGTATTTCATTGAATGTTACCTTATTCAATTCAGATACTTCGTAATCTGTTAATAGGGTTAAAATTGTGATTCGCGCTTCCGCCAACAAGGGTTTCCCTATTGAGCTGGTTCCATGTTCTGATGGATGACGAAGAACATGATGACAAACAATTCATATGATGCCAGTGCTGCCAGTTTCCTCAATTCCACAGTGCAAATCGAATCACCACAAAGGGGCATCTGTAGAACTATTTCAAGCAATTGAAATCTTCGAGTCCACAGTCAAAGAAGTCCACCAAGCATCAATTATGATCTGTAGGGTGTGGTCGTTCAAATCACAGAAACGGACAAGGTCATTTTTGGATGATATCATAACCCATAGCAACGAGGTGGTTATAGATATTGAATCGGAAATGGTGTCAGAAATTTGATTGCTATGTAATCTGACTTGAGTAATAGTCAAAAGCTATGATATCGTGAAGTAAGCTGCTGGTTCTTAACAATCGACACTAGAGGAACCCGCAAGAAACAGGTAAAAACTATGAAACATTGCCATGGACGCTTCTTGTAGGAGGTGGTAGTGATATCATTACCAACATTTTTATCTATCGGGGCCGCCGATACAATGATTATGGTATGATGCAGATGCAGCGACCCGTGATTATTGAACAAGAAATACCAAACTTCCTTGAAGCTCCGTGGACGTTCCATTTTAGGAGGTAATTGCGATATCCACAATATCCTTTTTGACCAGAATGGCTGCCACCGTATTGGTTATGTGATAATGGTTATACACAGCCCTTGGATTATCTAAGATTCAAGACCAATAATCGTGGACGTTCAGTTGACGCTCATGTTTAGGAGGTGGTAGCGATTTCGTCTGCATCATTATTGCCAATAATGTCATCCAATGCGATCATCATGTGACGATTTTGAAGAATTCCCTTGGAGTATATATGTTGTAAGTCAAACAATTGTTGACGCTCTGTTGATGCTCATGTTTATGATACAGCAACAAGTGTGCCACTTACCTTTTTAGCTAAAAAGATGCCCAATAGTATATCTTTGGCAATAAGGGACTATGCAGCATGTATGATTGCTCAATCTGTAAGACTAAAAATCATTGACGCTCTGTTGGGGCTTACATTGAACACATCCTAACTTTCATTGAATGTTCAATAACTGTAGGATATGAATCAAATAATAATAATTGACAACCAATGAATCTATACTATGTATGATGATTTGCATCCAAATCATTCGTGGCCTCTCATATTCATAACCGCCACCAAACATGTTATCTGAGTGATCGATAAGGTAGCCAGTGCGTATGCCCGTGCTTTTGGCCCGCAATTCACGGAATGTTGATTTTTGCCCTAGTTGTTGATTAATATAGCCCTACTGTCCTGATCGAGCTCTGTTTCCCCGATTTCTATGATGGACAACAAGCAATTTTCAGAATCTCGACCATGTGCACCAGGTTTGAGCGGAGAGTTATGCTGTTAAATGCCTGGATAAATGCAGTATGACGGTCGCCATACAAAGAGATTGGTATCTTCCACTGCGCACTCTTTGTATGACTCGTATGGCATCACTGACTTAAATTTTATTAGTCAATTTCATCACTAATTTAGTTTGTACTTTCCCAGCTACCGGCAACCATCAAGACGTTATGGAGTTTATTCGTCACCTTGCAGCTAAATTTGGACTCTAGAACTTTTGCATGAAATGTACCACCATTGGACATACACAGACTAATCATCATATCTCACAGTTTGGTCACTAAAATTAAGTAAAAGTTGACAGGTAGCAAATGAGGTTCATGAATTACTTCTCGACTTGATATGATGTCAAAATGACAATTTGTGTACCTAGTCTTCCGGCAATGCACGTGCCGTCAACTTTTGTTTATTTCAATCCGATCTCTATATAGAGATTAGTTAGAGTGGAAAATGTATGGGTAATGGTTAACAGGTTCAATATTCTTCAGTTTCGTAATCGGTGACGAATAGGGGTCTGCGTCGGGCGGAAGTGACCCTATGTGTGTATTCAACTACAGTCTCCCAGAACCTAGCCTTATATGACTACTTCCAGGTCAAGAAGTCTCTTGCAGCATTTGCAATATTCCAGTGATGATATCCAGTAACTGCATAAGCTAACCAAGTGATAGGGGAGCAGGAGATGGAACATCGCTGTCGGTATAAGGTTTGAGGACTGCCGGAACCTTCAATTCGCTTGTGCCATACTGCTTATCTCCTTCATGCAAATTGTCGGCCTTGTCCCCCCATCCCGGATGTGGGAATGCATCAAGCATCACCTGTCTCTGCATAGAGCTCTCCATGCGCTGCTGTACCGTTTCCAAGATTGTGTCCCTCACCCAGCCGTGTTTATCATGTTCACTCTGCTTGCGCTGATCTGTACCTTCATCCACTTCCTCGTCCTCAAAATAGTCCGAAATTGCAAGATCTCTCAAACTCTCTCTGATAGCATTCAACATCCCCTCAAATGTTTGTCTGGCCTCTCTGGATCTCAATCCCCCGCTTTCAGCACTTCTCCTATCTTCCCCCTCCCACTTAATTGTTGTGTCTGCATCCTCAACTCACTGTCCTGCAACAGTGGTTTCCCTCTGCATTTCATTCTCAATCCATTTCTCTTTCTCTTCGTCATTTAAAAGTGTGTTTCTGGTCTTCACTCCGCCACAATCTTCTTGTTGAAACACAAGATTCGCGATACACATGAGGATGGGACTAGTTTAGTACCAAAGCCACTGGGGCTTTCATTCATTTGATGACATCATCGTATGGATCAGTTGGTCGATTTGCCATAATTGCCAGCTGGAACTGGTCAACAGTGCTTTTTCGGAGTATTGCCTATTCGTAGTGTGTGTTGACTTTAATGTTAGGCGAGATGTTGGATGTTGCCACATATGGATGATCTGGAGGCAAGCTGTATTTTTAATGTCATGTTGGTACGTTTCATGATTTTGACTGAGAACAATCAACATTTTGACCGTCACTGAGATGCGAATAGTTATGCTAACAATACAGTATGACTCGATTATTGGCATCAGTTTTAGGTAAAATCCCTGTAATATCTTGAGAGAAACATCACCAGATGTCCTTTCAACCGAAGCATATCCTGTTGCTATCACGCAATTGTGTGATGTCACCGGATCCAAACTTCTATGATTCCTTGTAATCAACCAGACAACATCAAACAGACTTATTGCAAATCATGCAACGGTTAGAAACCCCTGCAACCAAACGCAGCATGATTTGACTTGAGTGAAACATGCAATATCCTGGTTACATATTTTGTTATTACTTGTAGCGAAGTGTATATTCCTCAGGACTTCCCACAACGTTTCGTTATCATCTTCCTCTCCTAATCCACACTGGCAAATGATGGATACACAATCACCTAAGCAAGGTGAGAGCGGCACTGAACTGGACGGATCAACGGGTATTTCCCCTAATACGTCACCCTTTGGCACCCTGAAGGAATGCAGACACCTGTTAGTCAACCGCAATGCTGCCGATGTGGTCACAAAAATCTGACCAAGGATGAACATTTACAGTTTGTTCGTAAAACTGGAAGCAGCAGGAATAAGTTGCAACACCCAATTGGATGTGAGTATATCCATATAAAGATAAATGACCGTCAACTAACTGTATAATATACAGTGGGCATAGGTAAAAAGCTCAGTGAGCAATTCATTTGTGCCCATAACAGGAAATGTTCATGGTTTACGAAAGCATCTTTAAACATAGTCCGTGAAATTGAAGATTATGATGTTGTCAGCTCCAGGATTTTTGCGGTACACTTTTGTGTTAAGTATCACCAGGCGTGGACAAAATTGGCTGTAATCACCTCAGAAGAAGCAACAGCAGGGTATTTGGTGGAGGTAATTGACAAATTTCATTACTTGATGCTGCAACTAATTTCTTGTAGCGATGCAACATGTCGGCAACAATATCAAGGCAATGAGGTCGGGTACAGCTGGAACAGTCCAATATATGACTTGCATTGAATATGACCAACATGGCAAAAGTAGGGTTTTCGCTCTCCACAATAGACAAAATACAATGTCCAATCAAGATACAGCGGGCTAAAGTTAGAGAAGAGAAGAACCCGGGGGTTGAGTTTCCTGGTTATTAAAAGGTGATGGCTGCGATGGAAAGACACCCGGCTATGATTTGTCAGAACCACACAAACGGCTGTCTTTCTGGCCAAGGTTGCACAGCGAAGAATCCCCAGACACACTCGGATGCGCGGAAAAACAAGTGCTCCTCCACCAGTCTGACACTGATATCTGTTACCAGATCCGACACCATCTCTACCTGGAACGGCACCTGAACCACCAGGTCCCACTCAGGGCACCAAAAGAACGGAAACCGACAATTTGCCAGCTGTAAATCCGCATTCACCTGTTCCACTTCCCAACACTCGAGTATTTACTCTTGATGCATTTGCCAAGGATAGAATACCTGATGTAGATTTTGATCCAGAATTGCTAACTGATGAAAGAACATCACCTGGTTAGTACACTATCTGCTGTATCTGAATGCTGCCGACATCCATTTTGACGACAAGAGCAGCCAATTAAACATACATGGAAGAGGAAACGAGCATTGAGTGAAATGAACAGGATGTTTATTGCATCATAAAATTCAATTTGCAGACACTTTAAACTATACTTTAAATGATATATTTGTATGTATTGTTGAAGAACAATGTGGTGATCACGGCCAAGGTACATGAAGACAGTAGAATGGCTGCCAAAATGTTTTCAATGATGAAGTGTGCCAAATTGAATGATTGCATAGTGTGGATACGCGTGTGGCAAAATGAGTGTCAACTCAGCATCGACAGTTGTAGGTATTGTCAGTCTGGTAAATGAAACCTGATATCGACATAATTGGACATAATGCGAGTAGTGGCAGTGTTTATAAGTTAAAACAATATTTGCACACTCCCTGCCCCATCATGAAAATGAGCGTCCATGGAATGTTAATGATTTTTGGGTTTGCATCATTGGTAATCTGAGTTGTAAATTGTTGCTGACTGTCATAAACGGCATATTGGCCGCCTTTATAGGAGAAAAGACAAGCGGCTTGCTGCTACCCTCATCATGAAGATGAGCGTCCACAGAGACACAATGATTTTTGGTCATATAAGTAATGTGATTGAAAAGTGACATGGTCGGTGCTATGTATAATGCACCGCTTGGCAGACATTATCGGCAAAAATGTATGTGGTAAGGTCACTACCCCCATCAGATAATGAGCGTCAACCAACCCTCAATGATATTTGGCTTTGCAAATTGGGTTATCTGAATTACAATGTCTGGCAATAATTCAGGTACGATATACTGGCTGCCTTGTCAGACACATCAGTGCCGGATATGTTCGTCACCCCGTGATGACAATGAGCGTCAATGGAGCGTCAATGCTTTTTGGTCTTGTAAGTGTGGTATTTCAAATGTTATTTGGTACAATTTGAGTTTGATTGCAGTATTGGTGACCTTTACCGGTAAAAAAGACATCAAGAAGGTCAATGCCGCATTCTGAAAATGAGCCTTAACAGTGCCCCAACGATTTTTATTCTTGTAAGGTAGCTAATTAACATGTCATTTGCTCGTAGTTGAGTATAGTAGCGGTAATAGTGCCTTCCATTTGTAAAAGAAGAAGATGAACGGTCTCTGCCCTATTCTGAAAATGAGCGTCAATAGAGCGTCAACAATTTTTGGTCTTGTATGTCAGGTAATTGGAAGTTTATTTGTTTGCTGTGATGCATAACTGACCTATTGGCAGCCTTTGCAGTCAAAATTGGATGCCACACAGTCACTTCCCCATTCTCAAAACTTTGTCACCCTTTCATGAAAACGAGTATCAACTGAGCGTCAACAATCTTTGGCATTGTATACTGGGTAGTCATGGCGTTATGCACTTATCAAAGCTTATAACAGATGTATAGACCGCCTCATAGCTGAAAATACAACATGTAGAAGGAGAATTATCTATCGCAAAATAATCGAAATTTGCAAACTGCGAAATATGCAAAACGTGATTATTAGGTGTTGAATAAGCGGTTTTGGCAAAATACAATTTTCAGGCAGAGAAAACTGGAGCATTATATGAATCTCCATATGCACCCGGTGGACAACCTGCTGACAACCTCCCCAATGCAGATGGGATGTTGATTTTCATTCAACTGAATCTGAATTGACGGTTTGGGGCTATTCACCATGCTGGTCAATTTGGGAACGGTTTGTTTATAACCCAGACCCAGACCTGAAGCGACAGTCCGGAACCGTTACTGCCACTCTCCGTGCAACATCTGAGCATGAACAAGTTTTACTCTTACATACTTGGTAATAAAAGTGCTGCATTGTTACATACTCAATGGATTGGTCGGTGTTATCCCCTTGATTGTAACTCTGACATTCCTGGGCCGTTTGGGCATGGCAACCGGCTTCCTATCAGTATATATTTAGCGATAAAACCACAACTCTGGTGGGGTGGCCTGGGAGCACTATCAATGTAAGTTCTTATGTCTTGAGCGCATTTGGGCCAAAATTAAGGACTGTACAGGAATGAGGTGCCGATAAAAAGGGCAGTTTTTCTGGAAGGGTTGTGTCAAGATCAGCTCCCCAGAAACTCGAAAATGTCACTGTGCAGCCCAGATGGACAACCCTGCCCATAACACCCCACAATATCCTTTAAGCTTAGTGCTAAGGTCATGCTCTGCAGTCCCAATATCATTACACACAACGAATTCAGTCTGCAATGTGCCCAACAGTTGGGGCTTAGAGGGGGGATACCAATCCCCATTGCACAGCTCTCATAGTGAACAAGGCTACAACCCACTTTGTCTAACATCAAAGAAGACATATCTTTACCCCTCAGCCAGAGCTGGAGTCATGGGCAATGTTCAGTACACCTTGAGAAGGGAAACTAGCTGAGATGGTGGCTTTGCCATCAGGAAATCCCAGTAAGAAATATCAAATGTTCAACCAAACTTTGTAAAGCAGAGTCAAAATGCATGTAACAGTGGTGTATCGATAATGAAATACATTGTTTTGTGCAATTCAATCACCTTTAAAGAAGAAAGGTGGATAGTGCTGCACAGACAAGAGGTGGATTGCCAGTTCAGAGAGCAAATTTTGGTGGGGCAGTATGACTTACAAAGTCACATCACATATAATTTACAATTCAGTTTGAGAGAAAGTTTTATTTGCTACTAAACAAGACTAGACAAAAAGGAAGGCCTCTGGTAACCATTTTTGGACGTGTGGTGAGATGGTTGCATGCGTGGCCTGTATGGTCCGGGAACCGTTACTATCCAGGGGATTGGAACTAAAGGTCATGATACAACGGTTGCCCCAACCTAAAAATGAGTGTCAACATAGTGTCAACAATTTTTGGCCTTGCATCTTGGAAATTCCAAATGGCTGACTGGCATTATTGTCCCATAAGAACACTATCGACTTCCTTTCTATGAAGAAATGTTCGGTGCAACATCCCTACTGTGTCCTAAAATTAAGTGTCAACAGAGTAACAACAATTTTTGGATTTGCATCACAGATAATGCAAGGGCTGTGTGGTGACATCCGGCCATAATGGTACTGTCGGCTGCTTTTCAAGACAAACAAGATCGCAAACACATCGCCGCTAATTGCAAAATATGAGGGTCAACAGAGAGTCAATAATGTTGAACCTTGAAAGTTAGAAAATCAAGAGGCTGTGAGATGACATTAATCAATAATTTAGCATTCATCTTCTTTTGTTGGTAAAAATGCTATCTTTGGTATAGTTAGTGTTATCAATGGTTTCGGGTTACCCGGTCCGGATATGCACAGGTGGGTTTTCAGCGGGGTGTAAGGGCACTTACGCCAGCGTTCGGCCTCATAGGCATACGTGTGGTAATTATTGGAATACGGTTGCAAACGTGGATGCGAGTGTTAGTAGGTGTAGAAGTATAGGTAAGATTATCGCTAGAGATCTAAGGCTCGTGGCGAGCCGACTATATAGAATGGCCTTTACCTGGCCCCGAGTCACGTGCCGCCATTACATTATCCCCCTCTTTAGGCGCAGACCTCCTGGGCTGCATAAACCGTACAAGAGAAAGGAACGAAAAGGGAAGCATACATTAAACAATTATGCCACGTACGTACTCGTACGAATTCATAAGTCCCGCTACCGATTGGTACCCCTCAGGGCGACCTTTCGGCGGATCCGGCGCAGGGGGAAAATTCACCTTCACTTGACTTACACCAAAGGTGGTAAAAACCCGTGCCGACGCCATTTGTACCTGGCCGAGATCCAATGAAGTAATGAAGTATGGAGAAGAGAAGAGAAGAGAACAAACAGAAGAAAGGAATGCTCAATTAATCACTTTTTCTCCGGTCCCGAGTTCCGAAACTCTATTGACCCATTTCCTTCCCTCCTGAGTCTCGGACCTCAATTCCTCCTTATCTCCACTCCCAAACTCATCCGGCATCCAACGTGCCATCCAGTACCGCACTCGTGGTTCATATCGCGGCGTGGTTCATATCTCGGCGTGGTTCATATCTCGGTGTGGTTCTTGGTCGGAATCTTCAGGGTGGTAGAGCTTCCGTTCATGACTTGGCATCGATTGGACCTTCCGCTGCCGGTACCGTTCATAGCCATCGGTGATCTTCAATCGTATACGTCAATCGTGTAGTCTCGTCTCATTCGTCGATATCTAACAAGTGAGCTTCTCTAAAGATGGTTATACTTAACAATTGAAAGTGAACTTGCGCTCTCCCGAGCTTGCGTGCAGTGCTGCGTAGAATATCTCTCAGTCGGTAAACATCGGTAAGTGGCATTGACTCGGTAATCGTCGTTCGAAGTCCGCTTCAGTGACCATCCGGTCGACTTCATGGTTGCGCTCTCGATAGGCGGCTTCAGTAGAATCTTGGTCAACTTCTCGGTCAACTTCTCTGTGCGTGTCTCAGTAGACTGCCTCTCGGTGGACTTCGACTGGTCGGTAGGACTTGATCATGTAGACACGGCTATCTCCCTCTTTGAAAATTCGTTGCTCCGTCGACGACTTCTACATCATATCGATTGTCGATTGCCATCATGGCTTGGTTGCATTTGAGTTGGATCTGCAAATTGGAATTGGGATTCATTGGTGATTCGGGATTGTAATTGTAATCTCTGTGATTCGACATGTAATTCGGTTTTGCTTTTGCTTCGTCTGTAGAAAAGTTGAGTCTAGGCATAGACCATCATCAGAATTGGCCATAGTAATATCGGTGACATAGTCGATCATCACGTGGATCCCAGCTTGACTTCGAACAATGATGTGAGCTTCCGCTCCTGGCATCGTGACTGTGGTTCTAATATAGCACTCGCGGTGACCTCTTGGGGGTGGCAGAATTGATGCCAATTACATTGGGTGTGGGCGGTGTATCATTGATCCGTATCTAACACGTACGCATGACAGTAGGTGGTCATACTCACCATGATAGGAGCGCGCTTCTGCTCTCGGAAAGCCGCTTTGTACATCGCATTTGCAGATCTCGGCATCTCTTGACTCGGCATTCGGCAGGGTCTCGGTGGACCGTTTCACGGTGAAAGTCATTCGGTTGATAGCGTCGGTGCGTTCTTAGTCGACTTCTCTGTGGCCATCTCTGTAGGCAGCTCTGATAGAATATTCGTTGGCTTCTCTGTAGTCATTTGGTAGGCCTCGGGTATGGTCGTTTGGTATTCAGTTTGGTATGCCGTTCGGCGATAGTTTGTTGATCCTTCGGTACGCCATTCGGTAAGCATCTTGGTCAGTGGCTTCGTACGGTAGAGCTCCCGGTAATCCTCTCGATCTCCATGTGAAGTCCTTCGGAAGTGATATCCCTCGCTGTGAGGTCTCGGTGATCATGTCTTGGTAGTTATCTCGACTGTCTCTCGTGCTGCCATTCGGTATGCTCGGTGATCATATTGAATCTCGTTCGGTGGTCATATTCCATCTTGTTCGGTGGTCATATTCAATCTCGTTCGGTGGGCCTATTCGGTAGTCATATTGCCGTTATTCAGTGTCTCGTTTGGAACTGTTTTGGTATCCGTATTTGCATTCTTTCCGAATCTCGTTTGAAATGCTTCGGTAGCTATATTGCACTCGTTCATCATGGATCGGGCTCGTTCGACTTATCATCTCTGTCCGGTGCATTTGCAGGTATACTGGACGTCCGTCGTATGCTAGGTGAACTTATCGTCTTAGATCGCGGGGTGCGCTCTCTGGCTCTCCACCAGGTGTGCTTGTTGATTCAGCTGTAGGTGTGCGTGCCATCACTTGACTCCGTGCACTTAGGGTCGTTCTTTATCGTCGTTCTGGTACTTCGTGCCTGCACTTCTCCTATGGTAATTGTTTGCGGTAGGGATTGAGATTCCTGTACGGTCATCCGTCTCTTTTGAAAGTCGTTGCTCCGCCGGCGACTAATCTCATACGGCTCCGTAGGGAATATCGATTGGAAGGACTTGATTCGGAAGTCGATTTGAACTCGTCAATTGTCATCGTAGTTGTGTAGGTCAGGATCACCGAGTCTAAGTCGGGATCTCATTTGGAATAGTATTTTCGGTAATATAACTTCGTAACAAATTCGGCATTGTATTAGGCATTGTAATCGGCATTGTAATCGGCATTGTAATCTCTCCCATACGGCTGCTTGATTTGGCATCTCGTAATGTTATTCGGGATTGTACTTGGTACGGCAAGGCCGCCGGTACGTATATCTGCAACTCGTCCTTCAATTGGTAGTCTCGTAGATTGTCATGGCAAGTAAGAAGATTAGATAGGGTAGAATTCCACCTAACTTCGTGTATATCGCCATAGTCAAATGATTGATTGTCATCTATCTCCGGGATGGGCATATCGGCCCTCGTAAGTCCAATTCTCATCGTCTCAACGATAGCTCTTTTCTTGATAAGTAGCTTTCCAACGTCATTCTCACGTATCTGTCGGGGGTTATCCCATTCCGTGTTGGTTCCAGTAATTGGAACGTTCACTCTGTGAGTTCATCGTCGCTCGGCCAGAATGGCGTACTCGTGCCTGGGCTTCCAATTGTAGTTCGTAAGTCTTCAGCGCTCCTAAGTGCGCTTTCAATTGTCATTCGTCTCTCGCCATTATCTCCGAATTGCAATCGCGCACAGAGTTGTACGGCTCTGAATCTGCTCCATCCATGTTAGCCAACAGAATCAAGAGAAAGGATGGAAGCGGTGGAAGGGAAAATCCAGGAGGCCTTGTCATTAACGGTTCGCTCACAATGAGCCAAGCCCCGCCGTCCAGTCACTCCCTTCATGTCTCGGCGAGCTGGTAGCAGTCATTCAGGATTCCCGTGTGGACCCCCTTCTGCCGCAACTACTGCCGCTGCTCCTTGCTCGCTCATTCAGCCTGCGAGGGTTACCACTTCCGCTGGCTCACGATGCCGCATCCATAGGTCCCTATACTGCAGCTGCCAGCAAACTGGTGCAAACCCCAGACCATTGGGTGAATGCCATTATAACAGCCTTCTAGCTAGCAGTAATCATGCGGTCCCCGAGTTGGTATCCCCGGGACAGGTATGTCCTACCGCGGTCCAGAAGCTTGATGCCTGTGGAGAAGAACTATCCTCACCGCAATTGTCTCGGTAGCATATCTCGCTCTACAGACATGTTTCCGCTGCACGATAGCATCCACATATCGACTAGCTCTTGGGCAGTCCATAATGGAGGCTGCGAGAGAAGTATATTGTTTGTTTGATGGTAAGACCGGCACAGTGACCGATCGACCATTACCGGGTTTGGGCCCTAAACAGCGGCAGTTTGGTAGCACATACATCGAGATGGGCACATCCAGCAGATCCTTTCGTAATTCTGAGTCCATTCCATATCACCATAAGGACTGGTAATGTATGCCGGTTAATAATTGGAATTTTGCTGGTATAGATATATATTGACTGAGTACAGTGGAATGTGTCCCGGCCTTAAAGATGAAAACTCGTATTTTCCATATCTCATCGATTGATTGGATCCTCCAATTGGTCTCCTGAACGTGGTGCCTCTGGAGTTGGTAGTCTCGAATTATAATGTCGTCTCTCCCGTAGCAATTATACACAATCTTGGTTGCCTTTCTTGAATTTCTCATAGTCATAGCCGTGGTGCTTCCGGAAGTCCAGAGCTTATTCGGTCCGTCGGTAATAATGGTCATGTGCATCCTCCGTTGCTGTTAATGTAATATTGCAGTTGAAAATCATTCATTTGGTAGATGGACATTGATTGTCCATAATAATTGTGCTCTGAGAGGTCATCGTAGTCATGGTGGTCTTCGTAGTCTTCGTAGTCATCGTAGTTGGTCTGCGGAATTGTGTAGGTCTCGCCCAGAAATGCACTTCACGCTGTGCAATGTATCCCCACTATAAGTTCTCTTCAATAGAGGGAAAGTTTCTCATCATAAATGTGCTTCAATCGTAGAGTGTCTTCTCCGTAAGTGCACTTCGCTCGTGGAAACATTCGTGGCGGTAAGCGTGCTTCATTCGTAGACTGACCCTCCTCCGTAGGTATGCTTCGCTTGAATAGTGTATCTGTAGGTATAATTGTCCGTAGAATGCACTGAGATAGGTGCACTTCACTCAAATGGAAAGAATGTAGTCGTAACTGTGCTGACTCGTAAATCGTCTCGTGACTTCACCTTTGGTTGTCGGTATTGTAAATTCAAGGGTAAGATCACTCCGTCCATAGTAGGTTGCTTCGACTGGTGATCGCGCTCAATCAACTCGTAAGAATGGTATTCGAACTCGAGTAGGTCGATCGTGTGCGATATCTGTTGTTGACAAGATCGAATAGTCGCGTCTGGTGAATCGTGATAATTGTCGTTATTGTCGGTGATGCGCCTCGTGCGCCAATTGGTCTCTGAACTCAACTCCGCTGCCGTCAGGTGGCTCAATTAATGATGGAATGATCAACGCTCCGTGCTTTGCAGTAGTGATGCTTCGATATCTTGTTTGGAGGACAGTATTCTCAATTGTTGACTCAATGGTGTCGCGCTTCAGAAAAGGTGTAAACTCGCGAAATCCCGTGAGCGAAACGTATCCGTTCACTGAAAAAGCGATAATAGTGTAAGAGCACGTACACCAGTGTTCGGCCTCATAGGCATACGTGTGGTAATTATAAGAATACGGTTGCAAACGTGGATGCGAGCGATAGTAGGTGTAGAAGTATAGGTAAGATTATCGATAGAGTCCTAAGGCTCGTGGCAAGCCGACTATATAGAATGGCAGTTACCCGGCCCCGAGTCAAGTGCCGCTGATATACCGGGTTGGAACCAGCCCTCGGTTCCCATGTTGCGGTTCCTTCAACTTTGGCTGTAATTCGGTATTTGGGATCTGATCCTCTCATGACATGATCAGTACGTAGATCGAGCAGTTCTCACAATGCTCTCTCCACCCATTGTAAGATTTGCGATCAGACTGATATTCGTTGAGTGGCTGTGATATAAGGGTTCATTTAGAGGGAAATTCACGGGTTTTGATGACGACTCAAAAATATTGGTTGGATCACAACTCTCCAATTGGGAGGTGAAACAGCGGCTAGGCCTGCTCAATCAACATCCTGATCATGTTGTGATACAATCAGAACTCAAATGCTTAATTGCAGGCAACGATGTAGTGTTGAAATGCCGGGTTTTTGGTGGTAAAACTGGCCCAATTGCAATGGTCAGGGTTTTCGTGAGGCAAAGACAGTTTCAACTGTTCTGGTCCAGTTCGAACCCTAACCCGGAACCGATCTATCTGGTTGGAAGCATTGCTAAGAATTGGTCTAGAGACTACCCTCTAAAACCGAGCATCAATGTATCGTCAACACTTTCAGACCTTGTATCTTCAAAAATCCATTGGTTGTGCAACCACATTGTGTCATTACAGAAATGTTTAACGCCATTTGAGGAAATACTGCAAGCGAAGACATTGTAACAAAGTCGTAAACTGAGAGTCAATGTTGGGTCATCAGACCGTCAATGACTTTTGCTCATCAATTTTGAATACAGTATAGATACCGAAACGTGGTCGATACACCCTAAAATATACTCAGCAGCAATGTTATCACCTCTGCAATGGCTTGACGATCCTGCCAGTTGCCCTTTGATTTGTATAATTTATCCCAGATCATTAATAATACATGACGCGGAACAATGTGGCTAAAACGACACCCGGAGGAAGAGATTGTCCCACACGCATATTGAGCAGCGTCAGGCTGTGTTTGCATTCACTACCTGAAGCACCAAAGAACTGTGGGCAAATTCATCCAAATCTCAATGATTACCACTCCGACCCAATGGAGATTAGCAGCATATTTTCATTAATGGACATAACTGACTGGTGGCAACAGCAAGATGAAAAGCACGGAAAGTACTCAGGTCTCTCCAAGGTGGCGAGTGACATTCTGTGTATCATACCACACGGTGTAGGAGTGGAGTTCAGTTTTACTGTTAGATGTGATGTTATTGGCTAGAGACAGTCAAGAACCACAGACTATGCCATTCGCAAACAAGTCGTGGTCAGGAAGTTTGGCCGAGCCTATACCGAGATTTTGGAAGGCAATTGCCGAAAGTTCGTTATAACAAACACAGAAAAAAACACTGAAACAAAGAAAGGGGCAGAGGAGACCAAATTGCACAGAATGGCCAAGGTGCACAGCTTTGTGGAGATGTGGCAGGGCAGCAAAACTTATGTGCTACACACAAGGAAGCTCACGCTCACAACACGCAGCTGACAGCCGCAGAATACATTTTGCACATGGAAGAGATTGTCAAATCATCCTTGTCACTCTGTCAACATGATAGTGCGGCTGCATTTATACTGTCGGGAAGATCATCTTTGCCACCCGCAATGTCTGCAAGAACCTCCCAGGAAGATGAAATCCAATAATGAATAGCTATCCAATTCAAATATTCAACTGTCATTCGATCGAGAGTGATCAGGATAGCATACATGAAAAGATTTTGGAGCCTCACGATTGGCTAAACTGGAATCGAGACTTGCATAATCCAAATTATAGCACAAAGAATTGCGCTGGAGACATTAAATATGATATTGAGCACTACATTGGCATGGACGATGTGGAAACCCCAGAGTGAGGGATATGAGTGTCACGCCAACTGTTTCCAGATTGATTCGGCCAACACCGAAGTCATAGAGACACGCTGAAAAACATTTTGTGTCGGTTGATGCAATAGAAATGAGGTGGAATCTGGAAGTGAAGAACATTTAGGACTGAATGTGTCAATGTTTCACCACTTTCTTTGAGTAGCTTGACTGAGAATTTTAGTTAGAGATATAATATGAGCAAATGGTGAGCAGTAACTTGTGAATATCAGTTAATAAATAGATGTATAGCAGGCGCAATGAATCATTTGGCAAGATATATAAATTTAAGTCATGTGAGAGAGTACAGTGAAACAATGTTACTGCACTCAGCTTTGCCTAAGGGCAGAGTCTCACTCTGACTGAAAAACAATGAATCAGTTCAAATCATAATGAAAACTATTATCAATGGCAGTAGAGGTCAAATGGTCATTGCAGAAACATGAGTGTCAATGGAGGGTCAACGATTAGTAAACTTGTATCAATGGTAATTGAACAGCGTTCTGGTCTCTGTTTTAAGTAACAGACATATTGGCAGCTATTATAGCCAAAAGAGACAGCAACACAGTCACTGCCCCATTCTGAGAATGAGCATGAACGGAGTGTGAACGAGATGTGGTCATGTAAGTAAGGTCATTGAACTGTGATCTGGTCGCTGGTATGCATAACCGACATATTGGCAGTTTTCTTAGGCTCAAAGACAGCAACATGGTAACCACCCTATTCTGAGAATCAGTGTCAACAGAGCGTTAAAGATTTGTGATCTTGTTTGTACAGCCGTTGAACAGTGATCTGGTCGATGCGATGCATAAACGACACCGGGAAAAATGACCTTACGCGACGCGTAACTCATAGAGAAGCTGTTTTTGGGCCGGCAATCCATAGCATATTTGACGCGTGGCACTATGAGATCATATGGACCTGCAATTTGACTAGATTACTATGATGCGCATGGGATTATGGGCGCTTGATACTATACATCACTGCATACAACAAACGTCAAAGCAAGCTGCCAGATGCATTTCATTGCACGCTCCCAAGTACACTCCTGATTGCACTCGATTGCACACTCACAGCCTGCTTTACTGTACGCTCCCAATTGCTCTCGATGGCACATTCCCAGCCTGCTTGACTTACCCTCTCAAGTAAGCTCTCAAGACGCTCCCAAGTACACTCCTGGGCATGCTCTCAAGGACGCTCCCAATTGCTCTCGATGGCAAACTCCAATCTTGCTTGACAGTATGCTCTCAAGACGCTCTCAAGCACACTCCCGAGAACGCTCTCAAGGACGCTCCCAACTGCACTCGATGGCACACTCCCAGCCTGCATGACTGTACGCTCCCAAGTAAGCTCTCAAGAAGCTCTCAAGCACACTCCCGAGCATGCTCTCAAGGACACTCCCAATTGCTCTCGATGGCACACTCCAATCTTGCTTGACTGTACGCTCTCAAGACGCTCTCAAGCACACTCTCAAGAACGCTCTCAAGGATGCTCCCAACTGCACTCGATGGCACACTCCCAGCCTGCATAACTGTACGCTCCCAAGTAAGCTCTCAAGAAGCTCTCAAGGACACTCCCAATTGCACTCGATGACACTCCTAGCCTGATTGACTGTACGCTCCCAAGTACGCTCTCAAGATGCTCTCAAGCACACTCCCGAGAACGCTCTCAAGGACCCTCCCGATTGCACTCGATTGCACACTCCCAGCCTGCTTGACTGTACGCTCCCAAGTAAGCTCTCAAGACACTCCCAAGTACACCTCCCAGTCGCTCTCAAGTACTCTCCCAATTGCACTCGATGGTACACTGCCAATCTCACTTGACTATATGCTCCCATGTATGCTCCTGCATGCTCGATCTAGAGACTTGCTGAGTTGCAGACGCCAGGCACCGGGAGGCGTGAGGCTGAGGGCGTATGGCAGGCAGTGTTTGGTGGTGGGCGGTGTGTGGCGTGCGGCGTGCGGCAGGTGGCATGCGGCGTATGTTGGCCGAAATCATGACGCCGGTTGAAATTATAGTCTGAACTTTATCTTTAGTGCGGCCACCACGACAAGATCTCACGATGCCTCACGACCATGGTGTTGACAATTGCAGCCTGAGGTACTGCAGGAAAGGTAGACAATTGGATCTCGGGGAGAGCAGATCTCCGACTCAGATTTTCCGACGGAATCTGCTGCCCGCTTCCCACCGATTGTGGGCGTATGTGTGCACATTTGGTCCGGGGCTGATGGTGATGGTGGCGATGGTGATGGCGATGGTGATGGTGTCGGTGATGGTAATTATAGTACCAGAAGCACTTAGACAAGTAGGTTGGCTACGTCAACATTAGCATCAAAGCTTCCACAGACTTAGAGCCTTCTACCAGCCAAAGCTTCCACAGACCGAGAGCCTTCTATTAGCCAAAGCTACCACAAACTCAGAGTTTTCCATCGGCCAAAAGCTTCCCGTGGAAAACTCTACATCTCCCGAATATGCTCCTACATGCTCGATCCAGAGACTTGTTGAGTTGCAGACGCCTGGCACCGGGAGGCGTGAGGCAAGTGGCGTGTGGCATGTGGCAGGTGGCAGGTGGCTGGTAGCGGGTGGCGGGCGGCCGAAATCATGATGTCGGACGATATCATAGTCTGAACCTTATTTTTAGCGCGGCCACCGCGACGAGATCTCACGATGCCTCATGGTCATGGTGTTGACAATTGCCGCCTTACATCCTGCAGGAAAGGTAGACAATTGGATCTTGGAGAGAGCAGATCTCCGACTCAGATTGTCCTGCGGAATCTAGTACCCGCTTCCACAGACTTAGAGCCTTCTACTAGCCAAAGCATCCACAGACCTAGAGCCATCTATTAGCCAAAGCTTACACAAACTCAGAGTTTCCATTGGCCAAAAGCTTCCGGTGGAAAACTCTATTGCTCCCGAATATGCTCCTGCATGCTCGATCCAGAGCCTTGCTGAGTTGCAGAAGCCAGGCACCGGGAGGCGGGTGGCGGTGGCCGAAATCATGACGTCAGTCGATATTATAGTCTGAACCTTATCAGTAGCATGGCCACCACAACGAGATCTCACGATGCCTCACGGTCATGGTGTTGACAATTGCATCCTTAGATTCTGCAGGAAAGGTAGACAATTGGATCTTGGGGAGAGCAGATCTCCGACTCAGATTTTCCTGCGGAATCAGCTGCCTGCTTCCCGCCGATTTTGGGCGTATGTGTGCATTCGGTCCGGGGCTGCTGGTGATGATGGCCATGGTGATGATGGACGTGGTGATGATGACGATGGTGATGGTGTTGGTGATGGTGATCATAGTACCAGAAGCACTTGGACAAGTAGGTTGGCTACGTCAACGTCAGCATCGAAGCTTCCACAGACTTAGAGCCTTCTATTAGCCAAAGCGTCCACAAACTCAGAGTTTTCCATCGGCCAAATGCTTCCCGTGGAAAACTCTACTCCTCCCGAAGCACGGCTCTCTCAAGCACAGCTCTCTCAAGCAGGCTATCAAGCGGGCTATCAAGCAGGCTATCAAGCAGGCTCTCAAGCAGTCTCTCAAGCAGGCTCCCAAGCGCCAGTGGGCTCTCAAGTGGGATCGCAGCGACGACTGCAGGCAGTAAAGACAGGTATAGGTCCATCTCCGGCCGCCAGCCGTATATAGTTTCATAGGCCCACGCGTACATCTCTATGAATCGACTATAGATGACTATAGGCTGCGCGTCGCGCAGGGGTCCACGGGAAGCTTGCTATGGGCTGCGCGTGTGCGTGTGTGCGCGTAGCGCAGTCTATAGTCGATTTGCACTTTTGCCGATGGATGTATTGGCAGCTTTTATAGGCAGAATAGATAACAACACAGTCACTGCCCCAGTCTGATAATGAATGTCAATGGAGGGTCAAAGATTTTTAGCTTTGCATTTTGGCTAATTTTTGTTCTGATTGGTTGCAGACATCCAGGGATGAGATATTGGACTTTGTTGGAGGCAAAAACAACAACGCCATGCTCATTGATGCATCCTGACAATGACCGTCAACGGAGCATCAATAGTTTCAGGTCATGCTATATCTGGTAATTAAATCATCGCCCATGTCTTTGCGCACAGAATGTTATTATTGACCTCATTGAGAGGCACTAAGAAAATGTATTAAAGGTAGAACTCGGACTCCAAAATGATCAATATTGCAAACTCTAAAAATATCCAAAAACGTATTATTGGTTGAACACGCGATTTTGAAGAGTTACTATTAACAAACTGCAACAACAAGAGCCTTATATGAATCCATAGATGGACCCGCTAACAACTTGTCGAGTTCAGACAAATTGAAAGTTTACCATTGAACTGTACCCGCAGTGACTGTGGGTTGAGTGACTACACAGACCTCTAATTTCCGAAAAGTTTGGTTTCAACCAGGACCCAGACCCGAAGTCATGGTCTGGAAACATTTCTAACACTAGCAGAGTGCTAATTATCGTCCCACTACACCACCTCTCGCCACATTCCAAAAGGACTTTGAGAGACAGCTGTTCTGGCTCTAGGAGTGTTGGAATAAGGTGAGAAGATATCATTGAACACGGCAGTAAGGAACCACCAAATCTCTGAATGAGCGAGTGACCTCAAATGATGAAAAGATGGACTGTCCAATTGGTTGTATGATAAGATGATGTATATAATGGGATGAGATAAAATGCTATCTACCCCAGGGTATCCCAAATATGTACTGGCCATGGCACTATCCATCTCCATCACCTGTGCTTCCCCGTCCACTCTCGACACGCAGTCTATCTCTATCCTCGCTTTATCCCAGTCAGCCATCATCATGGAGTCCATCTCCGTCATCCCTGTATCTCTGTATGCCTGCGTTAACTCAGTCCTCTGGCAAGCTGATTGGTTGTGGTGGTGAGAAATGGATTATCGCCCCACATTTCCTCCTTGGCCCTCTGTGTGATGCACACCTCTCCTCGTCCATATAACCATGTACACAGACCCGAAAGAACCTAAGTATAACATAAACCCAAAGGAAAGACACAGACATAGACTCAAAAGAAAACCATAAACCCAAACGAAAACCCTAAATCCAATATGGAACCACCAACCAAACGGATATGCAATTAACTCAAAGGAAAACTATAAAGTCAAACGAAAAACATAAAGACTCTCACTCTTTGCGTACAGGCTTTCGCCTGCCACCCTCCATGTCTGCCATCCTTCTTCCTTAACCACCTGGGAAGTACAAGATGTTGCCAAGGCAAGTGTCGAATCACTCAAGCGCCTCACATATTGCTGACAAGGCCACTATAACTTGTGCGCAGCCCTCTATCAACAACTTGGGGTCTTCGCTTCATCAGCAAAATGTAATTGGGTCCCGAAGTCGAACGCAATCCTCCCAGACACTCCGGGCGACCTCACCAGTGCTTCTAAGTACTACCAGACACTTCCAGACCCCCCCGGAGCTAAGCAAAGTGCTCTCAGACTCTGCAAGTACATTCTCAGGTGATCCTGAAAGCACCTTCAGTTATGGAGGTGCATTTAGGATGCTCCATCTAGGATAGTCAAATTTTGGAGCTTCTGAGATCTATGCGCAGATCTGCGGGAGACTTCATGAGCACCTGGGACCGCTACGCAGCTCAGCGGGAGACTTCGAGAGCACTGCCAGAGACTTGGTGCCATATTCTCACAGCAGTGGTTCTTACATAACAACAAGGCATTTCATCTTATCATATTCGTCTTTGTTACAGTCACAAGATTCGCTACATCAAAATATGGCATGCTTTATTTAAGTCTCTATATATATATACATATGGCCAATCTGGCAGCAGATGGTAGTCGAGCATAATCAGAGGAGCACCTAGATATGCCCATTGTGACAACATAGAGATTAACCACATGGTGGCCGTTGTGGTGACACGATGCAGCGAGAAGGCAGAGTGCTCACAATCAAGACTCTGCGGCACCTTGCGCGACATGCAAACAGAATTCATAAGAAAGAGTGGTTCTGATTCAAGGAGCGTAGGAATCGGGTGAGAAGAGTTGAGACAACCCGGCGTTGGGGATCAACTCAATGGCGTGGGTCCACGAAATCGCGGACAGACCGAGTGAGAGAGACCAAATGCTGGGAAAGATAGAGTGTGTATTTTCATTGTATGATAAGATGAGATGGAAATGAAATGATGTGTATCTACTCTGGGGTCTGCCGAATATATACTCCCCGTCACTCTGTCCTGGTCCGTTACCTCTGTATATCAGTACACCCGCCATCGCTGTGTCAAGATGTACTTGGAGGGTATGATCGAGCAAGTTTGGAGATGCACTTGTAGGCCGTGATCGTGCGAACTCGGAGGCCGTAATCGAGCGAGTTGAGAGATACACTTGCAGGCTGTGATCTAGCGCGTTTGGAGATGCACTTGGAGGCTGTGATCGAGCGAATTTGGAGATTCACTTGGAGGCCGTGTTCGAGCAAGCTTGGAGGTGCACTTGGAGGATGTGATCAAGCAATTTTGGAGAAGCACTTGGAGGCTGTGATCGAGAGACATTGGGGATACACTTGGAGGCCGTAATCGAGCGAGTTTAGAGATACACTTGTAGGCAGTGATCGAGCAAGATTGGAGATACACTTGGAGGCCGCGATCGAGTGAGATTGAATGAGTACTGGGAAGCGGTCGATCTGAAGATGGTAGTTTGGGAGGGAGGCGCGACGGGACCTGAGATTCTATTCATTGGTTAACTCATAATTGTGAGAATGTAGAGAATTGAGTACAAACATGGTCTGCCGAGAGATGAGATACTCGCTGGGAGCAGGAGACAGTTGATCTTCGGATGATGCAGTATGCGGTGTATGCAGTACTTAGTATATGCTGTACTCGGTCTGTGCTGTACTCGGTGTATGCTGTACTCGGTGTATGCTGTACTGGATGTATGCTGTACTGGGTGTATGCTGTACTCGGTGTATGCTGCACTCAGTGTTAACGCTTGATCATGGCGTGGAGAGATAGAGAGCGATGACTTAACTTCGTGTTCTCAGGTGATGGTAGAATTGAGGACAACAAAGTGAGATGAGAGGAGATGGGGGAAATCATCATGAGAAACTGGGACTTAAGAGAAATCTGTGTGCGAGTCAATTGACCATCACCGATACAGCAGGTACAAGCCCTGTTCCAGCGTGTAATTAGACTGATACGAGGTCTTCCCAACCAAATCTGGCAAGTTGTACCCCTCCTTTCTCATATCCGCTCGTATCCTCCACATAGTTCTCATCTTCATCCCCCATCTCTCTCTTTCTCGTCCACAACTCAAGCATCGTTGCAGAAGACAAAGTTAAGTCATCCCTCGCTGTTTCTTCCATGTCATGATCATGAGTTGACACTGAGTACAGCACACACCGAGTACAGCATCCACCCAAGAGTGTTTGTCTTCCCTACATTGTCATGATTACAAGTGGAGCCCTGAATGTAGCGTCAGCTTCCGGCGTGCCTCCCTACATGGTCGACTGCGATCAGCCAGCTCTCCATGAGAGCTCACAGGTAAAGTCACTTTGCCATATTCCCACGGTTGCAAGTTAACTAACTGATGAAAAGAGTCTCAGGCACCCGGTGCGCCGTACATCGACCGCCTCTGGGTACTCGTCCAAACTCGCACAAACATGTCCTCCAAGTGCATTACCAAATTCGCTCAGTTACGGCCTTCTAGTGTATCTCCAACCTCACTTCATTACGGCGTCCAAGTGCATCTCCAAATTCCCTTGCCCACAGCGTGCAAGTGCATCTCTAAACTCGCTTGATTACGGTCTCCAAGTACATCTCCAATCTCGCTCGATCATAGCCTCCAAGTGTATCTCTAAACTCCCTCGATTACGGCCTCCAAGTTCGCATCATTACTGCATCCAAGTGCATCTGCAAGCTCGCTCGATTACGGTCTCCAAAGTTCGTACAACCATGGTCTTCTAAGTGCATATCTCCAAACTCGCTCGATCATGGCCTGCAAGTGTATTCCCAAACTCGCTTGATCATGATCACGGAGTGCATCTCTAGGTTCAGTCGATCACGGCCTCCAAGTGTATCTCCAAATACGCACAATTATTGCCTCCACGTGCATTCCCAAACTCGGTCGATCACAGCCTCGGAGTGTATCTCTGAATTCACTCGATCATCATTTTCAGGCGCACCTCGAATTTGCTCTCAAGCACCATGTGCAACCAGTCCCGCTATTCTGTGTGAATGGGTCGCTATATAGATACATAGTTGAGAATACAAACTGAATACATGAGTTTCAAAAATCGTTGAACAATGATAAGTAGTAGCTATGATTTCGAGGCGTACCTGCACCGTTCCCAAAGATGTCGTTCTTCTCAGACAGCTCTGCAGTGATTCGAGGTGCTTCCAGGCTTGTCGCAGGCGCTCCCAGGTGCTCCCAGGCTTCTCGTCGCCGTTCACAGACTTGTCGTTGACGCTCCCAGGCTTGTCGCGGGCTCTCCCAGGTACTCCCAGGCTTGTCATCGGCGCTCCCAGACTTGTCGCCGGCACTCCCAGGTGATCCCAGGTGCACCTGAAGTTCTCTCTGGCGCTGCAAGGTGTTCTCAAACCTATCACAAGTACTCCCATGGCACTCCTGTACCAGTCGTCTTAGATTCTAGTTACTCCGAAGGCCGGCCGGAATGCCCTCCTATGCTCTGATACTCTCCTGAAATTGACGTGTCCAAGTTTATACTCCACAGCCTCTCAGACACTGCTGGAGGCTTCCAGAGACTAAAATACATTTTGCTGATGTTAATCCTGATACTTGCTATATTTGGGTGTATTCCCGAGACTTGAAGAGTTATACCTCGGGGACTGCTTGTTCTGTGACGTGAGGCAGTACTCCATTCCAAGTACAACACTTCAAATACTCTACACATAGTCAATGTCATTTCGAGGTTGTTTTATGGTGGTTGACAGTCGAGATTGGAGATCTTCTGAAAGCACATCTCTAAGCAAGGTCATCCAAGGGGTGCCAACTAGGCAGACCTTGTAGTTGAGGGTTTCCATGTCCATTAGGTAGTCATCAATGTCATCCTTGTCTCTGAGTTCCCTCATTTGGCCTAGGGTAGTCTGTTCTGCCTGGCTGTCAGGAAACCTTTCTTCCATTGAACTGGCAACAGGGTTCCATTCGTGCACAATGAAGTATTTTTTCGTATAGTTTGCTCGTGGATGGATGGAATGGTTCCAGTCTCTCCATCCATCATACCATCAATCATTATGACAGTATCACAATCATCCTCGAAGAGGTGCCACTGGATGCAGTTTTCGACGAAGTGGAACCACTTTCGATATTCGAGGGGACTGTCCAATGGATCTCCGTTTTCAAACTGTAAAAGCTTCATATGACAATGTTTCTTTTGGTACCTTTGATCAGGGCTGCGTCCTTGAACAGAACCACTGCATATAGTAGAACATCCTGGTGTTAGCGGCCATAATCATCCATTACCATGCCCTGTTCAGGGGTTGTTGCTCCTGTCTGATGAGCTTTAACTGGTATGCATGTCATTTCTGTTTGGGAATGGGGGACACAGTTCCTTACCTGAGTTACCTACCCAATTGCCATTACGAATACCGCCCACTCCTCATCCGTATCCAGAGTGACCATCTCACCAAAGTCCAACCTGACTTGATCCTGGTGTAGTAGGTGGTCGGCAGATGTCCTCAGTGCCATGGACTTTGACAATTCCCCATGTCCCAGTTTTTCGCCTGTAAATCCAACTACTACCACTTGTGGTTCCCATCAGGGCTCCATCCTGTGGATGATTTGAAGTTCCTTCTGGGTTCCCAGGAATATCGTCTTCTGCAATGGAATTTGCCAGGAATCTAATACAGAATAACGTTTCCATTGGAACTACCTTTAACTTCTCAACTAGCGTTTCATGGAACTCTGTGAAGGCCCGATGCCATTGTTTTTTATTAGCTGTCATTTTACGTTTGGTTGAAGCCAACTCTGAATGTTGCTACTTCATATCTTCTGCTACTTTCATCTTGTTGTCATTTATTTTGATACGTCATGAATTCGGTACCCTGGCTATTGCTCATTCAGTGTTCAGTCTAGTTCCTTCCCTCTTCAACTTCTGATGTTCCAAATGGATCGCCAATGCCTTTACAGCATCTTGTCTCGCTCTAAGCACTGTGAAGATTCTAGACCAATCATGATTATTGTTTGTGAAATGGCCATTGAATGCTTCTTTCAGAGTCTGATAATCTTGAGATGTCTTAGCTGCAATACCTGCCATTCCTCCCTTGACATCAGCTGCAAGGATTGGAGACTGGAGGATGATATCTGGGCGTTGACTGTACACAGTATGGCACAAGATTTCAACTCACCTGGTCATCTGATTATAAAAGGTATTTTGTTTGTCGACAATCAATATATTTATCAGCAAAAAGTGAAATTGGTTTCCGACAATGGACCCCATGCACCGGTCCTGCTCCATATTCTCAACACATAATCTGCGCGACTTTTGTGCAATCATCCACCATGCATTGAAGCGTTCAATGATCTGTTCAAATTGTGGTGACAGCTCAACAACTGTTTAGTCATTTACACTATTTTGTTACACGTATTGCTCTCACTTTGGTCATGTAGATTTTAATGGTTTCGATGGGTTTTGAACCATTCTCTGGATTTTAGGAATATTCTTAACTATTTCATCTCTTCAGGAAGTGATTATACACAAGCTTGCAAAACTCGCATTACAAAAATTAAGACACCCCAAGTAAATACTTACCAGATTGGTATAAATCCCTGCAACGATTACTTACAGAATCGAGTTGAATAATCAACATGTAAAAGTAATTGAAGGTAGTGATGTGAATAGTGTCACACAAGTACCACCGTGAGGTATCTGGACATGGCATCGGCTGAAGGACGTGTTCAGCTCCTTGGATTGGATCTATTGGGATGACATACAGAGTTCCGATGCCGAAATGAAGTTTCCGATGCTACCTTCAATCATGCAAGGGTTGCATTGGAGGTTGAAGCCTCTCCTCAATGCTCACTGTGCCAGCAGTCTGATGTGTCAGCCCATTTGGAAACGTCTGTACCAGGCAAGAAGCTTTTTGATGCTCTATTCGGAATCCACAACTACGAGAAGCTACTTCAACCGTGCGGGGATACGTTGTACCGTTAAAGAAAAGTTGCTATCCTGACTTGTTGTACAGGGCGCATGTGACCCAGGCCACGTAACAGCCATTCTATATTGTTGGGTCGCCACGATCCTTAGATCTCATGCAATAATCTTACCAACACATTATATATCCAACATCACTGGTATCCACTTATGAAACCAGAGTGCTATATTTACCACCTGTATAGCTATTGAACCGAACGCAGGCATACGTGCCCGTACACAATTATTGTTTTTTCAGTAAACGGATACATTTCACTCATGGGATTACCAGATCACCAGTTTTACCCTTTTTCTGATACGCTATATCATGGAGTGTACAATTTGGAATACTGTCATCCATGTAAGATATCAAATCATCATTACTGGGAACCACGAAGCGTTAACTGAACCATTATTCCATTCAGCCCTTGATCACAGCGGAGTATGGAGCAGAGAGGAATTGGAGTGCAAGGCTCGTCACCTGACACGAAGTTGATTAATATCCGGACTACAGAATACCACCCAGCCAATGACAAAAGCGCATACAATTGATCCAGATGAGTTCAAGACGACATCAATCACTTCCAATAGCTGCAATCGACCTCCGGACACTGGAGAAATCGCAACTGCACCCATCAGTTTGTCAAATCATTGCGGAAACCTAGAGAGCTCAGATACCAAATGGTGTACAAGGCAAGTCACTGACTTTGAAGACAATGATCACAAGTTCAACCCCATTTCTGTGAGTCAATTGGGCACATTCACCAGTCCAAGCACCTACAATCGACTGAGTAACCTCACCCCTAAACGCGGCCATATCGAGAATCGAAGTGAAGTCTGACGGTTTACGAGTCAGCACAGTTACGACTACATTTCATTCAATTCAGCGAAATGCACCTATCTTGGTTTGTATACCTACGGACAGACTACTGAAACAAACAATCTCCACAAAGAAAGATCACTCTACCAATCAAGCACTCGTACTGGCATAAATGTCTGCACTAGCAAAGTGCACTTCCTGAGAAGGTACCCAGAGTTGGAAGGGTACTTTCAGCGACACTACATAGCGCAGCGTGGTGTGCACATACGGTCAAATACAGGTGCAACTCCACAGACCATCTACGATGACTACAACGACGACAATGACTACAATTACTTCAATGACTGTATATATCCCAGAGTAGAAGTGGTATAGACAATCGAAGTTCACCTATCATACAAATGATCTTCGACTGCAATTTCATTAACGATGAGCCGGCAATTGACATTTCAAGCGCAAATGATCTGTCGCCACTCAGCCACCAAAGAACTAAAGTTGGCTGCGCAGGCACTACTGGTGACTCTGGACAATGTTCAACGCCATCATATCTCACTAGAATCATCAGTCATCCTTGAGAGCCTGATGGGATGAATGTTACGTCGTTATCTATACCATACTACCACAGAGAATTTGCGCATCATATTTCACAAAGTACAATACTGGGTAGATGTGGCGATATGCAATGCGGACGGGCAATTGTTGACTGCTGTGCAACCAGTATCTTCATGACACTGAGGCTTCTGAAGTGACTCGGCACATCACATCAGGCGGAACTCATCCACACCCTCGCAATGACCAATAGTGTGATGCAACAGGCAAAGGACACCAGAAGATGGGAATCACAGTCTAGTATTTGGACAATCTCACACCGGTATACAAATCAGATGTGCTAGCTGTTCCAATTTGTCCATACAATTTAGTATGTGGCTTACACGGTTCCACAAACAAAGTCTTGAGATTGACTGCGTGCGATTGACTTCTGTGCAATCACCGAGTGCGAGTGGGGTAGAAGAAATGACAACAATAACTACGGCAGTGGCACCGAAGCTCTCGCCAGCGTATAGTGATAACCACAATATCACTGACCGACTTCTGGGGCGTGGTCTGGGTCCACAGACACTTTAGGCAACCGCACTCAACAATCTTCTAACGAGCGTTAGAGTCATCATAGCATCTGCACGACAGAATGGGAAATGCATAGCACTGCTGTTAGCGACTTTGGAGGGCATCACTCTGGATTCACCAGGTGAGATTACAGACCCTAGCGCTGGATGCGACCCGCACACAGTAGCGGTGAATGTTGCAGGAAATGCGCCCCTCACAGGACAGACATCAATGACTGCTGTCGACTTGCCGAGACCCGAAGGCAGTGACTGGGCTGAGGGGTTCGGCTTCTGTGTGGGGGAACTGTTAATGACAAGGCCTCCTAGATTCGCTTCCACCCCTTCCACTGTTTCTTGATTCTTTGGGTAACATAGCTGGAGCAGGGCGGAGACATTCGTGACAGACGAAGAACAAGCGTGAGCGAACAGTATACATTGGACAGTCGAAGCCTTCAGAAGTAGTTTGAAGCCCGTGCAGGAAGTAATGTCCCAGCTACGACAGATGACATTCCTGCAGAATGATACTTATAGAGGAAATGAACTATCATTAAGACTTTGCGAATTGGATTGACAAGCGTTAACATGCCCAACCAGGAGATGCTGTCTGATGGATCACAATCAATCTCTGACTCTGGTGACATATAAGAAGTTATGTGGAATCTTACCCTATATAATATGTTTACTTCCAATGACAGGCTATGAGACTAGCAATTGAGCGCGGAGATGTCCATAAACGGTTTACCATAACCAGTACAATCCCAACTACTATTCAAGAGACCAAATCAAATGCCAAATACATCGCCAGTTATGGGTCACATTACAATGCCCCCAATTGAGATTCCATCAGAGACTCACCGATTGCCTGATACACAACTACGATGTCACTTGACTACTTTGAAGCGACATCGAAAGTTAGCCCTTGGAATTGATGTTCCCAATGCAGCAATATGATACTAGTCCCTGGCGAACAATCGACTTTGAAAAGAAGGGGATGAACGTACTGGAATCGCAATCTGTACCACAATCAATTACCGTCCCAGAGGTGCAAGAAGTCAAGTGGTGGCAAAGGCACCTTCAGATGAAGGGACAAGTACACCCAGAGGAGAGCCAGTGAGCACAGGCGGTGATCGAAGAAGATAAGTACACCTAACATACAACGGAGGTCCAGCAGACCTGAACATGCACCGGAGACTTGACACCTCAAGTGAGCATGATCCATTCCGAACAAGATACTGATCGCCTGCAATCTTGCAACCCAAGATGTTCCAACCGAGATGCCAAATAACTGTGAGATTGCTACCGAAGTGGTTCCGAAGGATGTTAAAAACAACCACCAAGTGTACTTAATAGTCTACCAAATGGCATCACAAGAGACAGTCAAGGCAACTATCAACAGATGATGACCGAGATCTCATAGAGATAGCTGTCACTGGCAAAGGACTTGACACGGAGATCGAATGAGAGGACTCCCGAGATCGCAACTGTACCAAGCCACTGACCGTGACACATATATGGATATATATAGTCAGCAAATTACATATTGAACAATCAAAACTACAGCTTAACAGCATACTAAACTAAATGCGGAACGATTCTACGCAATGAGAACTGAGAATGCAACAGATATTCTACCGAAGGTGTCAACCGATAATCAAGAGAACTCGGCTAGGAACGCACCAAAGGCATCTTCATAATGACTGTTACAAAGATGTGGTCCCCAGATACCCTACTAGATGCCGAATCAAGATATGCTGGAATCGGCATATACAAAGCGGCTTTCCAAGCGGTGATGCACATTCCAATCTTAGTGAGTATGACTACCTACTGTGAAGGTTACGTGTTCGATATAGATCAATGCTATACTGCCATGCTGATGCAATTGGCACATTCTACATTCCTTAAATGGTCACCAGAGAGTCACATGAGAACCGCCAGCTATGAAGATGCCAGAAGTAAATGATCACATCATTGCCCAAAGTCACGGCCAGGCACCATTACAATGCCGATGAAATTGAGTGCATTGCGATGACTCGTATGAGACTAAGTCAACAGGGATAGCAAGTCATGAGGAGGCACAGCTGTTGCACTGACGTCAAGATTGAGCAGATTGGGACATCTCAAATGACAGTATGTAAACAGGGAGAGCAAGTCAAGATAGTCACTGGACAGCAGACGATGCAGAAGGATGACAGAATCAGAAGGAACAAAGTTTGAACAGAATTCGACATCGAATCAGAGATTACTATTACCATACTGAATCACTAATGAATGCCACTATCAATTTGACGATGAAAGTTACACTGAGACTGAGCCATGATGGCAACCAACAATCAATATAATGGAGAAGTCGTCACCTGAGCAATGAAAGATTGATACAGGGTGATAGCCGTATCTACACGATCAACCAACAAGTTAGAAGCTGACATGGAGGAAGTCTATGGAGATACGTACTGACAAGTCAAAAGCCCACCTACAAGTCCTGCCAAGAAGCCAAGAACCCGGCGGAGGAAATATAGCGCGACACACACTGAAAGGTCTACCAATAAGTTGGCCAATGGGTCTACCAAGGAGTCGACTGATAGGTCTACCAATCCGCTGATCGTCAAGTCTACTAAGAAGTCAACAAAGATTCTACCAAAGCCGCATGTCGAGAGAGCAACCATGATGTCAAGCGGACGGTCACCAATGCGGACTTCCAACGACCATTTCCGAGTCAAGCAGCAGCAACACATCGAGGCCACTGCCCGATGACAACTGCCTGCAAGATATGTTTTGCATAGCGCTGGCAGCACAAGCTTGCTTGAACTTGGTAAATATAACCATCTTAGAGAAACTTACATGTAAGATGTCAACGAATGAGACCACACGCAATTGATGTATACGATTGAAACCTACAAGTGGTGCTGGTTGTCGCAGCATTGGGCAGGTACAATGATACCTGATGCTATTGGTGGAGAAGTGGAGAGGGTGTGGAAGGAATCGTGTTTCGGAAAGGCGGAGATGGAGGGAGACGCGGAGATGATATAAGAAGGCGGCGAGATGGTGGCGGTGTAATTGGGTAAGATGAGGAAGTGGTCTGAGGTGTTGCGACATCAGATGATATGGCATGGTTGTACTGATAAGAAGTTGTGCTGGTGGCGTGTAAGATGATGCGATGAGATTCGGATGATACATCGGAGCACAAGGAATGATTCGAGGGTGGCAGACGAACTGTATTTAAAGAGTGTATTGTTGGCGTTGGAGTATTCCCATTTCTTCTCTCTTTACTCATTCTTCTGTATGGCAAAGGAAGTTATGACTTTGAAACAGTTGCGACTCGTGTCTTGTTTTGATTCCCTTGATACCAACTTCGAGTGTCTTAGGTTCTGTTTCTGATATTACATTACGTTCACCAAGATCACCTACGCCTAACCCCTCCCATTACATTAGAACAAGTCATTTTACTATGTACCTGATATGGAATGTGCCTACATCCCATGACAGGGTGTAAGTAATCTTCTGAACCTTGCTCTGTTTCTTGTTGAGTATACCTAGCAACGAATCGTTGAGAGATACATGTTTGTGACGATTGCATTGATGTTTTACACCGACTTATCATATTTGATATCTGTCAATAGCCATATCGATCACCATATGTGACTGCACGTGCACGACAGTAACTGCACTTCACGAATGAATTGGTTTGATCTGGCTGGAACCCCTTGTGATCTTTTTGAACATGAACCTTTAAACACCTTCGAGAGTATTGATGCGGTACTTGCAGCAAATTTCGAGGAAGAACCCTTCGAAGATTATTTTTATGAACAATCAGAGGTCCCCTCCCTTGGGAATGTATATTGGAAAGACGCAGCCTGGGAAGGAGGCGGACTGGATAGTAACGACCCAGTGTTTGGACTGCACTGGACTAAGTATTCCGGTCTTCATTTGGGGTGGATTACGAACTGTGACCCTGAGGAGGCCTGTGAGTGTGAAGGACATAACTGTGCAGGAGCACAGTCGACAATTGGACACGCAGCAGCAGCAGCAAAACTACAAAGTCTTTGGGGATTCCGTTGATTGTTGTAGTACCCCTGACCCCGACCCCACCCGAAATAGACTGATATATTTTGCACTGGTAGATGTACTAGATTCATTGCGATGTTAGAATCAGGCCAGCACGATTAGGTGGCCCTGGGGTCCGTCGACGACCAGGCCCGCACAGGAGGAATCGTCAACAGGCAACTGACGGAGCTAGACATTGCAGAGAGACAGGGCATGCTGGAGGAGACACGAGAAGTGTTGAGGCGGGTGGCTGAGTATCCGGAAGTCACGAGCATGGTACAGAGGGTGTCCGACCACCCGGCACAGAGAATCGCATTACAGAAGGAAATTACGGAACTTACATGCCAACGATTCATTCCCCCCCAGTGCGATCATACCGAGATTGAGAACCAAATACTGCCTCTGACAGCGAAGCGGGACAAAGCCAGGAGGAGGCCCGCAGCGCCAAGGACGGACGAGGAGCGTTGACACAAACTGGCACACATTTTCCAGGTTGCAGAGCCATCTGGAGAGGACGTCCACAATTCGGGGATGCATTATGTGAATGCCCGGAAACTGGCAGCGAGGGCAGCTGTCGCCGCTCCCCAGTCTTCGGAAGACGGAGGCCCGCAATTTCCCAACTCCCAGGACATCTCAGGATCAGATCCATCCCAGTTTGGAGGCTGGATTGCTCAACTCGGGATCGTCATACTACATAAGCCCGCCAACTTTCCCGACCAACAGTCGAAGATGCGGTACTCATTAAACTGCCTGAGGGTAATAGCCTTGGGCCAGATCTTACCACACGTCCGGGAGGACGGAATGATAGGGCTGGAAGACCTACCAGCTATTATACAACTCCTGGAAGCAGCGTTCAAGGACCCCAACCGAGTAGCCACCGCCGAACGGAAAATGCGCGAGTTTAAGCAAATAATCGTGAGTTCTCTCAGTATTATCCTGAGTTTCAAGTCATAGCTGCCAATCTGGATTGGAACCCTTCTGCCCGTCCAAATGCTTTGAGAATGGGCTTGTCTGAAGAGATGAAAGACTCCATTACTTATAGTGATATGGCAGAAGAACTTCCCGCTGTCATGATGGTTGCAAGACATGGGATAATCAGATCCTCCAGCGACAAGGAGAAAAGGTTGCGCAAAATACTGGACAAGGGTCAGGTTTCGCTTCCTCCAGACCTTCTCTCGCCCCGAAATCTCCCAAAACGGCACGTGAGGCAAACTTTGCTAGATATAGTGGACCCGTACCTCTGGATCTTCGGGCAGGCAAGAGAAGGATTTCAGCTGAGGAGCGGCCAAAGAGGTTTGCAGATGGGAGGTGTTTGTACTGTGGCGGGTTCAACCACAGGGCGGCAGAATGTGTGCCAAGGAAAAAACGCTCAGACATTTAAGACTGCTGGAGCAGAAATAAAGGAGTTAGGGTCGAAGGAAGCTTCTGAGGAATTGGTAAATAATCGGTTCAACCCAGGCTGGATTGCGCTTTGGTTGATGGAAAGAATTTTGTTGTAAATGCTTTAAATTGATTTGGATTTTCGCGATTATCTGTTAGCAAGGTGGAGGTATTGGAAGGATGAATGGAAGGAAAACATTTAGTTATTACCTGGACATTGACTGTGAATAACGACGAGATATCTACACATGTTCAGATTGATTGAGGAGCTACTGGCATTGCATTTATGGATCAAGATTTTCCTTGCCGTCATCAGATAACCCTTCAAGGAACCGAAGCAGAAGAAAGAGGTCGAAGTAATTGACAGAAGCTCTATTGAATTCGGAGATATTATGCATATTGCCAAAGTTGGCATGAAGATACAAAACCATGCGGAATAATTAGCTATGATTATCACAAAGTTAGGACATTACCCAACAGTCCTTGGAATCCCCTGGCTACAATTACATGATTTGGCGGTATGCTTTGCATCAACTATTGTCATCTTTGGTTTGCAATATTGCATTACACATCGCCATGATGTACCTGTAACAGTTCAAGGAGTTGCGGAGGAATCTCCAGAACCAGTGAATCAGACTGAAGATATATTCGAGCCACAAATTCGACCTCCAAGAGTATTTCAGGGGAACATTGAGATGCTAAATGGAGCTTCTTTCTTCCATACGGTCAAGAAGGGGAAACTTATGGTATTTGAAGCCTCCCAATATGATCTTAATAAGGCTATAGGGAAAAGAGATCTTAAGAAATGTCCCTTGGAAGAGGTTATTCCGGAACAGTATCATGAGTTCCTTCCGCTGTTTGACAAAGTGTTGGGGGATTGGTTACCCCCGCGTATACCAGGAATCAACCTTGAGGTTCGCTTAAATGATGGAGAAACACCAACATGGGGATCCCTATATTCAATGTCAAGATCCAAGTTGGTCATATTAAAAGAATGGTTTGAGGATAATACATCTAAAGGATTTATCCGACAGTCGTAATCACCATTTGCTCCAAACAAATCATTTGGCAAAATGACCGCTGGAGGGCCACGATTCTAAATCGATTATAGGTATATCAATAGTAAGCCAATGAAGAATCCGTACCCCCTCCTGCTAATAAAGGAAATGTTAAATCTTTTAAGGAAAAGCATGCATATGTACTAAATTGGATGTGTGAGGGGCATATAATCTCCTCCAAGTAGAAGAGGGAGATCAACATGAGTGATCATTTCGGACAAGATATGGGCTGTGTGAGCCCACTGTAAGATGGTTTCCAACGACGAATGCACCAGCGGATAATCAGAGCTATATCGACAATGCCATTCGAGAAGCGTTGGATGATTTTGCATTGGGTTACTTGGATTATATATTGATGTATAGTGATTCCGAGGAGGAAGATGTTGGCCATGTTGAGTGGATACTGCAACAGTTATTGGAAGCAGAGTTGAACTTGAAGCCAGAGAAATGTCAATTCAATAAGGAAATAGTGAGAAATTTGGGATTGATTATATCGCCAAAGGGTATTTCTATGGATGAGGATAAGATTCGGACTATACGGAATTGGAGCTGGGAGAAGAAGACAAAGAATGGATGGTTAAATAATCTTTTTAAGGTACAACAATTTTTGGGGTTTTGCAATCATTCTCGACGGTTTATCCCCAAATATTCTAAGAAAGCTAAACAATTGACAAGGCTCACAAAGAAGAATGAACAATTCATATGTGAATTGGTACAACAGCTGGCTTTCCAGACTATGGTAACTGCGTTTACAGAGGCACCTGCATTTCCACATTTCAATCATGCAAGAGAAGTGATTATTGAGACTAACGTGTCCAATGATGTTTCTGCATGAGTATTGTCACAACGCGATATTGACGATTTGTTACATCCAGTGGCATATTTTTCCATGAAGCATACACCTGCTGAGTGCAATTATGATATATATAATAAGAAATTGATGGCAATCATTAAGGCAGTTGAAGAATGGAGACCCCAATGTGAAGGTGCCACATAACCTTTACAGTTGATAACTGATCATAAGAATCTCAAATATTGTATAACCAAGAAACTGCTGAATCGGAGACACGCACACTGGTCTGGGTTTTTGACACGATTTGATTCCCAGATTGATTATTGACCAGGGAAATCGAATGGGAAAGGGGATGGATTGACAAGGAGACCGGGAGACCTCCTTGAAGTTGGGGATGAGAGATTCAAAAATATGGAACAGGTGGTTTTCAAGACGCAGAATTCACCGGAACATTTACGTCTGTTGGCAGAAATCCCAATGGTTGATGGCCACCCTACTATATTTGATCTTGTTGAGAAAGCATATGCAGAAGATCCGCTGCCGGGGAAAATAGTGAATGCAATACAAACAGGTGGCAGCCATAAAGAGATTACAATATCAGAATGTATGGAGCAAGATCTGAGGGTTCAGTATCAAGGGAAGCGGTATGTTTGAGGGAATGATCAGCTACTGTTACAACAAATAAAAGAACATTATGATACTGCACTTGCTGGACATCCCAGGAGGGCGAAGATGTTCCATCTTTTGGACAGACAGTATTATTGAAAGGACATGCGGAGACAGGTGTATCAATATGTATGGAATTACCAGAGTTGTCAACAGTCCAGAACCTCGAGGCATGCAACATTTGGCGTCCTTCGACTTTTGCCTGTTCGGGAGCAAACATGGGAACATATTTCGATGGATTTTGTAGTTGGGGTACCGGAGTGTAAGGGATGTTGTTTCAATAGTGATGCTAGAGAAGCTTGATTGAATTCTATCTAAGAGGGCCACAAGGCCAATATATACGAAAGTGCAAGTACGGCTGAATGCCATCAGCCTGTATCAGAGTCAACAGTGATCTCCCGCCATACAAGACATCTCTGTCTCTGTCCACACAAGACACCTCCATCTCTGCCAATACCAGACTCATCTCCGGCTGAGAGCTGTATATGCAATACTCCCCCTCTTGCTATACACCGTAAAGCAACAAACAAATGAAAAAGATAACATAAAGTGATTCCCATAGTAGCCTTGTTAAAACCCTGCGAAAGTGAGCAGGGAAAGAGTACTACCGTAGCCTCAGGATGGCCATCTATAAACAAAGAAATCTGTCTTTCCAATAGCAAAGTGAAACAACATTGAATCCAACCTCAAATCAACCTTCCGTGTTGGGAGAGCTTCTGCTCATGACTCTGTATCAATGGGAGCATGCGCTCTTGACTCGGCATGGACGGGACCTTATTCATAACCGTCAGGGATGATCAATCGTATACGGCTTATCTATCATGTCGGCATCTCCGACGGTGGTTATACTCACAATGTATTGACGTGCTCTTGTGCTCTTCCGAGCCCTTGTACAGTGCTTCCGCATGCTTCCTACAGTATTGGTAATGTGTAGATGGTTCCCAGTGATGTAGTTCGGAACAAAGTATTGGTGACCTTCCAGTTGACATCCTGGTAGACATCTCGGTAGACTGCTTCTCGGTGGGCAACACTGTGGGCATCTTGATGTATATCTTGGTTGACTTCTTGCTTCTCCCATGATCTTTTCCTGTGATATTTTCCTGTGATCTTCTCCTGTGATCTTATCCCCTGATCCTTTTCCCCCGATGAAAGTCGTCTGGCGGAGGCTGATTGCAGTAGCCCCAGTGTCTCAGTGAATTTTGGTCGACTTGGTAGACTTTGCTGGTCAACTTCGTGGTAGACTTCTTGGTCGACTTCTTGGTACGTGTCTTGGTCGACTTCTCTGCAGCCATCTCTGTAGACAGCTGCGGTAGAATATCCGTTGGTTGCTTGGTAGTCATTTGGTAGGCCTCTGGTAAGGTGATTCGGGATTCCGTTCCGTATGGTGCTTGGCCATAGTTCCTTCATCCTTCCATATGCCATTCTGTAAACATCTCCAGCAGTTGCTCTATCTAGTTGGGGTCCTGGTAATCCTCTCATTCGATCGCCATGTGAAGTCTTGGGCAGTGATATCCATTGCTGTGAGATCTCGGTAATTGTGCTCCGCAGTCATCTTCAATCACTTTCGGGACCAATTCGGTAGTCATATCTCGGTCGTTCGGTATCTCATTCGGTATCTCGTTAGGTATCTCGTTCAGAACTCCTTCGGTAGTCATATTTGCACTCGTTCGCAATTATCATTGGACAACATGAAAAGTGATATCGGCAAGTGGTAGCAGTCCACAAAATCTTCGTAAAGCCCACTGGACTCATCCAGCTTTCATTTGGTTGCCTTCATGGTTGATCTTGGTAGCTTGGTTGATGAAGGCCGTTGATTGCTTTATTGAGTGTGGCGAAGCTCACAGATGCATCAGTGCCTTCTGGCAGTCTCATTTAGAAATTGTCATCAACTTCACGATTCGGAGATGCGGTGTCTATATAGTTAGCTTGGCAATAGGAGTATAAGTCATACTGAAGTTTATGTGCTTGTAGCTTGCCAGCTTTGATCAACTTAGATGCAAGTAATAATCATATCATCGCTTCCACAGAGACCTGGAGCAGTACGAAATGTGGCTTGTAGTGGTAGTAGGCATGATCTGTGTTTAATAGTAGTACTGACTTCTTGGTCATGGCCACTGCTGGGCAGGCTGTATCATTCATGTGGTGGACATGTCAACAGTATATGACGGTTTCTCTAGACACCGGTGGTGTAACCTCCTCGTTGGAAGGATGTGATCTCACACCTTTATATGCAGGGAGTCTTTGACGGCATGTCAGCGTCGGGCAGAGGATAGTGGCCATCTGTGTCATCATCAGTACAGCTATGAGTACTATGTCCGTAGCCTACACCTGTTCGACTGGTTCCTGACTGGTCACGGAGAAGTCCATCTCCACCTGTTTCTTTGTCGTGTACTCAGAGCAGTGCATCTCCGCAATGTGTGCGGTTGAGAAATCCATCTCTCGTATCTGTGCAGTCATTGAGAAATCCATCTCTCGTATCTGTGCAGTCATTGAGAAATCCATCTCTACCGGTTCCATGGTCTGTTGCTCCTTAACAAAGATATCTTGCTTCCTCAAACCCGCAGTAGGTGGTGAAGGATGTCCTCTAGTTCGGTGCTTGGAAGCCATAATGGTCATCTCTCCAATACTCCTTTACTTGGAGATATAATTGTTAGGGGTATATTCTGATGTGGACTGCAGCCCCCCGAACGCGATGGATGATTGCTTATTGATCATGAATGTATCTGTCTTTTTGATATTCGTCTGGTCTGTCGGTATCTGAATGAGCTTCGAACACACTAGTTCGAGTAGCTCTGTAGTCTGCTTGCCAATCATTGTGCCAATTCTAACTCAGAAATAGTGACTGGCTGCTGGGTGGCTTTTGGCATCGTGGTAAGGGAACACAGCCTTGCAGAAGTGATGGTAGGTAGACTGGTAGGTGTACTTTATGCTGTGGCTGTAAATTCGAGTATGCTGTAATTGTAGATTCACTGATGCTCTTGCTGTAGACTCATGATGCTGTAGTGCAGTAGCTTCTATGTTTGCTTGGGAATAATGGCAGGTACACTGGTAGGTATGCTAGAGAGTATATTCGTGAGTGCGGTGGCGAGTGCATTGGGAGGTTCAGTGATCAGTGTGTTTTGTGGTGGAGTGTGGTAGTGTATATGGTTGGAGGTGTAGTAGTATAAAGTGCCGATAGTCTATTCATTTTCTAAGCGAGAGATGTCTATCTTCCCGCTGATCCACTCAATTGTGTGGATACGCACAGGTCCCTGGTCCGTGCGCTCCACAGAGGCGCACCTTATGTCAACTCTTCCTTTCTCTCCGCAGGAGCTACAGTGGTGAGGGTGCATTATGGAGGTTTGGCGGTGAGTGTATTTGTAGGATCCAATTGGAAGATTTTGAAGCACGTAGTTCTAGGTTCGGAGGTGAGTGTGTTTTGCAGTGGAATGTGGTAGTACATATGCTTGGGGGTATGGTGGTGAGAGTGCGATGGTGATTGTGCTTGTATATATCTCGAGTCTTTCTCCTTCTGTTACATCTGTATATTACACTGAGGTGAGTGTCTTCGACTTCTTATCTGGGAGGACCGAAACAAAGATGTAGCGTGAGTAATCGTTGATGAATAGGATATAGTAGTGATGGCTGGCACAGCTGGGCATGGAGTATGGTCCACACATGAGTTCCAATTGCTCTGTTGTGCTCTTGATCTTGACTATGATGATCTTCTGCTTGTGCTGGGCTTGGATGCATGCGGTGCAGATTGAGTCGGCTTTTGTATACCCATCAATGAGAGATCGTAGGGCAGTCGGATGAACATGGGCTAGACAGCGATGCCACAGGCGTGGTTCTGGGATTGTGAGTGCCATCCGAGAGGGCTTTGGAAATTCGATAGCAGGTGGACATTGAGGTACGGCGCTGGTTGCACTTGAAGGGGCGGTGTGGAGTGAGCTTGTGGTAGTCTCAGTGGAGTGCGTTTAATGGTGCGGTAGTCTCGCTGGAGTGCGGGATAGATTGTGCGGTGGTCTCAGTGGAATGCGCGATTGATGGTGCAGTGGTATGTGCACTCGATAATGCTCTCTCTGGCAAAATATAGACTTGATGATGCTCTTTCTCTCTTCCTCTTGCTTCCTCTTGAAGCGGACTTCGTAGACACTCTGGTTGCCTGTGATGGTGATTGATGGAGATGATCTGGAGCACTTGTCGCAGCCAAATGTGGATGTAAATCCGGCTGTGTCCAATCGATTGATGAAGAGCCGGAACGTGGAAGTGTAGACAGTATTGACTTCGTACTGCTGTGAAATGTTAACGAGTCGATGGTGGATTACTGGAACTTTGTTGTCATCTCTAAGATGAATGACGATTGGCTTGACGACGTTTCTTAATTATAGGTGTATCGGGTGAGGTAGTGAGTTCAGTTGTCAGTGCGTGATAAGTGGCGTTGTGTATGCTATCTCTCTATCTGCTGTTCGAAGGGAACTTGGGAATTATAGGTGAACGAATCGTGGTAGGTGCGTTTGTAGTTATCCCTGTGAATACCATGATGATGGCACAATTTGGTGTAATGATGAGTACAGTTGCTGATACAGAGGTGAGTCAGTTGATGTGTGTGGAATTGACACATGTATGCTGTCAGGAATGGTGAGGTGGTATCTGACTGGTAGATGCTCGTCGCTGGGAATCGTATGAACGAAAATGAGGTAAGTTTTGCGATGACTCCAAAATCGTTCTTGAAGGTTTCAGTAAACATCGTGAATGTGGACTTGGTAGCTGTGTGAAAGAGGTGGTGACGGTGATGATGGTGTTGAGCTTTTGTGTGTTTATGTGCAGCTGTTGCTACAGTAACAAACAGGGATGGTCATGGGTGGTTTAGGGTTTTTAAGGCTCCTGGTCGTAACATATAAATGGAGTCTTCATACTAAAGATTGTAGCGGGCGCCGGGCTCATAACCTGTTGCAATAGTGATGCTAGAGAAGCTTGATTGTATTCTATCTAACAGGGCCACAAGGCCAATATATATGAAAGTGCAAGTACGGCTGAATACCATCAGCCCGTATCAGAGTCAACAGTCATCTCAGGCCATACAAGACATCTCCATCTCCAGCCCTACAAGACACCTCCGTCTCCAGCCATACAAGACTGATCTCCGGCTAAGACCTGTATATGCAATAGATTTGATTCAGTATGTGTAGTGGTGGATAAGCTTTTGAAGATGCGGCATTTTATTCCATGTCACACAACAATAGACGCGGTTGGATTAGCGAAGTTGTTCCTGCGAGAACTGGTACATCGTCATGGCCTGCCGAAGACTATTGTTTCGGATAGAGGTCCTCAGTTTGCTGCAGCTTTCTGGTGACAGATATTGAGCCGGCAGGGGATTGACAGACAGATGTCGACAGCATTTCATTCCCAGACAGATATCCAAACCAAACGAATAAATGCTGGGATGGATCACTACCTCCGGGTATTTGTAAACCATCAACATGATGATTGGGTGGAGTAGTTACCCCTTTCAGAGTGCGCTGCAAATAATGGAATGTCTGAGTCGACGAAGTGCACTCCATTTTTGTAGTTCAGGATGCGGACCCACACATGTGATTTGGCGGGGAACCAACACAAGAGCGGGATCACAAACGTCTACATTCAGATGAAGTTCAAGCTACGATGCAACAAGTTCATGAATACTTGCAGGTTGAAATGAGATGCAGTCAAGCCCTACAAAAAGAAGGTGCGAATCGAGGACATATACCTGCACCAAATAGACAAGCTGGATCAAAGGTTTGGCTCGATGCTGGCAATATCCGAACAACCGGCCGAACTCAAACGCTGGATTGAATGTGCCTGGAACCTTTCCCTGTGTGCAGGCAAGTATCCCCTTATGCGAATGTATGGGAGTTACCTGGGTCAATACGAATTCATCAAGTTCAGCCTGTTTCCCTTTTGGATATGGTGGTGGAGGATCCCTTCATGGGGCAACAGGTTGAACCTCTCCCAGCAGTAGAGGTTGATGGAGAGGAAGAATATCAAGTATTCAATGTTGAGGGCAGTCAGGTATATCGGAATCAGTAACAGTATATGATTCAGTGGACAGGTTATGATTCTCTTACTTGAAAACCCGCGAAGTTGTTGGATGTCCTACAGGCAGTGGAGGAAATTCAAGCAGCAATATCCACAGAATCCTGGACCATTAGAAAATGTTCACAGAAGACCTCGAGCTTAGAGCGGGGATACCGTCACGGCATTAGGAAGGTACAGGGATACCTGATGTAATTGGCGCAGAAGTGGAGAGGGTGCGGAAGGAATTGTGTTATGGAATGGCAGAGATGGTGGGAGAAGTGGTGATGGCGTGAGAAGGCGGCGAGATGGTGGTGATATAATGTGTTATGATACGGAAGTGGTCTGAGGTGCTGCGATGTCGAATGATGTGGCGTGGTTTTACTAATAAGAAGTTGTGCTGATGGTGTATAAGATCATGCGATGAGATTCGGATAATATATCAGTGCATGAGGAATGATTCAAGGGTGGAAGACGAACTGTATATAAAGAGAGTGTTGATGGCGGTGGAGGATTCCGTTATCTTCTCTCTGTACTCGGTCTCTTGTATGGCAAAGAAAGTTACGACTTTGAAACAGTTTTGACTCTTGTCTTGTTTTGATTCCCTCGATACGAACTTCGAGTGTCTTTGTTTTTATTTCCGATATTACATTACAGTTACCAATAACACCTACACCCGACCCCGCCCGTTACATACAGGTCCGGGTTTGGCCCGCCAAGTAATCAGTTGGTTGGGTTTTTGGACCGGTCAGGAACCAAACCAACCCATTTTTGCGGTCCAAACCCAGACCGCTGGCGGGTTGCCCGGACCCAGTGCTAACACTAATGGGGAGTATAGTGGTAAGAAATTCCATACAGATCAAAGAGCCGTAGCGGTGACCTATATACACTGGCGCTTACCCGGGCTCAGGTCACATGTCGCTGTTACACCCATGCGGCCCTGTCCATTCATCTCCTTTATTCTCTGATCGTAGTACTCCCTCGTCTCCTCATAGAGATTCACAACCTCCTGAGTGTACTCCCCTGTGAACCCAAGCTGCCCCATATACCCAGACCCTGCCTTGGGTCCGCATGGATCAGCGGAAACTAATTCCTTTTCCTCCAACATTGCAAGGTTCCATGAGCTCATCTTATTACAGTGCCAGCGAGATAATTTAAAAGTAGTCACCGCCCTAACACGCTCAAACCTCAGCATGGTGGTATACTTGGCCATTGTTCAAGGGAGATCTTGTGCCATCACAAGTACAATGTTGGCAAAGTCCTTGAAGATACAAATTTGTTTATCTCCAGCAGGACCTGATGTGTCATTTAGATCCAAGTGTACTTTACCATTGGCATCCTGTATGAATCAGTCACCATAGATACCAGTAAGGAATGGAAAGTCGAACTTGAAACCTCGTTGTGGCTCTCGACATCCTCTTCATCGGTCATCACCAACAACTCTGGTTTCAATTAGAAACACCCAGCTGTTTTGGACGGCTCTGACGGCTGACGGAACCTCATACCCTCTGATGGAGAATTACATGCTGCCCGTCGCCCAGGCGGTGGGTCCGAGTTCACTGGACTGATGTAGCGGCCTTCAGGCGCACCTGGGTGCACCTGGGAGCAGTCTGGGAAAAACATCTTCCTTCGGAATGCTGCTGGTGCACCTGGAAATCATAGCTACTACTTATCGTTCAAAGATTTTCAAAACTTATGCATTCAGTTTGTATTCTCATCTATGTATCTATGTAGCTATATAGCTACCTATCTACACACGGTATATCTGGACTGGCAGCACGCGGTGATTGAGAACAATTCGAGGTGCGACTGAAGAAGACAATCCAGTGAACTCAGCGATACACTCCGAGGCCGTGATCGAGCGACTTTGGAGATGCACTTGGAGGCCGTGATCTAGCGAGTTTGGAGATGCAATTGGAGACCAAGATTAAGTGAACTCAGAGATGCACTGGGAGGCCGTGATCGAGCGAGTTTGGAGATGCACTTTGAGGCCGACATCGAGTGAACTCAGAGATGCACTCCCAGGCCGTGATCGTGCAAGTTTGGAGATGCACTTGGAGGCCGAAATTGAGTGAACTCAGAGATGCACTGGGAGGCCGTGATCGACGTTATAGAGCGAGTTTGGAGATGCACTTTGAGGCCGTGATCGAGTGAGTTTGGAGATGCAATTTGAGACCGAGATTCAGTGAACTTGGAGATGCACTGCGAGGCCATGATCGAGCGAGTTCAGACATGCACTTCGAGCTAGAGTCGGTCGATGGGAGGCGCGACAGGTGCTGAGACTCTATTCATCGGTTAGTTAACTCGAAACCGTGAGAATGTGATGAGGTGACTTTACCTTTGAAGCACTTATAGAGAACTGGCTGGTGGCGGTGGATCGGTAGGGAGGTACACCCGAAGCTGAAGCAACATTCAGGGGCCAACTCGAAATCGTGAGAACGAAGGGACGACAGACAATCCTAGGTGTATGCTGTACTCGGTGTATGTTGCACTCAGTGTTAACTCGTGATGATGGCATCGTGAGATACAGAGGGATGACTTAACTTTGTGTTCTTGCGATGATGGTAGAGCTGTGGACAAGAAAGAGAGAGATGGGGGATGAAGATGAGAGCGATATGGATGATACGAGCAGCTATGAGAAATCAAGAGTACGACTTGGCTTATTGGGGTTAGAAGAGGCCTGATTGGGTTTAGAAGACCTCGTATCGGTGTTATTACCCACCGGATCAGGACTCGTACCTGCCATATTGGGGATGGTCAACTGACTTGCACACAAATTTCTCTCAAGTCCCAGTTTCTAATGATGATTTCCCCCATCTCTTCTGAAATCTCTCTTTCTTGTGCTGAACTGTACCAACACCTAAGAACATGAAGTTAAGTCATCCCTCGCTGTCTCTGCATGCCATAATCATCAGTTCACACCGAGTACAGCATACACCCAGTACAGCATCACCACAAGATCGACAGTCTCCCGCTCCCAGCCAGTTTCTCATCTCTCGGCGGATGTTGTACTCAACTCTCTACATTCCCACAATTAGAAGCTACCCAATGAATAGAGTCTCAGCTGCCGTCACACCTCCCTCCAAATTGACCACATCCAAGTACTTCTTCTGACTCACTCGCTCACGCCCTCCCAGTGCATCTTCAAACACGATTGATCACAGCCTCCAAGTGCATCTGTCAGTTTACTCAATCTCGGCCTCCAAGTGCATCTCTGAACTTAGTTGATCAGGGCCTCAAAGTGCATCTCTGAGTTCACTCGATCTCGGTCTCCAATTGCATCTCCAAACTGGCTGGATCACAGCCTCACACGGCATCTCCAAACTCACTCGATCAAGTCGATCACAGCTAGTGTTAGCAATGGTTCCGGACCGTCACTTCGGGTCCGAGTCCGGCTCCAAACCGAACCGTTGCCAAATTAGCGGTCCCGGTTGTCAATAAAACCGAACCGTCAACTCGGGTACGGTTCAAAGGTAAACTCCCAACTCGTCTGAATTGGGCGGGTTGTCAGCGGGTCGCCCAGCGGGTCCATCTATAGATTCAAATAAGGCTCTTGTTTTTGGAGTTTGTTAATTGTATTATATTAAAATGGCGTTTTCAACAACCAATAATGTGCTTTTGTATGCTTTGCAGCTTGCAATATAGATTAATTTGGAATCGGTATTTTACCTTTGGTATATTGTATTTTTTGCCAATAATGGCGGTCAATAATTCCGTTATGAACGTGAAGATTAGCGCAATGACATGATTACCAAATATGCAACAACAAAAACTGTTGACGCTCCATTGACGATGATTCTCAGAATGGGGCGATGACCGTGGTGCTGTCTCTTTTGCCAATAAAAGCTGCCAATACATCGGTTATGCCTAACAGCGATCAAAGAACTGTTTAATTACGGTACTTACATGACCACAAATCGTTGACACTCCGTTGATGCTCATTCTCAGAATGGGGCGATGACCGTAGTGCTATCTCTTTTGCCAATAAAAGCTGCGAATACATACATTATGCCTAACAGCGACCAAAGCACTGTTTAATTACCGTACTTACATAACCACAAATCGTTGACGCTCCGTTGACGCTCAGTCTCAGAATGGGGCGATGACCGTGTTGCTGTCTCTTTTACCAATAAAACCTGCCAATACATCGGTTATGCCTAACAGCGACCCAAGCACTGTTGAATTGCCATACTTACATGACCACAAATCGTTGACGCTCCGTTGACGCTCATTTTACTGTATTGTCCATTCAACATTTGCTGCCATCGAAAGTAGTTTTCATTATGATTTGAACTTATTGGAAGTCTTTCTGCCAGATTAAGACTTGGCCCTGTGGTAAAGCCGAGGGCAGTAATATTATTGCACTGTTTGCTCGCGCAGGAGTAAAATTTATGTGTCTTGCCAAAAGCTTTATTGCGCCTGCTATACATCTGTTTATCAACCGATATTTACAAGCTTCTGCTCACCATTCGCCCATAATATATCTCTAACTAAAACACTCAGT
>Ga0307514_10000676_pt1 | contig 61217 bp, 75 predicted proteins | sample 16_EM_MG_FD_203088 | JGI IMG/M metagenome (GOLD analysis project Ga0307514, IMG submission 203088) | Populus trichocarpa ectomycorrhiza microbial communities from riparian zone in the Pacific Northwest, United States - 16_EM | ecosystem: Host-associated > Plants > Roots > Unclassified | place... | reverse complement strand
GCGCCTCTACCCCCCCCCCCCCCCCCCGCCCCCCCCCCCCGCCCCCCCCCCCGGGCCCCGCCCCCCCCCCCCCCCCCCCCCCGAGAAGAAAACATCTAGGCAGATGGTAAGGTTGCAGAAGATGCTTGGGAATCCTGCAAAGGCGGGAGGCGTACAACCCATTTGCGGGGTAGAGGTACCTATGCCCCGCAAACGGGATTGTGATCTGTCAGGCACATGATCTTTCGGAGATATCTTTCGGGTGATATGTTGTGATTCTATATGGAAACGACTATTATGCCGAAAAGTCCCATAAAAGGCCATGGTTCGGGTCCCCTCTTCAGTGCGTGAAGAGGACTCGCTCTAGATGAGACTCCCTATTTCATAAGACAATATCTCGAGGTATTTAAAGTTGGTATGCACGAGAGGTTCTGAGACTTCGTATACGTAGGTGAAAACTTATGAAAAGATGGATATATACTAAACAAGCAGCAACACTGAGTAGCGAGTGTTGCTGCTGGCTTAGCGGTACCAGTACTGTGGGATCTAGCTCCCTTCTGCCACCATCTTAAACAGGGAGATCTCGATGCCCATGGCTAGATGCTCGCGTACAAGCCGCGGGATCGTAGCTATACCGCCTTTTAGTATTAGCGAGTGGCGATAGTGAAAGCGGATGGCTCAGGTTTCCTCTTCACCCCTTTGCTCCATTGCAGGCTCGTTCTCTTGGTGTCTCGCCTCTTGTTTCGCATTATCAAGGTTCGAAACCTGGGTCTCCATTCTTTTGCTCCCTTTATCCGCTTAAACATGCAGGAGGTACAGTTTTTCCCTCAGTATCATTTCCACAAAGTTGCTTGAGTGTAGTCAGAATCCCACTAATGCAGATACAACAGCCTAGACGTGAGTATAAAAAAGAGAACTGCCAAGAAACTAAAAAGTCTTACCCAGCAGAAGGGTGGCGAGCTTGTATGTGGGAACCGACTGCACTCCCACATGCCCGAGGGGCGCAGGCAACGGGCGCAATTCTGGGGAACGAGATTTCAGTGATCTTGAATCCCAAGACATCATCAGTAAGTACCCTAGTTTATCGGGTAGAGAATGGTGCTTTAAACACTCGGTTCTGTAACACCAAGATCGCAGGCTTGAAGCCTGCGGTGGCCACTCTTTTTCGTCTGTCTCTGGAGGGCGAGTTCGTATTTACCTGACGAGTGCTCCCACATGCCCGAAGTACTTAGAGTAGCCCAAGCGCGGCTGGCTCTTGACAGTCACTTTGGCCGTTACTTCCATGCCGTTACTTCTAACGATCCAAACATAGGCCACTCATCTTAAATCAATGTGCCGCTCTCCGTACATGATTATGCCACTGAGTGTATGGTTTTGGGTAAGTCCGGACTCAGAGGCAGTAATCTCTGCCGCAGGCTCCTTCTTAACAGGGCTGCTTAAGTATCACTCTAGTGTCCATCCTAACTATATCCCGTGGCTGATTAGTTGCATGAACGTTCCAACATACATCTCTGGAGACACCTTCAACTCCAGTAGCTAATTATGACTGACCGATAGCTATTAGACGGCACCGAGATATTAACTTACCAGCAACACCTTTAAGGTGCCCATGGATCGTTAATGCCTCCCCCTAACAAGCAAGCCGACATACGACAGAATTGTGCTATCGAAAAGAACTGGTTTTTTCGATCACTCACTCGGCCGTTCGAATTCGCGAATCCACAACTGATTACTATTCTACCTGTAGTCCGTTGCAAGTGAAACAAAGGTGCGCTATTGCACCCGGAGATGGATGTCTCCACCATCACTCTCGATAAGTGATGGCGTTGGCCTGGGAGACAACCATCACTGCTGGGTCCTGCTCTTCGTGGTTTCTTTATCATGCACGTTTCAACACGCGTTTGCCATCTCTATCTACTTTACGTGACCCGTGCGGCCTGGCAGTGAGCTTCTCTGATACGATGATATAGATCGGTGCTGGCTATGTTATATGCACGCTAATTCGTTGGTGTCCATTTGTGCGAGGCGGCAACCCGCTTGTGCACATAAATGGACCGAATTTACCACTAGATCCCGGATCGCCGAAACATACACTAGTGCAGGAGCGATGTTGCAGTCGCGAGTGAGTATCTATGAATAGACTAACTGCTAAGCTGTTATCCAAACTGGCGCATCTACGCGATATAATCTGGGCACATGAAGGGGCTCGGAGGCTCGGAGGCTCTGAATGCGTTCATGGGAATTTGACGCACAAGTGAAGGCTTGTACCCCCCGTTCAGTCCAACATGTAGCGCGATCGAGCCCGACCATCGATAGAGTCAGACACCCATTTCTGTCTCAAAGAACTATGTGAGAAGCCACCGTACCAGCCAGAGTAGAATGAAAGTTATTTCTTTTTACCCCAAGTCAAACACCCTCAGTCCCCATCGGGACCTTTATCTCCGTTATGTTTTGGGAATTCCAGGTGTATCCTTTCCCTCCAAACCCGTATAGTACCCTCCATAGCTAGAACTCTCGATTCCTTTCTCCGTCCGAAGCCCCCGAAGCTACCTGTCTTCTTCTCTGTAGGCGAGTGTCGCTTTACATCTTTCAACTGTCTCGTCCCCTCCTCAAGAATCGTCAATGCATCTCTCACTGCCGTCGGCTTTCTATTCCCGGTCATCACCCCGGTCTCCTTCACCTTCTCTATCGTCATCTGTGCAACTCGTATCTCCTCCTTCCCCGCAAGCGCCAGAACCTCCTTCTCAAATCCGTCAATCGCGGACAAAATCTTATCATTCGCCAATAGCAAAGGTGTAGCTTTATCATGAAAGCGGTCATAATACGGATCTAGCGCATCCGGCTCGTGCAGACGACCTAACTGCTCAAGCTGCGACGCCGTGTAGATGAACTCAGAGATAATCTGGTCCATCTCGTCAGGGTGGATATCGCAGAGCGCATCGAAATCCTCCGGGCTGCCGTGGACGAACGAAGTGCGGAGGAGAGAGAGCAGTTCTGCATCGGTGGAGACGGTATTGTCGGCATGCGATTGTGAGTTTCCTCGCGCCACCGAGAAGCGCTGGTAATATGAGTACCCGGCGCCGGTTCCGAGAATGCTAACGCAGCTGACGGTAAAGAATTTCAGGAATCCGCGGGGTTTGCTGGCGGCGGTAGAAAGTGTCTGCATAGGAGTATTTTGTCAGCAGGAACAAATCAGGAGGAGGGACGCTGCGGGCGTCGACGTTGGGGGCATACGGCGGTGGGAGCGGCGGCTGTGAGGCGCCTCACAGCAGTTGGCCGTGGTTTTGACACTGGAGCGAGAGCGCACACTTTTGGTCGAAGGGTGCGTGCAAGCATTGTGGCAGCGACAGTGAGGAGATGTGGAGTGCACTTGGGGTTGGAGAAGCATAGTTGCCTCGATCTGCCGATCTCTCCCGATGCGCTCACTTGCATGTGCCGCACAGGAGGGACTTATGTACCCCAGACAGCTGGTCGTACAGGGTCGGGATCTGGGAACCCGAGGGTTGGCAGTCTCCGAAGAACGAGGGAATTTTCCAGCGAATAACGGGCACGCATTATAATGGTGGAGTGAGTGGCTCGGGCATTTCATCGGCTATGACCATAGCTCGCTCATGCAGCTGTACGCTTCTCTACGTCGGTGGCTTCTAGTTCCGTTCGCGCCAAGATATAGCCTTGGCTGGTGTTCGTGGTCTTGGCCTGGGAATTATCGACGTTCGGAAGACCATGTAGAAAGAAGCAATATTCGAAAGCCAATGTGGTCGCGTGTGATAGGTGGACAGTTCGGACATCCCCGAGTAATGACCGGTGGAATTCAGGGGGCAGGCGTTTTCAACAACCCACGGGTCACTTCAAAATCTTTGGTGGGATTGTCTTGTGGTAGGCTCTTGCGTTGCGAAGAGGTTGCTCTGCAGCTTCTGTTAGAAATGATCGCCCATCAATCAGTCAGCACTTAATCATGAGCCACGTAGTGGGTTTGTTTGACATCAATATCACGACTCCTGAGATTACTCACCAAAAACTCTGCTGGACGAGCCGCTAATTTAAAACCCAAGTTGGAGGGAACGTTGAGAGCAGGTGTTACTGTGGATTCGCTGTTCGCTACGACTCAACAAGGGCCGTCTCCATTTGTTAACCTAGCAGTAGGCAGGAGCACTGACTGAATGAGGCAGGTATCCATCCAACTGAGATAATCCTTTTCGTATACGTACTTACAGATAAACATTCATTACCACCAGTCACTAGCCTCAGCACGTGCACCATAGCTAAGTTCGGACTGAAGGCCAGCTATAGTGTATAACACAATACTTCAAGGCTTTCATATATTAAACATCGTGTTCCAGAGATACGGATGGTCGAGACAATATCTGATATTGTGTAACTTGTAGGCGAAATCTTGTCTCGTCCTAGCTTCTCAGCGCATGAAACGGGTAGCGGCCCGCTGGAGTCTAAATACGAGACAATACATTCAGAAGTCGGCAGAAATATATATATAGAACACTGAGTAAGGCACTGAAACTTGAAGATTTTCAGATAATGAATTGGAATACGAGGGACATCGATATCAAACCGGAGACTCCGACCCCGTTGTTTCAGTGCTGGAAGCTGTAATAACGCATATTAAATAAGAATCTCTACATTAAGCGCTTCACATCAAGGAACCGGTACGTATCGAAAATTTCTTCGTGGGAACAAGGAATATGGATATGAATACTGTATGTTAGCCGCACTCATTCTCCCTGCCGCGGCTAGCGTCACAGACTATCACTATCTTGAGCCTCGACTTAACTAATGAATTCGCGTTCATGACCAAAAACTCCCTTCACAAAATTCACAGGGAGACTAGCAGCTTCCCGAAGGACTACCGCGCCGTTATCTCCGCTCAAGATCGGGTTCAAAAAGCCACGTTTTCTGATAGAAAACTCTCTTAGTGGCGGCGACTATGTCGGGTACCGGTATACCTACAGGTTCTACGGAAGATAATGTATCGGAAAGTCGCATTCACGAATAAGCACAGGAAACCCCTTTGAAGCAATCGGAACTCACGAGTGCAATGAGAATGGAGTCACAGAGTTGGGGTTAATTCAACCTGATGACCCGGAAAGTATGAATGGTTGCTAGAACTCATCACGAGCAAGATACTGAGGGTGTGCATGTGACAACATCCTCTCGGGGCAATGATGTAAACTATGGCTTGTTTTGTGAAGGAAGGAAGTTGGCATGTCTGAAAACGCGCGTCTGCTCTGACAGATAGAATTCAGACGTTGTGCTAAGGCTACGGCTGAAGAGTATGACGGTATCTTAAAGATCGAAAGAAATATAGCGCGGTTTTAAAGCGAAGATAGTGTGTCCCAAATATCACTGTCATGGGAATGCCTGTCGACGATCAGACGAAGCCCAATCACAACGCACCGATGATGTTAGCAATATGCAAGCAGTAGCCAATCCTAGCAGTATGCGGCAGAGCTGAACAATCGCTCAGTCACTTCTCCTTCCCCATCTCAGCTCCACATTTCCTCCCCCATCGATCATGCAGCATCGAGCCCGCCGTCGCGACGTCGCCGTTCGTTGCACTCTGCTTATTCTCTGTTGCCCTTGCGTCTTCATCTACGCCTACCACATCTTCCGCCGCTCGAGGCGCCCCACAAAACACCCCTGCCTCATTGTTGCACCAGCGCCCCCGCCCGCCTACGTTCTCCTCCCCAACGGCGATATCCCATGGGACCCAATACTTCACCACCTCAAGAACCCCGGAAACAGAGTATTTCATCTGCGCCCGGACACAGGACAGCTGACGAGCGGGAATCTTGCGGCTGTGCACCCCGCCGTATTTGATATCGTCGGAGAGCCAAAGCTATTAACGACGGTACCTCGGACGAGATGGAAGGATGTACTGCAGCTATTTAAGAGAAAGCGCGACGCGCTAAATGAAAAGAAAGAGTGGGGATGGGAGAAGAAGTGGGTTGAGGAAACTTGTACTGCTTTGGAAGCGGAAAAATGTGGTCTTGATCAAAGCGAAGGTGAGACGGGCAGATTTGAGATCTGGAAGGTAGAGGTGCAGACAGATCGACTGGCGAGTGTGGTTGAGGAACATTGCGTGGGTGCCGAGATTGGTTATGTACGAGTTAATCCTACACTCTGCTGCTTCAGAAGCTGATCGTTGGACTAGACTGGACTCAACAACAAATTTATGTGGACTACGAGGACGTTTATACCACCCGATTTTGGAGCGGGGGTGCTCTACAATCCGAATGGGAGGACGGTGCAAGATCTGTTCGAGGGGGACTGGACAATTGATTATCTCAGTAAAGACGGAGACCCAATGAGAGTTGATAGTGGATGGATGCGGGTCTTTGAGCCGAGAAGGAGTATTGATAGCGGGATTTTGGAGGTGGTCAGAAATGAAGACGACGAGGAGGAAAGCGATGGGTAAGTACCAACTAAAGGAAGAAAGTCCTGGACAAAACAGAGGAAGGCAAACATATAGCCCATTCGTATGCATAATAATATTCCAGATATATCAATTAACGGATTTCTTAAGAGTAACCACTGAAGTTTCTGAATCGCTACTCTAACTTCCTCACTATCTGTGCAGCAAACAGCTGTTGATCCAGGCATTGCCTCGGCTGTAGCAAATGAGGGGTAAAATTTAACGCGTAGTAATTCGGTAGTTTCTGACGCCATTTCTTCCACACGTTTAGGAGAGAGAGGCGGAAGTTGTGGAAGGTTGAGCGCGATTGGGTGGTAGCGCGTCGGAAGGTGGGAAGTCTGGAGGCGGACCCGTAGCATTGGGAGTGGGTAGATCGTGCTACATATGTACTGTACCTTGTTATCGGACTTGCCGGCGGCTCCTCGGTCTTCCCGCAGTGAACATTATGTTTCTAGTGTTCACGGATTCGGGTAGAACCGAAAATGGTGAAGTCAGTTCCAGCCATGGATACATCCATCCGTAGATGGCGTGCGCTTCTCGTCCACGCATAATGCAAACGCATAAGAAACACTGGACTCCATAAAGTATATCTAGACCCATCCACCGATAGGGGCAAAAAAGTCACGCGATTGTTATAATACTGAGGGAGCGACGATGAACAGCACATGTTCCCACAGTTCATTATCCCACGTGGCCACTTTCACCTCTCCTACTACATCAGCTAGGCCTATCGCAGCTGACACTCTTTCCTCACTCGACTAATCTTGCGTAGAGATACAACCGCTAGTTCCGACTAACTTTAAATGCTTGCACTGCATAATAACTAGTGGATGAGCAGCTATGGATGTCAATAATGAGGTACTGTACTAGTCACAGTGGTTCGGACACTTTTTTTGTGCTGACAGATTTTTTCAATCCCGAATGGTCAAAAACCGATCAAATCCACAATAAAAACTTCTTCGGACACTCCATTCTGACTGCTGACGTCCGAACCACTGTGACTAGTACAGTACGTACTTTGGCCGGAGTTTCGGAGATAGAGTGATGCCGTACTGGCTTGCATTACTCATAGATTCAACGGAGTTGTTCTTGCATAAATTTGCCGAAGCAGCGTGCGTTTTCTTGAGAAATGAGGCTATAGGCTAATCATAATGAAACCACCGAACCCCAACCTGCGAGCTTCTCATGTTTTAGGTTGCTGTTCTTGGAGTGGAAAACTTTACCTCTTTTGGGGGAAAACTACATCAACTTGAATAGTGTTGGGCACGAGTTCGAAGGCGGGTTGTATCCATATCGTTTCATGCAGATTCCCAACCCTCAAGTTGCAATTGTGGAGTCTCATATGTGTGGCGACTTAGTTCCAATTCTCATTGGTTCAATATTTTAATTAAAACGATAAGGCTACTTACGCACTAGCCTATTAAAATTCACGCTAACCGTTCTAGGTACTCTGCCCCGGCTCGATTTTACCACACTTCCGAGACTAGATTGTACAATGCAGTTGAGGTGCATTTTTTTGTAAGGTAAAAACTTTCACTCTAGACTAGGATTCTATCTTACCTTTTTCTGTCTTTAGAGTGGATGTTTTTTATTGGAAATGACTGAGCCAGTCTCAGTAACTTAGTGGCTTTCAACCTCATATTAGCTACACTCCTTATCAGGTGCCACCTCAGTCAACTTTCGAACCTATTAAATAAGTACACTCTACTGGGTGAACCTTAGCACGCCGGGGCTGAGTTTTCAGAGTCTGCTGAATGCAGTTTCGGTCATCATTGTGCATGTCTGTCTGTCACAACTTACCAAAGAACCTGTAAGGTTGTAGGAAAGACGCTACATATGTATCGATTGGTGGGTAGAATACGAGTAGCACATTTCATCCCTAACCTTCCAAGCCAGAACATAAGCACTTATTCCGGGTATTCGTCATCGATCGTAGTTTTATATATGAACTCGTACTACCAAATCCCACACAATTCCAAGAACAGCTGCAACAATTTGGGCAAAGCAACCCAACCCACTGCAGAGTTGCCGCGGCTTTTTTTCAGAATTAAGCATGTATATGTGCTTATCTCAACTTATCCAGCAATGCCGAAGTATAACTCGTGCGAGGTGGGTGGTACAATTAACGCGGGGCATCACCAGTACTCCCACGTCTGCGGTTGGAATTCCTTCATCGGATGACATGCAGGCTGCCGTTTAGGTTCCGGGGTGGTCTACTAGCTATAAGACAGTCTCTTGCCACCGTCCGTCGGGCCGCCATCACCGTTATTTTTCCCTACAAGATGTTTCACCTCGATCCGCTGACGGTCGTCGCAGCAGCGGGCGGATTGGTTACACAATCAACGCTCTCCTCGATCCACGAAGTCCCCACCATCAAATTCCTCAGCACCTGCGGTATTTCGGACTTCCTGCTTCTCGTTTTTCTCTTCAGGTCAGCCTACACCAATGTCACTCTTCAGTTCTTCCAGGTCAACGCCGCGTTCTTTGGGACACTTATCGTGGCCACTCTGATCCGTCGTCTCTACTTCCACCCGCTACGTCACTTCCCGGGAAGGAAACTAGCAGCAATGTCAAAAATCTACGATGCTCGCATAGTTTATCTCGGTATTAGCTCCACTGTTGTCAGGGACCAGCATAGACGGTTGGGTGATTTCGTCCGAACTGGACCGAATGAGCTCAGCATCAATAATGTCGAGGCGATGCAGCTGTATTCACGACAAACGTTCAATAGCCGTGGTCCGTTTTATGAAAGTGGATATGGTTCCAGCCGGAGTTATAATGTCTTCAGCGTGAGGGATAATGAACAGCATCGGCTGTGGCGCAGAATCTGGGACCAGGCATTCAAAGCTAGTGCGTTGAACGAATATGCCCCACGAGTCGAACTTCACGTTGCCAAATTTATCTCAGTGTTGGAGAACACAAAGGGAGAGGAAATAAATTGCTTGAAACCAGTGCAGAACTTGGCCTATGTAAGAGCTGCGTGGTCCTGGTGTGTTGCCTAGAACTTGAGAGCCTAACTTTCTATTATAGGATATGTAGGTCTCGGAATCCGTTATTCAATTGTTTTAAGTTAACACCATCACACAGAATGGCAGACCTTGGGTTCGGGCGAGATTTTGACACCCAAGATACCGGTGATGGAAGCCATATGGTAAATCCCAACCTAGTTGCTTGTCTTTCCTATATTGCTGCCCAGAGTCCTTGCGCGAGCTGGTATAAACTGGTTTTCATTCAGAGCAAATTTTGGCCGCAAGGCAGCCATAAGGATTGTTATATTAACAAAGGCTTAGGAATTCCTCCGCAGTTTCATTCGCAGCATCGCGGCTCTTGGATCTCTTCGAAACCTCTGCGAAATTATGCCCATGTTCCCCATAAACGTCAAAAGCGCCAAAAGCATCGATTTCCAACGCAAGAGCGTCGAGATGTTGGAACACCGCAAGAGGATGGGCAAATCACGCGCTGATGTATTCACACATTTACTGGCAGAAGATACCGAGACAGGTACTTCGTTCAGCGATTTGGAGCTGGCTGCCAATTCCCGGCTTATGATTGTTGCTGGCTCAGGTAATATACGCCCACCAACTTTTATGCAGTGTATTTGGCTGAATATATGTACTTAGATACAACAGCCACCACCATTTCCTGCGTCTTCCGTGAACTTGCCCTTAACCCTGAGATTCAGCAGAGACTCTACGAGGAAGTTCATGCCGCCGCACAAAGCTCCCCCGTTCTTAACAGCAAGAATACCAAAGATCTCCCGTATCTCAATGGTGTTGTTAAAGAAGCTCTTCGGCTTTGGAATCCCATCCCTGCTGGGGCCGAGACACTCACTGGTCCGGAAGGTGCTACGGTGGCGGGGCGATATATCCCGCCCAACACTACGATAAGGGTTCATCATTACGCGCTTATGACAGATGAAAGATATTTTCCGCAAGCAGAGAGATTTCACCCTGGGCGCTGGACTGATGATAAGATGAAAGGCGTCAAAGATATCCGGGCGTGGGTTCCGTTTTCTTAGTAAGTTACCTCTCCCTTACCTACACGGAATAGTACTAAATTGAGGCAAAAGTGGACCTCATGCATGTGTAGGCAAACATCTAGCATTGACTGAGATCCGTCTTACGGTTGCTCGAACAGTCGAGCGGTTTGCCATTGAGCTTGGTGAGACCTACGATGATCAGCGGTTTCGGAACGAGTGGAAATCCTACGTGACTGTTGTGCTAGGAGATATTCCTGTGAGGTTTAAGCCTCGTTCCTAGCTAGACGTACGGAATGGCAGAAAATATTACTTCAATCCAATCTACAGTGACACACACTCTGTGCAGATATCGGATCTGTTGTGGAATATGCATATGCTAGAGATCTACAAGTGACTCTGAATCTTAAAAACTCTGCGGCCTTGCCTGTATCCTTATCAGCTACGAGAAATACCTAAATAGACTAGCTCTCAGGGTGCAGACTCGCCCACACCGGCAACTACCGAGCAATTCAAAACACGTCAAGCTCAAAGCTTGAGCTGACCGCATCAAACCAGTTTACCTTCGGTCAATGCCACGAGGCGCTACCGCGTCTGCTAACTTGAATTCTGTGGATCCAGATCACAGGCAATTTGCAATCGAGTGATAAAGCAATGAACGAATAATCTCGACTTGTTCTTTACATGCACAACATCGCAGCCCAAAACCCAGTTCTTGGCTCAAATAAGCGCGCTTATTCAACCATTCTTCATTGAGCACCTTGGTAGCGAGAATCGCTAGCGTCATGCGTGGTTGTTTCCTTACCGTAAGGCTGTAGCTGTGCTTCTCCAGATCGACAAGTTAATTATTGACATCTCAAGGACGGGCGGTATTCAGCTCTCCTTGGGAATAAAGTACATCTGTTCTTCTACGTAGGGGTTTGATTATGGCTCTGGAATTTTGTCAGCAGGTTGCATCTCAAGTTTCAACTAGTTTTGAGCTGAAGCCATTTGCATCGTAGATCTGAGTGGTCAGAAGACAGCTGTCCACGCACGCCCCCTACTTTGTGGTTGTTGCTGGCACTTCGTTTGAACCACGAAAGTGCTTTTATATGCGTAGCGATACTCAAGAAAGTTGAAGAATGTCCTGCCGCAGCCTATAGCTGTACTTTACTTATCAGCGTCACGGAAAAAGTATTTGCAACATGCACATGCAGAGTTGTCGATCACCCAATAGCGCAGTTGCCCGGGTGGCAAATCACAATGATGAGACTATGTATCGTCCAGTCAGAAAAGCCACCTAGGCTTAGTTAGTTGAACGCGTGCGGGGAAGGAGTCAAATGTCACCACTAGAGGAACTCAGCCCTATGGGATGTATGCTCCTCCTTATCTTGGGGTGGGAGCGGTTATCGATTGGCAACAATCAGAGTTAGTGCGTCTAGAGTCAGATCCGAGGAAACCTATCGACTATTCCCACAGATTTATGCGTGATTTCCGCACCTTGTAGCTCTGATTGGTCCCATGCACTACCATCGTCGCCATCCAGGCAGCACTCGCTGTTCCGTAGTCATGGTTGTGCGTATCGTCCACGAAGCGGTGTCAGTCACTTCAACTGGGCTATCGAGGGCACTGGCTATATGATCGAATGTTGCTACTGTTTGCAATTGCAGTTAAATCTCTAGAAGTGACAACAAGGCACCACGACCAAGTCTTCATCATCTATCTGAAGCCCTTTAGTAGCCCGAAACAGCGGGGCTGGGATAGATTGCTAACGAAGAATTCATTAAAAACATAGAAGCTGAAATGCATGGTGTAGTAAGAGCCTACTTCATGCTGTATTGATATCGTGGACAAACGTAAGACTTACTGTACATTAGATGTCACAGCTTGACGAGTCACTTCGACACGTACCTGTTCAGCACTGATGCGTTTTAGTTGAGCTTTATTCTGTATAGTCTCACTATATCTGTTTTTTACAAGCGTTACTAAACGCAATATCCACAGCTTCTATTTGTCTAGCCCTCAGCCATGCTGTCGTTCTAGATCTGTGTAGCATTGAGCGCTCCGGGCTAATAGGACTTGATACAGGCTTCTTCGAGCACTAGATACCGTCAGATTACTCGAGTATACGGTGAGTGTGGAAGAACAATTTCAAGTTAAAAGGCTACGGACATAGCCCATTTAGTGAGAGGATTCCCAACTCTGTGTCCGCCTATTGGAACTCACTGCAATTTTGAGTCCACCTCCATGGACTTAAGCCAATCGATTTTCTCCACAAACCGCAAACTCCTACGCACAGTACCCTCAAAGGTAAAGCCTCGCAGTCACAATCAACCCACTCTCAATGTCAGCAGAAGAACCCTCAAACCGGTCATCCATGAAGACAATGTCGACACCTACTGTTGACCTACCTGGCACGTCGACTCCTGTTGTAGATTCACCTGGCACGTCGACGCCCACAGCGGATTCACCCGCTAGGAAGGAAAGCCCCGAACCTCCCACAGAATGGAAACCTCAAAGACCAGAATATCTTGTGATGATATCTCTCTCCATCATATCACTGATGGTCGCTCTTGATTCCACTATCTTGGTTACAGTACTGCCAGTAAGTACCTACACTGCTGAATGGAGAACGAGCACCAGCTGAATCAGACAGACAATTTCTAGTGCTCTAAATGGAAGCGCTAACGACGCATTCTGGACTGGCACATCATACCTTCTGGCATCTGCAGTCTTCCAACCATTCATTGGGGCGGTGTCAGACATTTTTGGACGCCGAGAATTGCTGTTTATATCGTTGTTCCTCTTCACACTCGGCACGCTCGTCTGTTGCCTAGCTCAAGACTTCACGCAGCTTCTGACGGGACGGTCGATCAAGGGAGTGGGGGGTGGAGGGATCCTGGTGATGGTTCAGATCATATTCTCGGACATCGTTCCTCTTCGCTACCGGGCCAAATGGTTTGGCTTTATCCAGATTGGTTGGGCTGTAGGATCAATCACCGGTCCGCTCATCGGCGGACTGTTTACACAGAACACGACATGGAGATGGGTGTTTTACCTGAACTTCCCGTTCTGTGCGATTGGGCTTGTCATCATCCCGTTGGTGGTCAAGATTCAGAATAAGAACAAGCTCTGTTTAGGGAGAATATTTTCCGCGTGGACTGGTTTGGCGGCGCGCTGTTCATCGGGAGTACCACTAGCTTTTTGATGGCGCTTACTTGGGGCGGCGTTGAATTCCCATGGTCAAGCTTCCATACTTTGACGCCCCTGGTCATTGGTCTTGTGGGAATCTTCACAACGCTGGCCTGGGAGCAGTGGGCTGCAAAGAAGCCTCTTATACGATTGTTCGTGATAAATAGCAGATCCGCGGTTGGAGCGCATCTTGGCGCGATGATACAGGGTCTTGTGGTGAGTCTAATGAATCACAGTAATATCCTAGAAGACTAACAAATATATTAGCTATTTGCGCTTCTCTACTACGTATCTTTCTGGTTGGGGGCGGTCAAAGACTTGTCACCGACAATGACGGGAGTCGGTCTCTTCCCAACTACCTGCGGATTACTTCCTTCGAGCGTGGTCGTTGGCATCGCCATCAGCAAATATGGCCGGTTCCGGTGGGCGATCTGGAGTGGATGGGTCATCACTATTCTTGCAACGGGACTTCTTATTCTCTGGGGTACCGACACCAGCACCGCCGCTTGGGCAATGATCTTGTTAATCCTTGGACTCGGCCATGGGCTTCTTCTTAACGCTCTGAACGTCTCCGTCCAAGCTATAGCCAGCACCGAGGATGTGGCATATGCTACAGCAATGTATACTTTCCTCAGATCCTTTGGGATGTGTCTGGGAGTCGCGATTGGCGGTGTGGTGTTTCAGAATGTGCTGTCTCGCAGCCTCGTGGACCGTGGGCTCTCGGGCGATATTGCGCAAAATGCGACGAGGTATTTGGCTGTGCTGAAGGCGATGCCGGAGTCTAAGAACAAGCACGATATCCTAGAGGCGTACGCGGAGGCATTTCGAGGGCTGTTTACGGTGTTGACTGGGATTAGCGGCGTGGGTTTGTTGGCGGCGTTGTTGATTGGGAGACATACGATGGATAAGGAGTTGGCTTCGGAACATGTTCTGCGTCGAGAGAAGGTGGAGTCTCCGGTGTAGGTTAGGGGTTAGGGCTCAGGTATTGCTGGGTGCTGGATTCTACATTTCTACTTAGTCAGTTCTTGTATTGTATCGTTCGATTTGTTGCATAGATTTGGTGACGGGTATACGAAGCCCTGAAGTACATACTCGGTACCGTTTATGTGCTGTACTGTACATCAGGGCTGCGTTTCCCTTGCTCTTACAGCCAGAGAGGTACTCGATACTTCGAGTGACAGCGATTCAGGCATCCGTCAGATAACCGACGCAAACACGAGAGGGCGATCGATCTACTGGAACGATAGATCGCATACTTAGTTAGGTTAGGGCTGCATAAACGTTGTTTAAGCGAATCCGGGGAAGCGGGTAGCGCCCAAGTACCACCCTGAACCCCGCATCTCAACGTCACCACTATGGATAACTCGACGTACAACCTCGTATCTACGTATTACACCACGCATGTTACCTCTCAGAACTCGTCCTCCGCTGCACACAACGTCGCCGCTGCCTCCGCCTTCGGATACTGCCCCTCTGACCTCGCGTCGATCCCGGCCACTTCAAACCTCGGCATAGCATGCGGGAACCCGCTCGCCACCTCTGGCCTCAAGGAGGTATCTCTTTTCCGGGGTAGGTAGTAGCGAGGGGGACTGATAAGCCATAGGGAGAGATCCTGATTGATCTCGGATCCGGCGCAGGACTGGACTGTTTCCTTGCGTCTGCGCGCGTGGGGAAGACTGGAAAAGTTTTTGGTGTGGATATGACGGAATCGATGATATCGCTAGCGGAGCGGAACAAAGCGAAGGGGGATTACGAGAACGTCTCTTTCGTATATCTCCCCACCCACTATTTCTTCCTTGCTAAACAGACTAGGTGAAAGCCAACATAGTTTCGATCCCCTTGCCATCCTCTAGCGCTGATATAATCACCAGCAATTGTGTTGTCAACCTCGTCCCGTCTCCGCAAAAGCCCGCCGTATTCTCCGAGATCTTCCGTCTATTAAAACCTGGTGGGAGAGTCGCCATTTCCGATATCCTGGGGAAGAAAGAGATTCCGGATGCGATCCGAAGCGACATAGGGTTATATGTGGGATGTATAAGCGGCACGAGCAAGGTAGCTGAGTATGAGGCGTGCATTAGAGGAGCGGGGTTTAAGGGTTTGTTTCTTTCCTCCAGTGATGAGAAAGGCACTGACGGAAAGTAGATGTATTTATCATCGATACGGAGAAGGATGTGAATGTTTACAAGGGTGGCGTTCTCAGCTCGCCGGTCGAAGGAAGTTGTGAAGGATGCGGGGCAGTTGAGGGAAATGGTGGAATGTGCCAGCGTGGTATGTGGGCTCCGTGTTCTCGACTACAAAAAACTGATGCCTAGTTAATAGGCTGTGGAGCACCCGCTCCGGCGAACGAGTTAAACGGCAGCCGCAGGGAGGAATTGACAGAACTCGATCTGAATGAGTACATTGGGGCGTATCAGATCTACGCAATCAAGCCGGAAACAGAAACGTGATGAGAGGGGTCATACATTTTGGGAGCATAATTGAAGATATATTCTAACGCGTTCTTAATGGTGAGGCAGCGGACAGCGATGAGGAGGATGAGTGTGACGAGGAGGCACTAGCATTGGCGCTGGAGACAGATAAGAAAGAGGTATGAGATCGGCTGAGCGAAAATCAACTATTCCGTCTCTATTCCGGAGGGATGTCCACGATATAGCCCGGCTGGGTTGTGCACGTGAACCGACTAATTGGCAGCTTCTATACACACCATACACGTCTATAACTAAACTAGCACTGGAGCCGGCTTTGCCGCCTTAAGGGAGATGAAGCGACCCAGATAGACTGTCTACAATGAGCTCCTAGCACTAGTAAAAATAATCTTATGCGATGTGCAGCCCACAGACAACCTGGTTTTCACATGGTATTCCTTAGAAGGTTTGCATGATGCATAGAACTATGAAGTCTTATGGACCTGCACTGGCAAAAGTGCAAATCGACTATAGGCTGCGCTACGCGTACACACGCACACGCGCAGTCTATAGTCATCTATAGTCGATTCATAGAGATGTGCGCGTGGGCCTATGGAGCTATATACAGCTGGCGGCCGGAGATGGACCTATTCCTGTCTTTGCTGCCTGGAGTCTTCACTGTTATACCGGTACTGTACACAGTATCTCTGAGTACGCTTGAGAGCCCGCTGACGCTTGAGAGCCTGCTTGGAAGCCTGCTTGATAGCCTGCTTGAGAGCTTGCTTGAGAGCCTGCTTGAGAGAGCCACGCTTGAGAGCTGCGCTTGAGAGAGCCGCGCTCCGGGAGGAGTACAGTTTTCCACGGGAAGCTTTTGGCTGATGGAAAACTCTGAGTTTGTGGAAGCTTTGGCTAATAGAAGGCTCTAAGTCTGTGAAAGCTTTGACGCTGACGTAGCCAACCTACTTGTCTAAGCGCTTCTGGTACTATGGTCACCATCACCAACACCATCGCCATTGCCATTGCCATTGCCATCGCTATCATCACCATCAGCCCCGGACCGAATGCGCACACATACGCCCACAATCGGTGGGAAACGGGCAGCAGATTCCGTTGGACAATCTGAGTCGGACATCTGCTCTCCCCAAGATCCAATTGTCTATCTTTCCTGCAGAATCTAAGGCTGCAATTGTCAACACCATGACCGTGAGGCATCGTGAGATCTTGTCGTGGTGGCCGCGCTAAAGATAAGGTTCAGACTATGATATCGACCGACATCATGATTTCGGCCACCATACGCTGCCCGCCACCCGCCACCTGCTACATGCCGTATGCCACACACAATGCCCGCCAAACACTGCCCGCCACACGCCACCTGCCTCACGCCTCCCGGTTCCCGGGCACCTGCAACTCAGCAAGTCTCTGGATCGAGCACGTAGGAGCATACATGAGAGCATATAGTCAAGTGAGATTGGGAGTGTCTTGCTTCTTGAGTGTTGTTGGGAGCATAGAGCCAAGTATGCTGGGAGTGTGCCATCGAGTGCAATTGGGGGCGTACTTGAGAGCGTGCTCGGGAGTGTACTTGAGAGCATACTCGGAGGTATACTTGGGAGCATACTCGGAGGTTGTACTGGGGAACGTACTTGAAGGTGTACTTGGGAGCGTCTTTAGAGCTTACTCGGGAGCGTACAGTCAAGCAGGCTGGGAGTGTGCCATCGAACGCAATTGGGAGCGTACTTGAGAGCATGCTCGGGAGTGTACTTGAGAACATGCTCGGGAGTGTACTTGAAAGCGTACTCGGAGGTTGTACTGGGGAACGTACTCGAAGGTGTACTTGGGAGTGTCTTGAGAGCTTACTTGGAAGTGTACAGTCAAGCAGGCTGGGTGTGCAATCGAGTACAATCAGGAGTGTACTTCAGAGCGTACTTGGGAGCATGCAATGAAGTGCATTTGGCAGCTTCATTTCAAGTTTTGTTGTATGCAGCGTGATGTATAGTATCAAGCGCAAATAATCGCATGCTTATCATAGTAATCTAGTCAACGCGCAGGTCCATAGGACTGCATAGTGCCACGCGTCAAATATGCTATGGATTACCGTCCCAGAAACAGCTTCTCTATGAGCTGCGCGCCGCGCATGGTCATTTTTCCCGGTGGACGTGTACTGTATACAGTATCATGTATGTATAATATTAAGTGTAGATATTTTCGTTCCCGCCTCACCATCAGGTATGCTAACCCGGTGGAAGATCCAGCCTGCTTCGTAACGGAATTAGCCGGATCGTGAGTCTGATAGGCCAATACACGGTAAATATTCTTGACGAGGCCGATGCTTGAGAACTAAACTTTGCGAAGCAGAACAAGACGGAAGTTGAGGTTGAGTGATTTTTATGTACTACTTAGTAACAATACCCCATCTCAACCTCACCAGCGTTAGCAGGATGAGAACTTGCAGGCTCTCATGGATGGTGTGTTAATGTTTGTTCATGTATTTTAAATTGCTGCGCGCATTCATGCGTACTAAAGGATCAGGAGAGTTCGTAGGATTGAATCTCGGCTGGGGCGCCCCGAAACTTTACTCCTTTTAGAAAAGATGAACATCGCGATAGGAGGAAAAAGAACCAGGTCAACCTCACAGTAGTACCTTTCGAATGAGTATAGAACTATACAAACCAACTTGTATGAAACCTCAGAAAAAAACCCATATATAAGGGAAAAAAATAATCTACAGTTACGCCTTGAAAAGCAACACTGTTTGCAAACCCCGATTAACGCCAGCAAACACACACCCGCCCCCACCTCCGCTTTCTCCCCCACATTAATCATCAAACAGACCCTCAATAGCTTTATAATTAATCTTCTTCGAGTATGCTCGTCTCTTCAGCATCTCCTTTGCACTTTCCGCGGGAGACGCGGCCAAATCCGCGCTGGAGCTGTCCCGAGGTTTATTCTTCTTCCTCTTTCTCTGTGTCTTCACGATTCCCATCCTAGCATCGCTCACGGCCTTAAGGCGTTTTATCTCCTGGTCGCGAATCCAGTCTTTATTGAACTCAGTCCAGATCTTTTCCTTCATCTCCACCTCCTTATCGTTGAGAAGCGCCCCCTGCACTTCCCAGTCGTCGTCTACGTCGTGCAGGTTCTCCGGGTCGTCGGAGACGACGTTTTTAGGGAGCGCCGCGATGGTGGCTTCATGTGCGCGCCGTAGCTCCTCAACGATCGCTGCAGATGAGGTGTCGTTGAGGAGGGTTGAAATCTCGGATTCTATTGCGGATTCGGCAATGGCGGAAGTGGCTTCGTCAGGGATGTAGAGAGAGTTCGTGGCGGGGGTAGGGACGGGAGTAGAGGGACCGGGAGTAGAGGGGCCGGGAGTAGAGGGACCGGGCTCGGTGGTGCCGGCGAGCGATGCGGAGGGTTCGTGGGTGCCGATGTCGACGAGGGCAGGGTCGATGGGGATTTCGGGAATCACAAACCCGTCTGTATCGCGCCGAGGTTCCTTCTCTTTAGGCGGCTCCTTTTCCGCGTGCAGGTTTCCATCCTCATCCATGTATTCTTCCACCACCTCCCCGTCATCATTGACCCTCCGCACCCTCTTGCGCTTCTTTTTCTTCAGTCCAAAGCTTGGCGGATCGTGGCTCTGCTCCAGCCATATGCTGCGGAACTCCTCCACCGTTAAGTCACCACTTCTCGTGTCCTTGAACTCCTGCAGACGTTTATGAATCGTCAGATCTGCCACCTTGACCACATACACGACCTCCCTGACAGACCGGCGGAAGTTATTCATTCGTGCGGCGAGGATCAGCGCGGCGCCACAGATCCCCGACGGTCGACGTCCCTGCACAATCCAGTCGCGGTTCATACGCTGTATCAGTCTCAGTGCGTCTTTGGCAACTTTGTTCTGGTCGTTGCCAAACTCGAGGTACTTTGCGAAGCGGTGTACGTAGATTGTCGGATCGATGTTGGGCATGCGGACTTTGAGCAGGTGGATCAGCTTCAGATACGTCTGGCCCAGTGTGAACACGTTGATGTGCAGCACGTCCGAGAAATCGATCAGCATGTGCGATGACTTTTCAAGGCGGCACACGATATAGAGACAGCATGCGACTACATATTGCGCTTTGCGTCCGTTGGTGAAGTTGTTGGTGAGTGCGAGAGTATACCATCGCTGTGCGGCGTCGGAGAAGTGTTCCGGGCAGTTAAGGACTGCGCCAAGCGTGTTAATCCGTCGCCGCGCTGGAACAGATTAGCCGACGTCATTTGTGTGGAGTGGGAGAGGGGGAGGGGGGGTGTGATCGATATACCCTCAGCAATAGTCTGCTCGCGACTCTCTATACTCGTCCCACTGCGATATCTGCCTCCGGTATTTGCGTGTGTTTGTCCGGCGCCGACAAAACTCCCCTGTACCGTAGCAGCACCGGCACTATTCTCGCCAAATGTGATATCCGAGACGATGTGCGAGTCGTTGACGACGGTTCCACATTTCGTGCACACTATATTTCCGGAGGAATCATCGAAGTCGCCGGGATTCGAACAGCCGCACCCCGGGCAGGTATTCGGCATCGTTGACGACTCGGCTATCCAAGCGGAAAGAAATGAGGAGCTGCAGATGGGGGGTCGTGTGGGGATACGTGGGGTTTGCGTTTAGTACCCTAGTCGGTTGGTTGGTGGATTGCGTCCGGGAGAGAGGAATGATAATGGAATGGGGTGAGGAGGGGTTATGCAGTGCAGATGACTGTGATTTAGCCACGCGTATTAAAGTTTTCTATCGCGCCAAGGCCGAGTGATGCATCAACGCCGAGTGCTTCTGTATGACACGAGTAGTGTCTTCTTTCTTTTCCTGTTGTCGGAGCGTCTTGTAGAATATATAAGAAGATGTGCGGTATTTTGAAGCTTGGGTTTGACACAGTCAGCTGATATTTAGGCCTGACCGGACAGTAGGATGCGTTGACGGCGGTTTCAGAGTGACATGAATTTAATGAGTACCGAGCTAGAATGGACAAGAGATCTTTGTTGGTGTGGCTCGCGTGGCATTGAAGATAGGGCAAGGGAGAATACGATGCACGCGGCCTCAATCCTGCAGGTTAAACGCACGGGCATAAGGATTGGATTTTAATTGGATTTTAGATTAGGAAGTTGCTGGTTGCTAAGGCTGCCCTCTACTCTCCCAAAATCTGCTTTCCTCCTTCCAATAGTTGCACGTAGTAGACTGTTGCTTTTAAAATGTACGTAGTTCATTATAGGCTACTAGTTGGCAGACCATGGTGCTATAAATGCTTGGTGCTATAAACACCAGAGTTCGAAACGTTGGGTTGGTGCTCTAAATACTAAGGCTCGAAACCTTAATGCTCGAAACCCCGGTACTGTAAACACTAAAGTTCAACGAAGCAATAAACACCAAGGCTCGAAATCTGTATCCTCATTCTTTTACCTATTTAGACCTGCAGAATGCACTTTTCCCCAGCATTACTACAGTCCATGTAATTAATCTTGGAGCAGTGGCAGGAGCACCGCACTGTATGCTTAACCGGTTCCCATAGTTGCGGTTCGGTAACAGGCTGTAAATCGCAGGTAACTAGCTTGCGATCATAGATAAATGCTCGAAATTGCTTAAATCCCCTCGCAGAACCACCAGTTAATGCTATCTGGGCCAACGTACTCATCTGTTGCAGTCCAAGTTAGTATAAACCGGATTAAACAAGCACTGGTTACAACATACCCCATCACCCTGCAAGATGAGCCACCCGAAAGGTAGCTGAAACTTGTTCTGGAGATTCGTTGGAAACTGAGGCTGCAGCTGCGGCCATGCTATTATTTAAAGGGAGTGAGTGATGTGTACAGATGACAGAACTCAGAACGTCCGAAACCACACTATATAGTAATTCAAGGTAATTCAAGTCTCGGGCCCATCTTCAGTGGTCGGCACCTACTGTCCCGGTTCTACAATACTTTAGCAGGGGAACTCTAATTCAGGTAAGGCTCATGTGAGGCCGGTAGACATCTATTAGCCTCACATGAGGGTGACTGAAATATCATGTTGATGTGAGGATATTTGTTGGCTCATGATAACCTCTCAAACTCATGACTATCCTGCTACTGTCACTCACACAAATCATTCAGATTTGATACCATTGCAATGGTCTGCAATGGTGACAGTTGAGACATACTATCCTCAGTTGAAATTCTCATGCCACAGTAACTAGTCAGGTAGGAGGTTTTAAGTATTCTCACAATCAGCATTTTGGAGATTCTTGTGCAATGCTGCAAAAACTAAAAACCCTTTACCTTCATAGCCAAATAAAGCATTACATAGCAGGTATTCTGTGATGGGGTTGTCACTTCTCGGAGTTACTTTTAGCTCTACAATTATTTCCTGCTGTACCCGTGATTTTGGACGTGCAGATGTGCGTAGGGTAGTGGCAGTGGCAGCATAATGCTAGTTCATGGGGTGGTGGCAGTGGCAGCAGAATGCTGGTTCGTGGGATGGTGGCAGTGGCAGCAGAATGTTGGTTCGTGGGGTGGTGATCGTGATGATGGTTGTCATGAATCGGACCTACGGGCCATGGTGAAGGTGTGTGCTGCTGTGTACTTAATCTACTCATTCCCGGCCTAACGCTTGGAGCGCGGCTGTGAGTGTAGCCATAGCTACCAAAATCCTGTCAGAATTCTAATGAGTCTAGCAGGCATGACAGACCTCCAGGAGTGCCATGGTTGCAGCTGGCTGCAACCACTGCAAATCTATCTGGTATCAACTGTGCCAGTACTGTCATGAGTATGCAAAATCAAATCAAGGTGATTGCAAGATCAACCTCATATGCGCCTCATATGAACCTCACCTGAAACGGAGGACCCCGCTAAAGTAGTTGTTGAAAAATAAGGCTGCGATTCAATTCACACTGATATCTCCCGCTAGCACGGTCTCTCGGGACCGAGAAGACAATTTGTCCCGAAATCGACCTATCAGATTCCAAGATTGTGACTTCCCGTCCCATGTAAAGTACACCACCGGAAATATGGAGGTTTAGGATTAGAATATATTCCAAACGTCATTGTTATAGCCCCCCACTAGATCACGTGAGATTGTGTGGGGTTACTCTTGTGATGGTTGTATGAAGACTTCACTCTGGAAATCTACTCAAACTAGCGCTTGGTAGCCGCTGCATCGGTATAGCTATAGATAAATATCGGTCAAGCCGACCTTGTTATTGAGTAGATAGTGAGACATTATCGCTTCTGGGCTCTCTCAGTGCTGCTATGTACGCATTTCAAACATTTCACATGTGAATCTAACTACCGGTATTTGCTATACATGAGGGGATACATGGGTGAATAGTCGGAATCTCACTCATCTAGATATGAAAGGACTGACGCGAGAATGATATGTGAGAAGATGGCTAGAGAAGAAAGGCTGAGCTAATACTCGGCGCAGGGCTGGATTGTGACGGAATATTCTAATTGATTCGGTCCTAACCGTCCTCCCAATTGTTCTCGTGCCTAGAGTTTTTGCCGGTTGGCAAGCTTGCGAAGGAGGTAGGCGCTGGTTTGCGAACGCACCTTTCAACCACCACCTGCCCCGAGCACGAGGTTGTCGAAGCTCATGCGTGGCAGCACCAACACGTGACTGAGATCTTCAGGATCATCTTCAGATGCGTCGTACGACACCATACGAGCACACTCCCAAAGTGGAATGACAATCGACCGTGAATAGCCACGAATATGTGTTTGACGTCGACCGCCGTCACTACAGCGTCATCCGTCCACATATAATTCTATCTCTCCCTCAAGCTTTATCCTAACTATCCTCCTCCCTTAATTCCTCTCACAAATAAACCGAACCAACTAACAACCAAACCAAGCAACTAGCCAAGCAACCAAACCAAACCAAACAAACACAATGAACAACACCGGCAGCCCGAGCTCACCCGGTTACGATGAAGAAGACCTTAGCAGCACAAAGATCGCGCCTTTGGACTCACCAGGCAAGAACCATGTGGGCCACGAACACACGCATGGCGTAATTGGCGAGGACTACATCTTGCAGAGCAGCCATATTGAACCGTTTGTGGGGAATCCAAAGATGGGTTCTAGTCAGCAGGGTGGTTTGTCTCCCTTTCCCTCTTTCGGGGCTGAATTGAGCATTTCGCACCAAAAAGTGGCGGAATGCTGTGTCTTATCCTCCTGCTTGTTTGTCTCTGGACAGAGACCTAACATTGCCAGGTCACCACAACGGACATCACCAACGGCGTGACCAGCACCACGACCGCACAGACATCGGGGATCAACAGAAGCACAAAACAGAAGGGGGAAAGGCGGCGATAGTAGAGGAAGGACAGCATGAAGGAACAATGGGTGTGGGGATGCGGATGGGAGAGAAGGTTGCGGATCATACTAAGGGCATGCCGATGCGGAAAGAATAGGTTGGGATGTGTGCAGTGTGACGTTATTATGACACTTGATAATGTTTCTGATTCGTCGAGGGGATTTGGACATCAGGGATCTGAAAAAGTGATTAACATGACAATTGTATAATTGAAGAACACGATCTGTTACTAAAGCGGGGAAAAAAGCAAAACGCTACAGAAAAGAATCGTACCAATGAATATGCCAATAAAAAAGAAATCGGCCCAAAAAAGAAAACCCTAACACAAAAATAATGAGCAAAACTCCAATATCGTTTCCCGCCATCCAAAAGCGCCTCGAAACCAAACTACCAATCCTAAGCATGTCCAAAAAACCCTATCATCCCCGTCAACCCGCCTACCCAGACGCCTGCCCAAAACATCCGCCTGCCCACACTACTCCTCTTCCGTTTCGCCATTGGAGCGGCGGTAGTCTCCGCCCTATTCTTCTCCTCGCGGGCCCCCGTGATGGCCTCAAGTTTCTCCGACTCCTCAACACCTTCTAGCGTGTCCTCCACCATACCGTTATTTCCTCTTGCTGCAACCGCCTCCAACGCTGCGATAATGTTCATCCCCGCTTGATGCCCGGACACCTCCCACGCCACGCCTTCTCGCGATGCGTGCACTAGCTTACCGCCCTCAGCTCGCCCCGTGCGGAGGTAGGGAAGGAATGTCCCCGCCCGATTCAAGAAGTCAAGAACTTCAGTTGGCTTTAGCTCATTCAATGGAATCGGTATAGAAGAGGGGAGGGAAGCCAGCGCGAAGTAGGGCGTCGAGTGTGCAGGGAGGAGAAAGACAAAGACATTCTCGACCGACGCGGCTGGGGTGGGGTCGAAGCCATTCCAATCTTCGTCATGGGCAGTGGAGCTATCAGCACTCACGGCTGGGGCGAGGGCGAGAAAGCTGCTGATGTGGGATTGTAGCAGTGAAATCGGGGTGGACGGGGTGGCGGTGAAGGTTAGCGGCGGGATAGAAATGGTGGCATAGCGTTCGGTTGAGTGAGGGGTTTCGGGGGTGCCGAAAGAATCGTGCCAACTGTTGTCGTTGTCCTCGAGTTGAGTGGAGGCGGCTGGGTCTGGGTTACTGGTTGGCATGCGGCGACGGATGTCGCGAGGGAGAAGGGTGTCGATGTCGGCGTCGACGTTCTCGTGGATGTCGTTGGCGGTGATGAATGAGGGTACTTCATCTTGTTGGGTCTTTTTAGAGGCGGCAGCGATGCCCCCGTTCTGGCACCAGGGCTTTGTCGGGATTTGGTCGTTTCGTGGCATTCCAAGGTCGGGGGAGGGATCGGAAGCAAACAGTATCTCATGGTTATCCGGTTGCTGTGATTCCAGCACTTCCAGCTTCCTCGCCGTTGGGGGAATTACCTCGTCATGTTCTGGTGGCGGCATCTGGAATAAATCCCCCATCTTCGCAGCGTCAACAGGCAAATCCTTTCCCTTGGGTGAGATGTATCCCTGTGGCGGTGGCATCACAAACACATCCCCCATCTTTGTGACATTGTCCGCTTTGGACACCTCTTCCTTCGTTTCATTTTCCTTTGCTGGTGGTGGCGGCATAGCAAAAATATCCCCCATCTCTGAGACATTATCCACCGCCGACACCCCTTCCTTCGTTAAACCTTCCTTCATCGGCGGCGACATCGCAAAAACACCCTCCATCTGATCCGTCTCCTCTGGAGTCGGAGCCGGGGCTTCAAACCCCCTCTCATCAACCTTAATAATCGGCCCCTGGTCCTTAGGTTGCTGTTTCCTCCTCATCGTGATCCAGTCAATTTCTGCGGGTTCCTCCTTTTCTTTCACCTGCTCCCTCCCGACACGGCTCGTGAACCCCCGCCTCTGCGTGTCGACCTCTTCGGTTCTGTTGGTGGCATGGAGCTCGTAGTCCCACTGCCATTCGACCTTGCGCTCCGAGACCCACCAGGTGGGGGTGGCAACGCGAGAGAACGCACCGGGGTTGCGCGAGCGCGAGGTCCTGATGACGTAGGTGGTGCCGGCGGGGAGGTAGGTAAGGTTGCGACGGTGGAAGGTGCGAACGACGGTGTTGCGCGGGAGAGCCATGGCGGTGATTGCATGAAGGTGGTCGACGGCGGATGTCGGTTGATATACTGAGCATGTGGGGATTGCTACATGCACCCCGCACCTTATTAATGCAGACACCGCAGCTGCCAATCCAAATCCAGAGCCTGCTTTAGCCGCGATATGCAGAGGTAGGGAACAGAGTTCGGGAACTACGATACTCATCTAGTGCGGCAGAAACGTCACAGCTCTCTGCAACGGCAATGATGGATGAATGAGCCTCCGCCCTCCGTCGCTTCCACTGCATGCGCCGAAGTATTTGGGAATACTCGATGTAGGGTGTAGGGCTTCACGTGGTTACGCACGCGGCAGGGATGGGCTTCGTTACCAACCACCGTCCGACAGCTCAGCTCCGTCTCCGTCTCCATCGCCATTACCATCACCACTCAACACCCACTGCCTCAAACAGCAGCAACACCGCAAAAATGAGATCTCTAATTCCTTTCTATATCCTCGCCGCCTCCGCCTTCTCCTCCGCCTTCGTTCTCCCTGCCGACTCCTCCGCCTTCGCGATAAGCTCCAACACCGACTCGCAGCGTCTGCTCCAGCTCTCGCCCACCGAAACACGATGGGCGACTGAGGATCAAAAGCTTGAGCTGAAGCGCGTCCGTCACCCTCCACCCCTTGCTCTGCGCAGCTAACACGTCACAGCAAGGCATTAACTTCATGGATATCACGGATCACCAAACGCTCGGACTGCGCAACGCCGTTACGCGCGGCAAAGCCGGGGTTCAAAGCGTCGTGTTCCCTTCGAAGCCAGCGTTCCAAGACACCATAAAGCCGCTCCTCAAGAAGCTCAAGGAGAAGAACATGAAAGCCAATCTCGAAAAGTTCACCAGCTTCTACACGCGGTACTACAAGGTAGCAGAAACCGCTCACCACCCACCCGCTCACGTGCTGACGGAGAGTAGTCCGATTACGGCAAGCAATCCTCCGAATGGCTCCTCTCACGTATCAACGAGATGGCCACGGGGTTCCCGACCCTCGAGCTTGCGCCGTTCCCTCACTCCTGGCAGCAGAGTAGTATTATTGCGCGTATCCCAGGAAAGACTGAAAAGACGGTTGTAATCGGCGCGCACCAGGATTCCATCAACCTCTTCCTCCCATCTCTACTCGGCGCACCAGGTGCCGATGATGACGGAAGTGGCACTGTCACGATCCTCGAGGCGTTCAGGGTGTTGGTAGAGCATCTGAAAAAGACTGGGGAGGTGCTGGAGCAGACTGTCGAGTTCCATTGGTACTCTGCGGAAGAGGTATATATTTGTCCTCCTCTCGCGGCGTGATGTAGAGGCTTACATATGGTAGGGAGGACTCCTCGGGTCGCAGGCGATCTTTTCATCGTACGAAAACTCGGGACGTGATGTGGTTGCCATGTTGCAACAGGATATGACGGGCTACGTCGAGAAGACACTTCAATCTGGAAAACCAGAGAGCGTGGGCGTCATCACGGACTATGTCGACCCTGCGTTGACGGAATTTATCAAAGAGGTCATCGACGAATACTGCGATATTCCTTACACCCTGACCAAGTGTGGATACGCCTGCTCGGATCACGCTAGGTATGTTCCCCCTCCCCATCACAAGTCCACAGGCTGATAGGATTCTAGTGCTTCGAAAGCTGGCTACCCAAGCGCGTTCGTGATCGAGAGTCAGTTTGAGGATAGTGATGGACATATCCATACCACAGAGGACAAGATCGAATATCTAAGCTTTGCGCATATGCTGCAGCATGCGAAACTTACGTTGGGGTTGGCATATGAGCTTGGCGCGAGTAAGCAGTGGAGTGGTAAGAAGCTGTATAAGGAGTTGTAGGAGTGTGGACGTTGTTGCAGAGATGTAGATCATCATTATTGCTTTGAGTAACTGTGGAGTGGGACACATTATGGTTTGGTTTCATTTATGAATACGATTTTAGAGTAACATCGAGAAGCATAAGACAATGTACGTGGCCTTCGAACAGTGATCCTCACTGGCTAGTAGTCAGGATGGACACTCGGAGGAAGCGTTACCTCGGTGTAAACGAAGAATCCGTGAAGAATTCTAGGCATAGTGCCGGTGTAGGCCTAAAAACCACAGCAATACCTCAATGCGACAATGGGCACAAACACCATGCCATGATCCCCGAAAGGGAGGTAAACAAGTGTGAGATTGTAGAGCGAGAAACAATCAATTCTAGTGATATATCCTCATTCTCTCGTCTTTTGTTAACAAAAACGATGTTTGTCACAACATTCCGTTGGTTCGTGCTGTCTTGGGAAACGCATGAATTTATCTTATCAATCTCATCTCACCATTCCTGTTCAGTCGCGCTTCCCACACCCTCACGTTCGCCAACATCATGACAACCCCTCGGTACCTCACCCCTCCTCTCTCAGTCTCTCTCTGCTAACAAGGTTTCTAGCGTACACACCTATCACTGTACCTTCTGCTCTCACCTCCTCCTTGCCTCAACGCACCTCTTCTCCACGCTTCCCACCCGTCGCGCACCAGGCCTCGACAACGCCATAATCGTCCCTTTGCCAGCGCCAGATCCCGAAGATGAGGATGAAGACACGGTAATGGGCAACACTGGGGTGGACAATGGGAAGGGGAAAGGGTACACGCTGCTGCTGACGCTCCTGCGTGACCGCCACGCAAAGATTGTGACGCGCGAGGACGGGTTCGAGAAACGTACGCTGCTACGGTGTGGGAGGTGTAGGCTTGTCGTCGCGTATCAGCTCGAGACACAGGGGAAGTTTTTGTATGTGCTCCCTGGGGCGGTGACGGAGAGTAAGGAGTTGGGGAAGGGGGAGGTGGAGGTGGAGTTGGGGGTTGGGGTGGGTGTGGGGATGGTGACGGTATAGGAGGGTACTTGTGGTTGGAGATTCAGTCATTGTCTAATAAGAGAGCTTATCGCTGTGATATATACTACAATACCCCCCTTCCAATCCGCCTAATGCAAACAAGAAAGTAGAGTTCCTCTATAAAACCATCCCTCAGAAAGCAGCAGCATGGATATCAACCCAGAGTGGAGCACGCCCAGAAATCCCCGCAATCATACACGCCTATTCAATCCTACATATCCCCTCGCTATAACTCCTTCTCCTTCGTCTTCGCCCCCGTCTTCCCATACGCCTCAAAGCCCCTCTTAAAGCACCACTCAACCGCATGCTCAACCGGCTCATCGAACATATATGGCAGCGCGGGAACAACGCCAAGCCCCAACGCGATCGGTCCCCACGTACGCAAATTCTTGTTCGTAGCGTCCTTCAAAGCGCGGCCCGAGTACCTAACAACACTATGGATGGTGAACGCGGGTAATCCCATACTCGCAATACTCTGGAATATCGCGCGCTGGACCATAACGGTTCTGTAGTCATCGATCGGGGCTACGGTAGGCGCAGGGGTGGCGGGATCGGTAGGGTATTGTCGGTGGTACGCTTTGTAGCCCTCGTTTGCGACATCGCCCGTGAGGTACAGCCACGAGACTCCGTATGCTCCGCGTATGAGCCATGGGTGGGCGATTGGCCGAAACGACTCGCCGATGTCGGAGGTGTATGCGACGTAGCGGTGGGCGGAGAGGAGGATCGTGCGGAAGCGGCTGGCGTATGCGGCGTACCGGATGTTGGAGTCTGTGGAGTCCGGGGCTCTGAGGGGTGTTAGAGAGGGGAGGGGGAGGGCAGGGGAGGGGAGACATGCGTGCCGTCAGTGAGCTTTTCGAGGATGGTCTCGTCGGGGTTATTGGGAGGTGTGGGTTTGGCCATCGTGATGGTGGTTGTGATGTGTGGGGGTTGAAGGGAGATGCGGCTCGTGCGTGGGCATTTATTTTACCTAGTGACGTCAGCCGCAATCCGAGTCACGGAAGTGTAAAGAATGAAAGTAAACTTTCTGGCTTTACCTTCTTTGGGCCCATTAACAATATATAGGACTTTATGGGTGCGCTCATCTTCAAGTTCATCGCATAATTACTGCAAGTGTCAAGATAGCACCTTGCGAGTGCAACGCTATGATTTTTCAATATCTCCGTTGTTGACTGGCAATGCGTATCTTGCACATTCAAATATTCCGTGGGAAACCAAACAATAGCAGATTAGTCTACTCGAGCTTAAAGTTACATCAATTCTGGATCTCTCAAATGTCAGCATATTAAATGATTGAAACCCGAGAGAAGCAGAAGTACTGATACACTGAATAAGAGTGCCGATAGTCGAAGATTAGTGACAGAGCTAGCTGTGTGCTTGACCCTGCGTGGGGCCAGCACCTCGTGACCTGGGTGGCTCAAGTTTTTGCTTGTAAGTTTGAGTTAAAACTTAGGCTTTTATGAGGAGCGGATTGCGGAGTAAGTATACTAATTCACCGAGGCATGAAGACCCCTTGCAACTGAGAAGGATGAAGGGATCGTTGTGGAAGGGAGTATCTATGACTGGGAATGCTCGTGGTGAGACTCAGTTGCTGTACCATATATTCGTGGTCACTGATCATTGCTCATAAATGTTCGCACGAGGACCTGTGATTCTTCACGCTTACCTCAATGAGCCGGCTGGCTCACTGAGCAGAGAAATGAACTATCAAAAGAGTTTGAAGGGTTCGCACTTAACTCGACCGTCTTTTTACAGCCAAATGCACTCAAAGTACTCTGGACTTTACCCATTGCCGCATCTTCCTGAGGTCCAATCCTCTACTCAAGTTCTTTAGATTCGACGTTTTGTGAACGAGGGAAGATAAAGCAACTAGAGAACTAATATGTAAAAGTTAATAAGCAAAAAAACTAAGTATATAGCAAACCTTGGGTATAAATCAGCATAACAAAAAAACCGAGCAACAACTATAAGAGACACAGACTCCATAAAACAACTACCTTCCCGGTCGAATCCTTCGTCAACAGGTCCCATTGCTTCGAACAATATTTCCATTCATTGCCGTGGCAGAACATCATGACCGCCTCCTCCACACAGAAACCTCGATTCGTGGGAAACTGACACCTCGACACACCACCTCACCGCTAGCTTTTGCCAAGCCGTGAGTCGTTGGCCAACCACAAGCCGCCCCGTAATCCCTCTTTGGCCTCACGATGCCTAGAGGTGGGCGCCCTTCGAGGACCCCAGCGCCCAGCGCAGGTCCCTCTACTACTCAGACGACTGCCTCTCGCTTTAGTTTATTGCAAGAGATGATGAACGAAGATGAATGTTGGGATTCGGACTCCGGTTCGTGTTCTGGCCATTCCGCCTACGATTTCAACTACGATAGCGACGGTGACAACACTGTGGCTTCTACGATGCTTCCTATTTTTGCCTCGTCTGGCGGAAAGAAGAAGCCCAAAAAGAAGAAGGGGAAAGGCAAAATGGTAACGCCGGCACCCAAGACGACTACGAGTTTGGGACTCTCCAAAACTCCCATACAACAACAAATGAATTTGCTCGAGGAGGCCTACGCCAACAAGAGTGATGATTTAGATATGCCCCAGGATATGGTAGAGAAGATAGTCGGAACGGCTGTCACCAAAGTCATGGAGGGACATTTCGCTACACTCTACTCGAAAATCGACAACCTGAAGACGGAAGTGTCAACGCTCAAAACAACTGTTGCGAGCCTTGTGGAGGAATACAAAAAGTTGGGGGAAGTTAGGGGGAATGCGCCAGACCCAGAAATGCAGCCACCAACAACGCCCGCACCAGTGCCAACCACACCAAAAAAGGATCTTACGATCAGGCCACGGCCAGTACTGCCAGCACAACGAAAGCGGGTGGGAATGGCATTGGCTAGAGAAATAACAACTCGAAATTGGGCGAAGCAGGTCGAAAAGGACAATGCGATGCCTATGAATATTGACGAATCGGATGTGGAACCTGGGCGACCGGGTAAAGCACCGAGATTAACTTCCCCACAACCCACGCTTATGCATTCTCGATACGCTGGAGCTTCGGCAACGGTAAAGAGGAGGGAGGATGATAGGGGAGAAAATGATAAGGGGGGCTGGACAAGGAGTTTACCGAATCCCTTAGAACGACAACGACGAAGACGAGGGAGGTCCGAGGGGTCACATGACCGAGTGATGGAACTCAGAAACATTATAACGTGGAGGAAGGAGGACAATGATAGAGGTGGAAGATGACCCGGAGGGAGGGGAGGACAACGAAAGTGGGGGGAGTCTGAAGCCTCGGAAAGAGAAAAAGAGAAGGATGAGCGACCGCGACGGAGTCGGGTCGTTACGCAATATGAAGATAGCCGGGGAGTCACGGAGGTGTATGACTGCCGCGGCGGAAGATATGAGAGTTGGCGACCCCTTAAGGGTTAGCCGTGCAGGGCTTAGGAATGGAGGAGAGTCGAAAGAGTTGCAGTTTAGATCGCGCCTATATGGTTTGAGGATCCTGCAGGGCAAGAATGTACTTTACGATTCTCTTTTGTTTTAGTTTGCTTTATTTTTTGGTGTGTTATTTTGGGGGTGGGCTTGGGGAGTAAGTGGCCTTAGGGTCCGCCTTGAGTAGCGGGAAGCGGGATGGGACGACTTTGCCTAGGAGGGAGATTGGGAGTTTCAACGGCCTTGTGCCCTCCCGGTTGAAGACCGAGGAAGTTCCAGGATGGGGTTTAAATGCCATGACCACTAGTGGTCGGCCGGCTTATGGTAACTTAGCTGGGCGCCTCCCTTCGGGGGCGAATGCAAAATGATTACAAACAAACAAACCTCGATTCGTCCCAATACCGCTACCAGCGCCAGCCCACCGCTCACCATTGTCATGGAGAGTGGTTAATCAGACTAATTCGTGCTTCCCATGACAAATGAAATAAGGAAACTAGGTCTAGTGTTTTCTGATTCCTTCCCTTTGCCGTCCCTACCGTTCCGCACTGAATTATCCGCTCTCCTTTGCTCTCCTAATTTTATTTCACCTCCAAGTCTTCCCCATCATACTTGCATACGGTGGCGCCTTTCTGTTTTAGCAGCTCGACGGTTTTCTTAAGACCATTTTTCACTGCATAACCCAGTGCTGAGCTACCTTTGTCGTTTAGATAGTCGAGGTCTATTCCGTCTGCGTACAGGAGCGTTTCGGCCACTTCTTCTAGCTTATTAAATACCGCCAATAATAATGGCGTCATTCCGATGTCGCTTGGTCGGTTTACGTCCACATCCTTATCTATCAGGCCCTTCACTGCTTTTCTTCTGGACACCACTGCATAGCTAAGTGGAGTTATCCCCATGCTACATCGAACATTGAAATCAAGTCCCATCGGATGTGCGTATTCGATAATATCCGTGAATCCATACGAAGCAGCGATATGAAGAGGGTCGCAACCAGAATATTTCCAGGACATATATAAACCCCCCGAGTGCAAGTATACGTCTCTGGGGCCCGGGAATATCTGGAACCATTTTTGAAATGCGGCGCTTTGGATTGCAGTGCCACTTTCCCAAAACCAACGCTCGACGGCCTTCCAGAGGTCTTCTGAGTAAGGAGTCGCATGTTTACCAGGGGCCACCTCTGATGCGTGGAGGAGCCAGTGCACTACAGCATAGTAGAGAGGAGAATCTCTAACGGAGAGCTTTTCCTCAGTGTCCTCTTCCGTTTCCGTTTTCGGGTTCTTAAGACCGAATAGATCTTTTGAAAAGAGTTGTGTGACTTAAAATGACGTATTTAGAAATGTCTGACAGATAGAATTTTCAAAGGTACGTATGTACTTACTACATGTGAGTGCCATGGACGCATGCGCTCTTTTGGGATCTACTAAGCAGGAGGTTATCCTATCATCCTGTTGGGAGAGCTTTTCTGACGGCTGAAGCAGGAATTCTTTTACCTGAATCTGTTAACTTCTTAGTCCTACGGATAAGGCCCGGGCATATACCGTCAAGTGCGTAAAACGAAGCTTGTCACTGTTAAACGTCTCCACCAAAGAGCCGCAGGATTTCAAAATTTGTTCTTTTGTAGGAAATATCACATCTTCTGGATCGAAAGAATGCCCATGCTCAGTTGTGCAGGCATACTGCATCTCAGAAACTGACATTGGTCGGAGTGCCATTGCCACCCACATGAGTACCGTTTTGCACAGCTGCAGTTCTTCTCCACCATCCTCCTTCGGGCCGAATAGCCGGATTTCTTCCTCCGTTTTTCTAGGACCAAGTCGCTGTAATATGAGCTCGTACATTCCACTTATTCCCTTCGGCATTGTCTTGAGTCGTTCTGAAATCTTCTTCCATGAGGGCCGTTTCAGCTCATCCAACACAAGCGCTGTCAGACGTTAGTCCGTACTATCTGAGGGTGCAGCTGTACTCACCAGCATACCGGAACATCCCGGCCGAGTTTTCGTTGATCGTTGAAATTATTTCATCGCTGTGGCGCTTCAAACCGGGTATTTGTTCAACTTGTGCTTTAATGTACCTGCTGATGTCGTCGTCGACTTTCATTTGAATAGTGGTAACGTTGGACTGATCCTCAAACAAATCTCGAACCACCGGACGGCCCGTAACCAGGAACCGAACGCTAGCCTCCTCAATGGCGGGTAGTAATACATGACGGGCGACACTAGCAGGGTCGGAACATTCGTCCAGTGCATCCAGGAGAACAATGACCTTCCCTAGGTGACATCGAATCATACCAAGAAATACTTTCCACATACTTTTGAGGTTCCTCCCTCGGTCAGCAAATGGGGCACCCTTCTGAACGGTCGCTTTCAAGATCTGCAATGCCCTCACACGATCTATACCAATAGAATTGATAAGTTGGGAGGTAATGCTTGCAGCCATCTCCAACGACGATGTGGTTTTGATATCGCCGTTCCGAAAGAAGAAGTATAGCACTACAGCGCCCTCTGGCTCCAACTTTCGGATTTCATCAATGATGTTAGCGGACAGAACCGACTTCCCAGCACCTGCATTTCTCAGCGCCATGGTTTCAAAGTAGCAATGCAGGATGTATGTACGCACCTGGAATACCCACTACCCAAAGGTAATTTGGTCCTGTTCTTTTTATCCAGCCTTGGTACTGTTCATTCTGCAGAATCCATTCACAAGTTCCGGCCATCCGGTGGTCCCGATTCACATCATACAGTGCGTCCGGGTTAGCGGCATCAAGCCAGTTCATTGCCTTCTCTTTGATTAATTAGCATGTATCGCATGAGAAAATAGGCTACGCAGTTTTATATACCTTCTGAAACTTGAACAAAATGTGCATTGACCCCACTGACAATGTCAGCAGCCTCAGAGAATTGGCCATGCAACTCCCTTACGAGGACTTCCAACTTTCCAAGGACCAACGACTGGGCTGTTATGTGTCAGCGTGCCGAATGTAATGCGAAGAGCGGCCTGCGAGGCGAGGCGATCTGAAAGCATGAATCACGGAGGGCGTTCTGTGAAACGGGAAAGTTGCGGTCATACCTTTAATCTTTTCCATGTTAGCCATGCTGGCAGCCTCTTTCACCGCGCGCTCCTTCTCTCCAATCTCATCAATCAATGGCTGAAGCACAACAGAAAATGGCTTAAATGGGTTGGTAACCCTCTCTGGAGACAACATGAGTCCTTAAAGCCCGGCCGATAACGAGTAAGGGTTTAATCTCACCTAGACCTGACGACGGTGCAAAATATCCCTTCGCTTTGACAGTGAAAACAATAACCGAACAATAGAATTCTGGCAACGCCAATTCCAAACTCTTCGCCAAAGCGGTCGTCGTTTCCGGAGAATTTAAATCAATCTGCAAGGACTGCTTGTAAATACTTTCGTAGAACTCACACCTTGCCATGGCAGCAACAATGGTTTCCAGAGCGAGTTCAAGCTTCTCCAAGTTTTCTTCGTGATTGAGATACACCTGTATCCTTAGTTGCGCTTCTTGCCGCACGGAAAGACTACTAACCTGAAGGAGAAATCGTGCACCGGCCCATACCAATGCAGTTATCTCAGGGTTGTGTTGAATAGCCACATCGATAATTTTGGCGTAGGTGTCCAAAGCCTTCACAATTCTATCCAATTTCTCCCGCACGACAACAACCTCGCCATTGTCCTTCGTGTACCGCCATTTCTTTGCATTTCTATCATTTTTGGCATCCTCTGCTTCCTTGAAAACAGTCCAGTAGAGCTTCGAACCGCTCGGTAACTCGGTGGAATGCAGCCATTCATTTGGTGGTAACTTCTCTTTGGCAAGTACGTATGCCATCTCCCAAGGGTCTCTGATAAAGCAGGTTAGCCAAGGAACAGATCTGTAGCTGAAGGTGTTGAACCTTGTTGGTACGGAAACAAACGGAGGTATCCCACGTGGCAAGTACTGACACTGGCTGCTGACCGATGATGCCCCCGAGACCGAAGCCGGTCGGCCAGCTACTTCCACCGCCAAGTAGTCTTTCTTAGCATCAAGTTGCGCTGGGGGCGTCTTCGACCTTATCGGTATGGGACCAGGCGATAATCTCACTGAATGGTTATCAATTGGTGATGCTCCGGAGATCGGCGGAGACGCCTGCGTTTTACTCCTATGGCTGGATCGATGAAAAAGCCCAAAGACAGATTTTTTGATCTTGCTGTCTGCCATTTTGCTGACTCGCTGCGAGGCCTAGCGCTAAGTGATGATTGTGAACGATTGCTGCTTGGGCGAGAGGTTGATGGAGATTCTGAAAAGGCGGGGCTTTCTGCGCAGCTGTGCTTCTAAACATATCGAAGAAATATCCAATGGGAGTGCAGAGTCGAATGATTGGATGAATACAACCTTGTTCGTTCATAATGAGATATGATATGTGAATGCAAGACATTCAGATTATGCACCTAGTAAAAAAACAAATAGTATATACTTCGGCGTACTATCCGGTACATAAGCGTACAGACGTGTATATCTATACCGGTGCATATTCATGGTTTATCCCTAATATTAACCACAAACCAATTGCAAACATCGACTAGAAGACGAACGGAGGTGGCACAGTAAGCGTGTTGCCTGTATCTGTAATCTATGCACTTCATCGATCAAATTATGTTATCTTGGGTCTTAGTCGAATGTCTACGAATGATCTTGTTTGTGCACAATGTACTACTTGATACGACGTGCCATTTGATGTCATAAACCTGGAATTGATCATATCTTTCCCAGTGGTCTGGCCATTAATTTGTCTCGCACCAACCCCTCACGTGATGCGGCTCCATAAGTGGTTCATGTACCACAATCTGAGATTTAAGTGACGAAACGAGGAACCGAGTGGGATTGTTTATTCGGGTAGTGAGACAAATATGGTCAGTGCATACTGTTGCATACGCTTATGTATGTCTACGTATACCAGCATATGTATATACGAGTTTGCAGGTACATAATGGGAAAACGCCTCATAATACCTGAGCCTGTGTGTTATGGCCAGACAGTTTAATCTTAATTTTTTCCACTTTGATCTTCCATTTGAATGAAGTACTGCCGCACATCACTTTAGTTCTCTTCCGGCGTTCCGCTGTATCGACTCTCAATCTGATCACCCACAATAGCGGTGGGCGAAATTATTGGCTGCAGCCTTTTGCCGTCCCTGTTATCAGGATCCCCTAGCCCCTTACCGAGGCATCTCATTCCTTCGTTCATAAGTGGCCCATACTGTTGCAGTCGCGTCGCTCCAGTAGTTACTATCACTCCTTCGCCCTCCACACCTTGAATCGGATAATGGACTTTCTCCTCCAATATAGCTTTCCCACGCGGCTATAAATGTGCTGCATCTGTAGGATTAAATGACTCTGCAATTGCTAGTTTGCTAAAAGCCCAGCTGCCAGTCATCGCACGCAGACCACCTCACAACCCGACATAACTGGGTTACCAGTCTCGCAGCTACCACCAGTTTTATATCAACAGGGCCATTCTCCTTCTTTGAACCCCTCTTTACTATTCAAGCATTGGATACGACATCTAGAGTTCTCAGCGTCAATATTCCCGACCATCCTTCGGTCTACGCTGTGCTTCACTTTGCAATTTTTTGATTGCAGCGAGGACTACTTATCTAATATCATTAATACCTAGTAAGCGCAACCGAGATACCGAGAGGCTCGATTATAATTTATGTGATCATGGTAGTAACTATTGATAGCCAAAGACATACGAGGATGGGGGACGCAACCGCTAAGAGCGCTGAGGAAGTGTTGGACGATGTTCTGCAAGAGAACAGGGACATGAGAGCAAATATCGAGAAACTACGCCAAGAAGTAGCAGCATTGAAGGAAGCAATATCGTCTCATATTTCGCAGCCAGTGGTTCCAGACGTAGCAAGGATCGGTGGCGCAGTGTATTCAGACCTAGCAAGTTTGGATGCGGCAGATTTACAGCGGCTCGATGTGGCGCTGACGGAGTATCGCCAGTGGATTCTCGAGGAGCAAAATTTGTGTACGCTGTGTGAGCGGGCTGGAGTGAGGATGCAGCGGATGTTGGGAGAGCTTGGCGTTAAGTACTTGGACCATATAGGTGAAGTCCGCAGGACGGACGGCCGCTCAATGTTTGAAGATCAGGGTCGGGGTGACAGCTCAAGGGTGTATGGGCTTTTGATGGACCGGCTGTATTGGAGTAATCGGGCTTGCATTGAGGGGGATGGTGTTGTGCTGGTTGATGCTCTGGATACGTTGGTGGGGTTGTTGGTGTGGAGGAGAATTTTTTGATGTGATAGTTGTTGTTTAGTGACGGCTGCTGTTGTTCGAAATAGGGATGGTGGAGAAGCTCGGAGAGCTGTATCGGACTTCGTATTACGTTCGAAGGATTGTGCTTTGCTGCCACGTATGGCGGAGGTGTGAGTGATGCGAATGATTTTATTGGATGTAGTCCCGTTACTTGATTATTCTGATTTATTATAGTGTATCGCGGCAACCTAACAGCTTTGAGTTGGTTTTATCGTGAGGAACAAGCGTCACCCAATGACACAACGAGGAGAGCTTGGGCCCGAACAGCACGAGTACAAATATCCCGAGTACAGAAGGTTCTTCCTACAAGTCCCTTGTATCCCCTCTCTGCGTGAGTCGAATTTCGGTGGCACGACACATACATTCTGCTGCACAATGTTCCGGAAAACACAAAGTATCTATAACTTACCCTAGCTGTAGATGAATACATGCTCGGGTAAGGTTCCTATCGCTGCTATCGATAGAAATCTGTTCCGGAAGTCCGACCGTTGGGAATCCTTAGTCTCGGGGTATGGTACACGTGGTGGGGGAAGTAATTATAAACATAACAGCTACTTAGGTACTTGCAATGATAAGTATGCACTCGCTGTTAAAACCCTGAGCCCTAATATGCGTACCCTCAAGCTTGCAAGACTAGTCAATATGCAACAGCATATTCCCAGAGTTTTCGTTCACGACAACACTACCTTTCCTTCGTCAACCGGTTGCGAATTTCGCTTTAGGTGTTAGGGGTCCTACCGCAGACGGGATACGGGTTCGTACGAGTGTTGGAATATCTCTGACGCTGGTACGCTTTGATCATGAGTGCTCACGCAGAACGGGAGATAACCAACGCACCATCAGCAATCTGGGGAAGATTAATAAAGGGAGAGGATCTCCCTCACCTAGCCGATCATCTAGAGGAGGAGGGGAGTCCGTTACTGTCATACTCTAGATAGAGTGAATACAGTATCCCCCCGTGCGTAGCGGTTCGGCCACGATCCGTGGCCGAACATTTTCTTATTGACTATGACTACAACAACTACTTGAGCTCAAGCAAGAACTCTGCTATAGACCAATGGAAGTCCGCTGAGCAGTTCCTCTCGCCCACACAGAGGTGCTTGTCACAGGTCTTGCAACATGAGGTGGTGCGAGTTCTCCAACTTGGCGATCCTCTTGCACCACCGGCCACGTTTCGAGGCTGAAACTCGTTGCTACGCATGAGGGGGATAACTAAAACAAACAAATACATCAGAAACTTAAAACCCTGAAGAGCTCCGACAACCAGAAATACTCAAACGTAACGAAATTAGTGACAACTTCTGCGATCACAACCTGCTTCCATTTCCCTAGCATCTCTCCGAAGACTCCTCCGAAAGGCTTCAGAATCAGAATCCATCATATATCATCTCGCCCCTCCCATATACCCATATGCAGCCATCTCAACCACCTCATCGGTAAATTTGTTGGCCTCGCTGAGTAACAGCTCCATCACATCCTTACCATATCTTTTATTTTTGCGTGCACACTCCACAACACGCGCCGTAATCTCAATCCGCCAGTCTTTGGATAAGAGTAACTTCATGATATCATTTGCATAGTTCTCGTTCCATACAGCCGCCATCACAACTGGCTCCGAAATCCTGAAAGTCGAGCCTTTCGAAAGATGAAACTGTGTAGCACGTAGGTTGCCATGCGTATGTACTGCCCTCTTTGCCCTTAATTCGGCTCTGATACTTTTAGCCTTGTACAGAAGTAACCGTAGCAGTTCTGGAGCAGCACTCTCGTTCGCTGCCGCTGCAACCAGTACTCTTTCCGATGTGATCATATTAAGGCTGACATTGCTGGCCAGGAGTCGCTTCATTTTCCTCACACCTGACCCGAAATTGTAATCCTGGGGCTTCTCGTCAAATTCCGCGGCTGCAACTAACATTGATTTCGTAATTTCTATACCAGGATCTTCGAGTAGAAGCAAGTCCACCACCTCCTCCCCTTCAGCAGGATTCGACAGCGCGAAAACCATGGCCTCGTCTGGGATTTTGAGTTTGTTGCCTCTAGATAGGAGAAGTTGCATTACATTCTTGCTAAACCTGCAACGTGCCGCTGCTTCCAAAACAGGAGGAGTGATCTTGATACTGGGATCTTTCGAGAGTAGTTGTTCCATAGTCTTCACGCAGCCCCACTCTGCCGCCGCCACCAGTATCGATTCGCAGATCTTGATATTGGGCATTTTTTCCAGTAGCAGCTCCATAGTCTTTAGGCCGCCCATCCGTACTACTCCCGCCAGAGTCGATTCGCTGATCCTGATATCTGGCGCTGTTTGTAGTAGTAGCATCACCGTGTCTTCACATTTTCCCGCCGTTACAGCGCTAGCCAGTATAGATTCGCAGATCGGGATGTCGGGGTCTCTAGCTAAAAAAAGTTTTATGAGACCTCTCGACTCGGAGTTCGCTGCCGCACTTATGAGAATGGACTCGGTAATCTTAGTTTCGTGCCTTCGGTCTAGCAGTAATTTCATGCTCTCTTTGGCACCCCTCCAGACACCCCCTGCAGCTATGAGAACGGCTTCAGTGATCTCCCCGGTGGCAGTGTTTTTAAGAACCCTCTTCAAGATTTCCGTTCCCGTCGTCCAAGGATTACGCAAATATATCAATACAGCTAAGAGAACGGATTGGGTGATTTTTGTATTGGGGAATTTTTCCAGGAGCACCTCCAGCTTATACGCGTCTTCCTTAACCACCGGTAGGAGGATGTCGTTGGTCATTTTATCGTCCGGGTATCTCGGTAGTACCAACTCCAGCAGTTCCCGTGCCTTGTAATGGCATGCCGCCGCAATGATAATGTCTTTTGTAATCCCGCCCGGATATCTTTCCAATAATAATTCTACTTGTTCTGGTCTTCCGCCATATTTAATTGCCCCCAACACCGTTTCCGCCGTAATCTCAAAGCCAGGGTCTCTTTCAAGCAATAGCTGTAATAAGTCCTTGTATATCCCCGCTGTTGCTTGTATAATCATTTCCTGAGTGACTTCGAAGCTTTTAGCACGGTCAAGAAGCAACCCAAAAATCTTCAGTCCATGCTCACGATTCTTGGCTGCTGCATTAAAAACTGTGTTAGTGATCTTGATGTTGGGGTCTCTATCTATAATCGCATTTACCACTGCCACGTCTCCGTTCGTGGCTGCAGCAATCAGGACATCCGTGTACTGGCAGCCGTTGGCTCTAATGTCCGCGTTGCGGTCCAATAGCATGGTAACCACCTGGACTCTGTATCTCTTGATGGCCGCAATCAGAGGATTATAATCCCCACACCCCGAGCAATTTATTTCTGCACCGCAGTCTAGTAGCATCCGAACCATCATGTCGTGGCCTTCTTCGATTGCCAACATAATTGGGGGATTACCCCTTAACGTTTTACAATTAACATCGACAGAACCCCAATCCCACAGTTTGCCATACAGTTCCCCGAAGCGAAAGAATGACACAGCGAAGAGTGGGTTTGGTGGCTGAGAATCCAAGTACCAATACAAGTTGTAATCGTATTTTTTGGATCTGGCCTCCATCCATTTGGCGTACGGTTCTGCTGGCTTATCAGGTGTTCCCAGAAACATTCGAATCAATGCCAAAGTATACCCTTGCATATATTGATCATCAGAGCGATTAAGGTGATGAGCCCAGTACATGGCGGCATATTCTGCGAGCACTTCCGATTTCTGGGGAGTTGAGCTGGCAGCATCAATTAGAATGGAAAGACAGGCTTGCGCGGCCATTGAATGGGCTTTCGAGATGTTGAAGTCGTCTTTTATTTCAAGAAACTCTTGGACCGAGAGATGAGCAAACCGTATCACATTCGACTCTTTATCTTCAGTCACAAGGTTGTGGCACCAATCCAACATCGAGGATAATGGTAGGTTGTCCTGTGATCTTAGGCTATGCGCAGTTGCAAAGAGCCATTCGGATGGGGTAAGAGGCCGCCTCGATACCATTACCCAACGTAACCCCATAATGGCGCATTGGGGCCCCGAGCCAGCTTCTGAGCTGATATCCTCATAAATCCGCTGGTACATGTCTTCAAGCGTCTTGGGAAGGTTCCCTAGGTTATTCCTAAGGTCGGATTCCAACTTCATACGTGAAAGATGCTTGATTTGGAGATCGGCCTGCAGAACGTCAAACGGGAATCCATTACGTTGCCACTGAACTCACCCATTGGAACCTAGAGAGAAATTTATTAGATCCGAAGTCCTAGTTGGTTGAATATACTCACATGCCGTCCGCTTTTGACATAAGTGCAGCTACGATCTCCTTCTTCAGTTTGCACTTGTCGCTTAGAATTTTACTTTTTTTCTCGATGAGCACTGTCGCCTCTCGCTCGACAAATCTCTCAATATCCGCCATATTATCGATCGCTTTGATGTAAAGATTCGGAACATCATCTAGCTCTTGCTGGATGTCCTCGTAGTCTCTACTCGAAATAAAGACTTTAACTAAGCTGGCTTGAGAATACATGATCTCCTTCAACTCTTGAAGCAGTTTCTCACGTTGGTTGGGGTACATTTCATCCAGACCATCTATCAGGACCGTTGTTTGCGGATGTATTTGAAGAAGTGAGCAAATCAGCTTTTTACACTCCTGGAGATTCCAGTGGCCAGAAGCATGCCCCTCAGTTTCTTTTTTCTTATATCCCTCCTGGATCGATTTAGGCAACGTTGAACCGGGCAGCTGGACAGACAACTGCTTTAATAGGGCCTGGAAGATGACAGTGCAATCACGACGAGAATCTTCGTTCCTGTTGCAGTAGAAGAAGATTACTAGCTCATTCGGTAGCTCCAACAGTAGTTTGTCGATGACCATGCAACTAAAGTCTCAGCGAGAAACAAACACGCAAAAGAGTTCATGAACTAACGCCAGCTTCGTCTTACCCGCACCAGCTGCACATATATTAATGACAACTCCGGCTAGGCAGTTAATCAGGGAAGCTTACGGATTCCATGCAACCAGAGGATACTGGAGGTGCTAGACGACCTCCATTCCTGGAATTTCTTCTTTTTTAAAAGCCACTCTCCAGTGTTCTCGAGAAGCCCATGTTTGGCATTCTGATGATGGTCTAGGTATTTGACATCGGAAATCCACTGTTGGTTACTAGTAAGCGTCAATGTCATGATGTGACGTCATTGAACTAGCATGCCCTAAGTATAGTTGCACGTTCTTTTTCTGAATAATGTATTAGCAATAACTCCACTGCCATTGAAACTACAGTACCTTCCAGCTTCTCATAAATGGATGAAATATTGTCATCGATCCTCTGTATCGGCTTATCCAAGTCACTTAGAAATGATTGGAGCTTTTCTAATGGCAAAATGTTAGCGAATTATGTTCACATTCTGTTGAAATGTACCTCTAAGATCCGAGTGATCACGCCTTCGATCTGCAAGACCCCTCGTTAGATGCTCATAAATACGAATTATATTGTACGACTCACATTCGGCTTCCGCAATTACGATTTCCCTTGCTAAAGATAACTCTTTATCTTCAATGGTGTTGAAAAGTGTCTTCTTCCCGGCAGCATCCAATGTGCCTGAGAGGAAGCCCGCTGTGGTGGAATCAGTTAGTTTCATCCGTAGCAGTATGCTATTAGTGAATATAAGCTTACCGGCCGGGCCATTCTCAAAATATCGCTTTGCCCTAGCGAGGAACTCGAGCACAGCAGTATAGAGCTCGGTCATCTTTTCCTCTAAATTTGTGTGCGTAGTCACTTTGGGCACTGGCGTGAGATACAGTTCTTCGTAAGCAGCGCATCTAACGAGCAAGTGTGCAATCTTCTCCACGCCAACTAGAACTGTCCCCATAGTCTCACTATCGTTAACAGAAACCTAAGTTAGTTAATATAGGTACGATGAATTCATTAATAATAATGGGTTGAACAAACCTGCAAGAGAAACCGTACTACACTCCAAGGAATAGAAGCATGTGCGGTATCGAATTGGACTGCTATGTCCCCGACGGCTTTGAATATCTCTAACCAATTGATGACTTTCTCTGCCAAATCACGGATGACGATAATTTTCCCGCGAAATTCGAATTTCCATTGGTTTTCCTTACATATATCTCTACTCTTCCTCGTGGACTCCAATAGGGCCATCGGGCAGACTCTTTGGTCGACGCTGACAGAGGAAAACATTTGTTTGTCTTCCTTAGACAACTTTTCGAATGCCAGCCCCCATAGCGATGGTGCGGTGCTCACATCTGGAGAGGATGCTGGTGCGGATACCATTACGCTTAGAATCGTTGTACTGCCAGGAGTGTATGACCCTGTGCTCCCTGGTGCGACCGCAGAACAATTCGCGACGGGAGAAGATGTTGAAGCCGGGTCTGCCGCAGTTTCTAGAAGGGTAGTATTACTCTGCAAAATGATTTAGCATGGGTATCCCATGATTCAACTGGAGACTGACATACTACTTCTGGAGAGCAGTTCGCGTTCAATACTGAGGCTATAGACAGATCTGGAGATGTAGGTCTTCTGGGACGGATCTTCGCCCCAATTTTCAACAGGCGTTTTCTCATCGTGAGGTGTGAAGATTGGTAAAGGAATGAGTTTTAAGGGGTGGGTGGGTTTCTGCACAGATGCCGATGGAATAGGGTTTTAATTGTGGAACTACACTCATCCAATCATCGTTTTAGCTTAGTACTCTTTTAGAGCCAGGCGGCTCAAAAACTCGAAAGTGACAACCGACATACCACATCCAAAAAAAGTTCGCTTGTAAACTGCGACAAATGGTACCAACTACTAACTAATTAGTGTTTATTTGAGTATATAACTTTAGGTATGAGTAGTAGCAGAGGCACAATTTGGTGGAAGGATTTCTTGGAGCAGGGTTGATACTTAGTAAGAGCCCTGCGCATGCAGTGCTGAACATTCGACAATGGCACTACACACGAGAAATTATGGCAGGTGCCACTTTTGCACTGAATTGCAATTGCTAGGTTTTCAATCTGCTGAAAGTGAGTTAGGGATCGAGGGTAGAAAGAATGGGGGGAATGATGTGTGTTTAATTAGTGGGGAGGTATAAAATTTAATGGGCAAGCAGTTACTTTGTAGTGACTACAAATGGCATGTAAAGATCAGTCATTATAAGCGCAGTTGGTGACACATCAAATTTGCAATGACTACACATCAAATTCTAATGACAACACATCAAATTAACAATAACTATAAAATCCAGCCAAGTTCCAAGTAAACTAAATTCAGAAACAATTGCTCTACTCTGAGTCCGGTTGCAGTTTGACAAGCGAACTTTTTTTGTTGTGGTATGTCAGTTGTCGCATTTTAATTTTTGAGCTTTTGTACTTCGAGCAAACATTACAAGGAACTGTGAAATGGTATCTTTTGTCATCCATAACCTTCTTTAAAGAATTATCTGCCTTTGGAACGCCAGTATACCTCCTATCTAATTGGTAGATAGACCAGTCGGTAGTAATTGAACTGCAATTCGGTGGCGGGACCATCTCCAGTCTATACTCATTGATTATCACTCAGACGCCTGAAGATTTGAAACTTTCCCATTTCCTTAATCATATCTCGGTACTTTATTAACTCTCGCTAGCACGCGCATGATGTTTTTTTAACCATATTCCATTCATAAGTATATGTTTTCTACTCTACTAGCTTGAAAAAAATTATGCTGCAATACAGAGAAAAAAATGCTTGGTCGACGTCATGACCTCAACACACCTTGAAATTACCTAGGCGGATATGGCAAAGAGAAGATAAGGACGATCTACTCAAAGTTGGAGGAGCGGGAAAGGGTAAGTAGGTATATATCTAAATCTATGTTATGGAACTCATGGCTGAATACAGTATGATACAAATAAACACACAATTGCCCCTCGTACTGGAGATTCCGAAAAGTATGATTTCCTCCATGTACTCTTCGTTTGGTACGCTATGTACCCTTTTCGGGCGTGTGGAGCGTCTGCGCCGAGAGATAACCTGTAACTTGGAGAGCATAGTCGACGCAAAGGTTTGCCGGAGCGCGGGTTGATGTATGGGGCGCGAACCCTCCGATTCCTAAATTGACAACGCTCTCACCTCACCTGCCTTTCACCAATTCCCACATCACATGTGGAACGCTGGCGAATACGTTGCCGACACCTGCGGCGGATGCGCAGGCTGATCCGCTGCGCCGGAGAAAGGGCTGGGGATATACCCGCCGCGGATCTCTGGGTATGCATATCTGCCGGGCGCATTCCAGGGTGCTTCCCTGGTCATAGGTGGCTTAGGAGGGTACGGGGACTTGGGCGGTGGGAGCGCGGCGGTGATACACGTATACATGGTAGTTGTGCTATAGGCACGTGCGTCGTATCCGGCGGGTAGCTTTGCAGACGCATCGTAGCCGCCGGAGAATTGTTGTTGGGAGGACGGCATCGTGCTGAGCTGGATGTATTCGGTTTGAACTGGTGCAGGAGAGAAGATGTTTGCAGCGGCGGGCGTGGGAGTGGCAGCAACGGAAGGTGGGTACTCGAGGTCGGCTTGTGAACGGTAGGTTGACGGTGGACTGATGGGCGTTGGCGGAAACCGCGAGGAAGCGGTCCAGCTCGGTGGGTAGACACGCGTGTATCGGCGGTGCTGCTGTGTAGGTTTCGAGCGGACAGGCAGGACCGACTTCTTTTTTGGAGCTGGGGGAGGTGTGTTGCTATCTCGGGGCGCATTTGGTGGTGTTGAGAAACAGGGTGAGTTTGGGCTGGTGATGGTGGTCGTCGTTCTAGAGAGTGCTGAGGGAACTACCCAGTTGGAGCAAAAGGATGATGAGTATCGTTGCGACATGGTGGTGGTTTGACTTCACTGCAAATGAGAGGGAGTGGTATGGGGAAGTGTGGAAAAGCTTGATCATTTTGTCAATGAGATTACATCGGGGCTGTGCATGTGAACGCGACAGAGCGGCGCAGTCCGTAGCGGCGACAACTCACAGTGTGCGCAATGAGGTGCGTGGCTAAGCACATGCACCTAGACCCTAGTCTAATCGGCTTTCTCGTGTCGAGCGGACGTTCGAATTCAAAAGACTCGGGTGCCTTCAGGAGTTGGTTTGGGCTTTGATCAGTTTCGAAGCAGAAATAAGCCTCCAGTCGCTACACAAAGCATAAGCGGGGACGGAGTTCTCCGTCCGGGGTTGCCGAGACTGCGGCTTCATGAACGCATCCTTATTCGGATAGGCGAAGTAACACAGCATATCGGTATACGCAGGTGGCTGAAGCATAGCTGCGGCCCATGTTCAGTAGGGAACATTGTTGTGGCATCGCCTTAAAGCTGATTGATGGTTCTCTTCTGAAGCTGGCAACGGCATCGCTGTGAGAATGGCATCAACAGGTACTCCCCATTCTAGGTCTACGCTGGGATATGCACCTAGCTAATGGACACAGCAGAAAGACCCGTCGCCGGCATGAACGCGCAGCTTGCGAATTGGCCGTTCAGTCTCGATACATACATGCCGGACCTGTCGGTATCCTACCAGTTTTCATGAGAGGTCTCGTATTGACGGCTTCTAGCGAGTACGGCAAGGATATACGCACCGCGCTCGAAACCTTTCGGTCGACGCTTTTATCCGATGATACATCCGTTGGATTAATCACAACCGGCGTCGATGGCACCAGTAAATTCTCCCCGAAGTTTCCCTTGGACCCCACTGAGATATATAGGCGTAGACGAATACATACTGAACGAGAACCAACTTGCTCTGACTCTCCAAGCAAACCGTGAGCATCCTCATCCTTACGAGTTTTAGTATGCGTCCCGAACTTTCCTCATAGCATCCACGACTAACCCAGGCTCAGTTTCATCAACCGTTTTCTTATCAAAAACATACAAAGCGCGCTGCCCGCAGACCCAAACAAGCTGCGCATTTCCTACCACGCTTTCCGCATGCTAATATCCCACTTCCAAATCGCTCCCGCCTTCGTGTCCACTCTCTCACGTTACTTTCTCCCATGCGGCAGCGGTAGCCGGCATATCACCTCAATCCCCAACGGTTCAATTCGCGATTTCTGGTATTTCCTTCCCGTGCGAGTTCAGGTCGCCTGCATCGCCGGCCATACACACGCAAGTATTGCGGGCACGAACCAAATGAACCCATTTCACTACCTACACCTCCCAGACGCAAAGGTCGATATTCGCGGGTCGCAGATTGCCATATTCTTCCGGCGCGACTACAAAAACAAGTCTACGGCAGTGGTGGCGGTGAATCTTCTCGACGGAAGATGGTGCAAGCCTGTGGAGGAGCCGCAGATGCGGATCAAGGAGGCGCTCAATGCGCGCCGGGTTGATGTAACAAAAGAGCCCTTTTTTGTGCATCTGGTATATCTTACCAGCGTCGCGAGGTGGTGGAATAATGCGTTGAGTAGCTTCAACGATCAGTTGATTGCGCATGTTTGTCTCTCCCTCATCGGTTACGGTTCGACATACTGAGGACGAGTAGGAAATAAGTCTGCAAGAGGAGATAGAGAGCGCTGCCATCACATCCAATGACTTTTATGGTGGGATCAACAAGACGCTGCACTCTATGGCTGCACACCTACACCGTTATAGATCAGAGCTAGGGTCGCTCGAGGATACGGTTGAGGATATCTCCATGCATCATAAGGAGTTTCATGAACACGACGACGGAGCCCACAGCGACCAGAGTAGGGTTACGCTAGGCTTTTCCCAGGTTAAATCCCAGGTTAAATCCGTGAAGAGCTTCAGCAAAGAGCTGGAAAACAAGATTCAGAATATCCTCGCCTTAGTATGTCGTCCTCTATCACGGAGGCTCTTACTAACGGCAATATAGCTGTTCAACCGAATCCAACTAGCAAACGATCGTATGCTTGTCAAAAATGGCCTGCAAATGCAAGAGATCCTCATCGCGACGCAGGAGGAAGCGAGATACTCGCGGCAAATTGCCGAAGCCACACAGCAGGAAGCTCAAAATTCTCGGCATGTAGCTATACAATCGCAAAAGCTAGCTGTGGAAATGAAAAAAGACAGTGTTGCCATGAAGACGGTACGCGCCTTTGCTTCCTCCCTCATCCTACACCTCTGCTGAACCTCCTACAGATCGCGGTGCTAACAATGTTTTTTCTCCCGGGCACGTCCTTTGCCGTATGCTCCCACTCTTCTCTGTCAGTTGATTGACGCTAATATCCCGCAAGGCCCTGCTTTCGATGCCGTTTTTCAGCCAAAATACGTGGGTCGCCAATGCGTCTAGGTTTTGGCTGTGGGTTGTGCTCACGGTGCCGTCGACAATGCTGGCATTTGCGTTCTTTACATATTGGAAGCGACGAGATATGAAGCGGAAACAGGAGGCCAATGACGATCTTGAGATGGAACTAGCGCCGGTGCCATGCACAGGTGGAAACTCGCAGACGGCATAGGTGTATATAATGGACGGAGGGATGTTTTGATACATTTTACACTGAACTAGAGTCTAGAGATATGTAGAAGAGCATAAACTTTGATGATTGATTAGAATTTAGACGCTCTAGTGCAAAGGTGGATGCTATCTAGTTTAGTCATAGAATCATAGGCTGGTGTTTGTGTCTAGATCTGCTAGGTGGGCTGGGCGCTATGTCGCACTAACCTTGCTCTGTCTACGTCAATCCGGGTATCTTTGCACTCCTCGAACAGGGCGTTTTAACTGTTGATCATGAAGGTGCATTGTTTGGGTTCCTTAGCTATAGCATAGGCCAATGAGGTATACTATATTAGTGCGTATACATATGAGCATAGTAAATACCGATATATCTCGCATATTCAACCTAGAAACAATCCAAAAACTAGTAACAGAAGAACAAGCAAATTTTAAATATTAAATACATACTTAAGTAGGTATATATGCAGCCGGGGCCCTCCTCACCAAGTGGGCGATGAACAAGCAAGAGCCCATTTTGTACAGAATAGAATGTAAGAGCAAGTTGAGGAACATACAGAGCGCTACAATGATACAACTACCAAAACAAACCCAACCATCTAATTCATGATATTCGTTACCATCTCGCCCGCCGACTCCGCAGTAATATTTCCAGGCTCGAGAAACACAGGTCCAAGATGCTCCTGATTCTTGATCCAATCAAAGCACTCCGTAGGGGTCACACAAATCGGGGCCGCATGCACCAGATAATGCAGAAACACCGCGATCGCAGGGCCATAATGTGTCTTCGTCGTTTCAAACACTCCACCAAGTTTCTCAAACACCTGTAGCGCATCCTCGCTCAGCAGTGGCGTCCCGACAAGATTCTGCACGGGCATCGATAATGCATGCTTGGATCCCTGAACCTGTTGACATTTCTCCAGCAGCCGATAAAGCGTTACGGTGGCGACACCTTCCTTGGTAGTATTTCGGTAGGCCCAATGTTGCTCCGTCAAGTGGTGAAGGAAGCGCTGGAAAACAACCAATTCAGTCAGCTTGGCGGTCGGAAGATCGCTAGCGGCACGTATGATAATTGTGAATCCTTCGAGCGGATACCGGAGAAGCGGGCAGTTTGGCTTCTGGAGATCTATAAGCCCCTGTGATAGCGCCGAGGAGAACGGAATGGACGGTGCACCGTCGGGAACCCATGCTGTCAGACTTGGATGGACCGAGACGGCGCGCTGGATATTATCGATTGTCCACTGCAGAGCGCGTAGGAAAATAGTCGATTCCTCAGAGTCCTCAGATTCCGTATATTCTACTGTCGTGTAAAGGACCGCGAGAAAGAGGAGCTCAAGCTCCGACCTTTCGAATCTTTCGCTGAGAGCAGAGTCGAGAGCACTGAGCCAGCGTGATCGATTTCCATCGTAATCAACGAGAGGGAGTGCGCCAAGGATTGTGTCCTCTTTAGGTGTTGTTCCGTGTTGAACCACAAACCACGAGCAAGGGTCGCAACAGACTAAAGAAGAGATGATGTCCGTCTCTGGAAAGTTGCCCATGGCTAGGGGAAAAGCCAATCTCGATCGACTCTGTGGAGCCGGGAATCCAGGAATTTTCATATTTGTAGGCGGCGCTCTAAGAAGTAGGGCCAATGGCCTGGTAGAATCACCGCAGATCTGGCATTCTCCGATGAACTCCGAGTTTGGTCCCGCTGTGGACCGTTTTTGGAATCCAGGTGTGTATAATAGATGCGGAAATTTTGGGGTGTGGTAAGGACTTTGATACGGCCCAGGGTAGGAGCCTCCGTACGGACTATCGGGAGTCATTTGAATGTACGGGCTCTCATACGGACTCATTGTGTGTTGTGACGGCACATAGGAGCGCACCATTGGTGACACGGGGGACATGGAAGACGGGGAAGAAAGTCCGTGTCCAGACTTGGTCGAACTCAGACGATCAATTGCATTCATAACGACTGAGTTACGGTCGTGGGATGCTCTTTGTTTTGAGTCCAACAAATTAGAAAAAGCCTGCCAATTCGCTGTATGAGCTTGTCTAAGTTGCAACTGCTCGTGTGGGTGTTTTGTCGTCCTTCTGAAGGCTTGCAGGTCCGTCATCATCAACTTCAGTAGTAGCTTCGTGAAACCCAATGCTTTGCCGCCAAGATCAGGTCTCGACATTGTAACAGGGTCTCCAGTATCGATTCTCTTTGTCGAGACCCATCGCTCGGCATTGTCGCTGAGACCACGGCTGGACGATGTTAAGAGAACCGATTTAAGGTCATCGTCATTGCTGAGGATCTCATTAACAACAGCCTCGTCCAAGCGATCAGAATACAGGTCATCTAAGCTGACCACTTTTCCGTCGTGAAGCGCCAATTCCCTGTAGTTAAGTTTGCGGGGAGCGGGGATGTCGAGTCGAGCAAGGTCGCGATAGTTGATTTGCGGCAGATGATGCCATAGTGTATCGGGGCCCAGGGTAGGGTTTTCGCTACCTTGTGGGAGTAAGGCGTTGAAACAACCCTTGCATTGGAAAACGTACGGTGTGCTAGTTGTGATGTCGTGGAACAAGAATAGACAATCGGGTGCTGCGGCGAATACCGAAAACCCCACCGAGGTATTACACTCGGCTGGACGTTGGCTCCTGTTTCCAAAGAGGATGATGATGCACGCAGTCCCGTGTAGTCCTTTATTTCCAATACCGAGCGCAAACTCTTTGATGACTGGCGGTTCGATCAATCCATCCGTCAGCAAAAACCACAGTGTCGAATCGCGGAGGGCTAATTTGAAGCTGTTATCCGAGTTGAGAACTGTCGGGTCCGTACCACCGGCGGAAGAGAGGTGTTTAATCTGCTGATGGTTTAGAATAGAATGAGGTTTGTGGTTCCAAGGCAATATCTTTGTTTGTTGCCTTGCCGTAGATGAAAACTGGTCGCAGATGGTGCGAACTGCGGCGCGCTCCTCGTGCATGATCTTGCCCGCTGTACTTCCAGACATGTCGACCGCAAAGGATGCACGGGACTCTGAAAATGGAATCTTCTTCTGAGTAGGAATTTGGTCACTGTTCCATGTCGGTAGCGAGCCTGTGTGTGGCGCACGATAGTTAGAAATCGTATGTTATTTGAACTTCCTGTGGCTCTTACGTTGTTCCGTTTGTCTCCGGAAAGTGTGAGGTTGCAGCTCAGGTGTGCGAGGCGACGAAATAATTTGGTCGATAGGAGTTCTGGGACTCATTTTTGCAGTGCAGTGTGAGTATTGAAAATCTCACCAGCTCGAGCGTTTGTGTAGATACTGGTGGGGAAACTCGCTTATGTATATTACGATCCGACAGTTCAAGGCATTATCAGCCTCGCGATTTGCGTAGTTTCGGAACCCTAGCGGGCCGATCTGCGAGGAACTAGCGAGTGCATTAAGGCGCGGTAGCTGCGCACCCTTTCCTTTGCGATGGTGGTACGATGCGCGGTCATACCAAATCCCCATCGTTGTGGGGCTGTGTGCGCGCACTTGCAATTGCCAAGAATTTTAGGCAGACATCCCCCACCTCATGCATACGGCCCAGGCGCCTTATTAGGGGCGTGGGCGCGTCCAGCGCCCACACCTAACAAGCCGCTAGCGGGGCACCTCGTAGCCACTCCCAACCTCAGCTCCCCCACTCCCATATCTATCCAACTTTGAGCTCAATTAACTTCATGAGTTTTACTTTAACCAAGATATTGTTTATATATGAAATGTAGTTAACAAGATGCTCTTTCACTTGCTTGTCTCCTCTTTAGTTTCCTCTAATATTCAAGGAGTGGTTGATGATCAAGTACAGTGGCTTAGACAATACTTAGTACTGTTGATGCTGCTAAGCACTACTGGTATTTTGCATCAGGTAAATTATTTCTACCTGACACTTAGATACATGCCATATACCATCAGGTAAATCTTTTCTACCTGACATTTAGATACATGTCATATACCATCAGGTAAATCTTTTCTACCTGACTGTAAGGTACATCTGTGATGAGTAATAGCTTATAACTTAAATATTGAGACCAACAAGTTTACAACCAGTATCAGTACCAGGCCAATGATAATGCAGAACCCATCTGTATATAGTATAGCTACTCTGTGCCAAAGAGCTTCAAATTGGACTAAGGATTGGTGGAGTTATGGGTTGACTGCTAAGGGAGGAGATAGTAATGGGCAGGGTCGGGCACAGGTGATATTGGTAACAATAATGTGATATCGAGGACAAAACAAAATCGCTCGAAATTCGTATCGAGGAAATCAGAACAAGACAACAGTCGAAGCTGTCCAAAGTCATCTATTGCTTTGCTATACAAGAGAACAACACCAGGAAAAATGATCTTACGCGACGCGTAACTCATAGAGAAGATGTTTTTGGGATGGTAATTCATAGCATATTTGACACATGGCACTATGAGGGCCTATAGACCTTCGCATTGACTAGATTACTATGACACGCATGCGATTTCGTGCGCTGGATACTATATATCACGCTGTATCCAACAAAGTTGAAAGCAAGCTGCCAGATGCACTTCATTGCATGCTCCCATGTATGCTCTGAAGTACACTCCTGATTGCACATGATCGCACCCTCAGCTTGCTTGACTGTATGCTCCCAATTGCTCTCGATGGCACACTCCCAGCCTGCTTGACTTACGCTCTCAAGTAAGCTCTCAAGATGCTCCAAAGTTCACTTCGAGTACACTCCCAAGTACACTCCGAGTGTGTCCTCAAGTATACTCCCGGTCATGCTCTCAAGGTCACTTCCAATTGCTCTCAATGGCACACTTCCAGCCTACTTGACTTATGCTCTGAAGTAAGCTTTCAAGATGCTCCCAAGTACACTCTCAAGAGGGAAGACACTCCCAATCTCACTTGACTTTATACTCCCATGTATGCTCTTGCATGCTCGATCTAGAGACTTGCTGAGTTGCAGATGCCAAGCACCGGGAGACATAAGGCTGGTGGGGTATGGCGGGTAGTATTTGGCAGCTGGCAGGCGGGGTGTGGCGTGTGGCGTGTGGAAGGTGGCAGGCAGCGTATGTTGGCCGAAATCATTATGACGGTCGATATGGTAGTCTGAACCTTATCTTTAGCGCGGCCACCATGTCAAGATCTCACGATGCCTCAAGGTCATGGTGTTGACAATTGTAGCCTTAGATTCTGCAGGAAAGGTAGACAATTGGATCTTGGGGAGAGCAGATCTCTGACTCAGATTTTCAAGCGCAATCTGCTTTCCGCTTCCCATCGATTGTGGGCGTATGTGTGTTCACTCGGTCCAGGGCTGCTGGTGATGATAGTGATTGTGATTGTGATGGTGATGGTGATGATACCGAATGCACTTAGTCAAGCAGGTTGGCTACGTCGACGTCAATGTCAAAGCTTCAACAGACTTTAGTGTTCTATTGGCCAAAACTTCCACAAACTCAGAGTTCAATGGGCCCAAAGAGTCCTGTGGAACACTACTCCTGCCGAAACGCGGCTCTCTCAAGCCCGGCTCCGAAGCAGGCTCTTAAGCAGGCTCTTAAGCAGGCTCTCAAGTAGGCTCTCAATCAGGCTCTCAATCAGGTTCAGGCTCTCAATCAGGCTCTCAAGCGGGCGCTGAAGCGGCTACTCATGATACTCTCAATGAGTATGTCAGCACCAGCGAAGCCTGTCCCGGTCAAGACTGGCAGAGGTTAGTCTGCTGCCAGTTGAATATAGTCCCATAGTCCCATGCGCAGATGTCTATGAACTGACTATGGATGACTATTGACTGCGCGTTGCGCTGGGGTCCACGGGAAGCTTGCTAGGAGCTGCACATGTGGGTGTGTACACGTAGCGCAGTCCATAGTCGATTTGCACTTTTGCTGATGAAGTTAAGAGAGAAGAAAGGAAAATCCTCCAATACCAAACAACCTCTCTTTATATACAATTCGTCTGCCACACTCAAATTATTCGCCATGCTCCGATATACCATCCGAATCCTTTCCCATGATCTTACACACCATCAACATAACTCTTATCAATACAATCACGCCACATCATCTGACGTCGCAACACCTCAGACCACTTTCTTATCATATCAAATAATGCCGCCACCGCTACACTGCTATTCCCGCAACACCTTAGACCACTTCCTTATTATAACAAATAACGCCGCCACCACTACACCACTATTCCCGTGTCTTCCAACGTCTCCACTTTTCCGTAACACAAATTCCTTCAACACCCTCTTCCTGAAACCACACCCCATTTCCATATTATCACTCATAACCTTAAACCTTGACAGAGACAGAGAGCTAGCTACCCCATATGATTTCTCCACCACTTGGGGTTGGAATTTATTGCCCTTGCTGCCAGAGTCTCTTTTGCATGCTACAAGACTACTTGGGTGCTGCTTGGCAGTTTTTAGGGACAATGAAATGTCACTTGGGCAAAAATTACCTAAGTTATGATACTATAGAGGGTCTCCCACTTCAGCAACTCAGAAATAGTACTTATCTCAACAACCACTAGCCCAAATCTGCCAAGACTGATATTAATTGACAGCTAGCATACCATATATTCTCTGGTAGTATTACCAGTGAATTCCATTTACAATTGGTGATGAAACAGGAGGGGTTAGAAGGTGGATAAAAATCCGCCAGCTTCATGTGCTCTCACTCACATTTTCATCTTGCCCAAAATTGGACTGTTTGACTTGATTTTTAGATTGACATGTAGGACTTGGAGTTGTCTATTATACTGCTGTCTCTGATATCCTCTCTATTGTGTGGTTGTTGAGCAATTTGCAATTTTGAAAAAAAAAATCCGGGATTTGCAAGGTGCTCCACTAGTAGCTTGTTAGGTGTGGGCGCTGGATGTGCCAACGCCCCTAATAAGGCGCCTGGGCTGATGCGTTAACGGGAGGTTCGGTCATCTTAAGTAGCAGTTCCAGGGTATACTTCAGAGCCCAGTCTCCTCTGCTCTCTTGCACGTTTCCTTCGCCACTGGAGGAAGCGTGAGAAACAAAGAAAGATTGTATCAACAGTGGGTGTTGGAGAGTGCGGTATATCATGCTCTGCGGTCAGTGACCGTCCAATTGCTAATACCGTCCAGTGACGAATCAGATAATTTTGTATGTTGGTAGCTACAGCCGTGAAAACGGATTTACTCACCTAGTTTTGTATAGGGTTTATCAACGGACGGTATTCGTCATCAGACGATCGATCACTGTAGGCATGAATTGTCCCTGGAAACGACTTGCTCGAAACTTGTACGTACTTGTTAGATCATTTTGTACCTTCCTGGCCAGGCGAGGTGCTGCATTCTTCCCCTTCCACGCCAGGACCACCACCATTCACACCAGCGACCTTAGAACCCACACCAGCACCATCAATAAGCAAGAAAAAGCTAGTACCTTATTAAACATTAAAAAGTACCAATCAAAGCACTATAATCATACTCTATCAACAGCTTCCTCACCGGCGGCATGCCCAGTCCCCTGGAAGCAGCGCATTTCCTACAACGTCTTCCATATGTTAATAGCCCACTTCTAAATTGCTCCTGCCTTCGTGTCTACTCTCTCGAGTTACTTTCTTCTGTGCGGCTGTAGCTAGCATATCACTTCCATCTCCCACGGCCCCATTCGACTTCTGGTCTTTCTTTCCCTTTTTCTCCGGCGGTTTTCCAACAGTTTACTGGTCGGACAACCTTGTGTCCTCCCAGTTAATGTCTTCATCCTTCTCGGTTAGCGTCCACTGGCTGGCCGGCATGAACCAAGTCAGATTGTTGAACGCCATGTGGCTGTCCTTCTGCGTATTGCCAGACATCATTCTGACGGCGGCAGTTTTAAAGCTGCTAGCATTGAGCTCACCTCCATTTATGAACGGAAGATCCGTCTCAACGTCCTGGGCCAATATGACTTTCCGTATTGACACACCCGGGAGATCTTGCACATTCTCCGATCCCCGCTCATAGTCATCACTGATGATTACTGCAGAGGTAATCTCGGCGTACTGGCCAGGTCTCATAACCTTCATCTTTGGTTAGTGCCTGACTCGCTGGGTATAAATAGGTGGATGCCAACACATACCTTCCTTCATTTCGCAGACTCCAATATCCCCCATGACCAAAAATTCGAGCTAACCACGTCCTTCCACCGTTCCAAGCGACCTAGATTCCACATTATTTAGAGTGTCATGGTCCCTACGCCTTTCTCTTCCTTTTCCACATCGCTCCTGAACCGTTCTTAATCGGATGGGCTGACTATATGGCTGGACTGGAGGACTTGAGAAAGCGGTGCATTATTCATGTAATCGGGCACGAGAACATGGCTATGTTCTTGCTTTCGAACAATAGCACGATGTGCCCCACTGAGTACACGCATACTGGCAGCATGCGGAAAGGCTGAAGCTACCCTCCGTAACTCTAAATCAATAGTAACGGTAGTGACACTAGTCCTGTATGTATCGACGAGGAGACCAGTACTGGAGGTACAAAAGCGGTAGTACCAAATGACACGACAATTCGTAGTGTGCTTTGTCATGTAATTATTGTGCAATAGTGTTTTCTCTCGTGGTGGTAGCGTGTGCTCCGTTGTCCTACTCTCATCAGAGCATATTACGGGTAGCCCGGTAACAGTTTCAGTTTCGTAGTTCCTCCTATTCCTTATCATTCGTCCCGGCTAGCTCGAATCACTCAACGGACCCAGACAACTCGAGGGTAATGCGTCGCAATACGCCTTCGAACGGAATGTAGCAGGCATTCATGCACTGCGGCTTTCTTACTGTCGATATTCCCTAATGTCTTTCATCAATACTGAAGTTATCAACGAAAGGACATCGACTTGCATTGCTCAGGGTGCGAGGTGCCGGTGATAGTGATGTGGTGGGTGGCAGCCTATTTCTTCCTAACTGCTAAAAGTCTAGCGCTAAAAAGTGAAAAGTCAAAGTTAAAGCATAAAAAAAACGGGATATGGATAGATAGGGTAGTTATATGGAAAAATAAAGTGTTGTGAGGTTTCTCTAAAGGTGGTTGTGTGGTAGCGGTGGTGTTGGTTGAAGAAGGTGGTTGACTAAATGAGTGAAATGGCGGTTGCTTGAATAATACTTATTAGTTAATACCGCACTACAAAAAAGGTGAAATGACGGTCCGCTGACAGGCAGCCATATACAAGTGGTTTTTCGCACGGTATTCCATAGGATATTTTGTGTGTAGGCACTATGAATTCTTATGGACTGGCACATGGATGCGAACAATATGATATCGATTGCATGAGGCGACTATGGAGCACCAGTGCACAGAAAAGCGAAATACCCTTGGAATCCTGGTAGCTCTATTCTCCTAACTCAATGCTCCAAAGTGCATTTGACTCCAAGCCCCCAAGTTCACCGGAAAAAATGGCCTTGCACGATGCACAACTAGTAGAGAAGCTGTTATTCGAATGGTGTTCCATAGTAAATTTGATGCATGGCACTGTGGAGTCCTACGGACCTGCGCATAGATGCGAACAGTATAATAACAAATTGCACGAAAATATTGTAGAGACAGGTATGCATGGGGTAGGCTAAATCGCAATAGTTCAACCTCTGGAACTATGCTAAATACTATATTGCGCTGGGATACTATTTATTTCCCCCCCCCCCCCTACCATCCACTCCAAGAATATTTGTCCGATAAGGACACTTATTTGACGCCAAATGATCTAATCGGTGAGCTCTATTAGCCCATCGTGTCTGATCTTGAATTGGAGCAGTAGTTTTGATACAGCATCCATTTTTGTCGAATTGACACGAAATAACACGAAATCCTGTCCTATCCTGTGTGGGATTTCGCGTTTTTGGCATCTCAAATCCCATCGCGGGATGGGATGAGAGACTATAAATCCTATCCTATCACTATCCCGTAGTTCTCACTAAGTGACAGTGATAGTCACAGTACTAGTACCAATAAGAGGTTGGGTGCACTAGCACAAGTAATTTGGTTAGGTCAACGTCAACGTCAAAGCTTCCACAGGCTCAGAGATTTCCACGGCCCAAAGTTTCCCAAGGAAAAATGCTACTCACCCTAAAGCACTCTTTAAGCGGGCTCTCACATGCTCTCTCCAGTGAGCTCTCAAGTGTACTCAAGCAGGCTCTGAAGTGTGTACACATTCAAGAGGTTCCATGGAAAGCTTGTTATGGGCTGCGCAGGTACACGTGCACATGTAGCGCAGCCTATAGTGGATTTGCACTTTTGCTGATGTTTCTCATAGTGAAATTACGAGATTTGATATATTGAAAAAAGCCTCAAGAATGTGGCTTTGGCCACATTTCCAGGACACAAATTAGTATTGGTACTTATTATCTGCCGGTATCAGATAGTATTATTTATGAGAAAGAATAGGTAGGACTGGGAGGTGGTGGTGGTTCAAGTTATGGGATAGTTGCTGCGGGTGGTAATGGTTACTTTTATTTTTCATTTTACTTTTGGCGCTAGACTTTTGGCAGTTAGGAAGCAATAGGCTGCTGTCTGATGGGGGGAGCTCGAGGTGAGATAATGATAAGGTTCGGCTTATCCTACACGTGATCACGATGATACGCTACTCTCGCCTAAGCAGCGTACGGCCAGCACTTTCAATCTGTAAGGAAAATATTGCTTTCTCTGGTGGTGAAACATGCAGAGAGCTAGAGCTATTGGCTGCCTAGTGCACATAATGAATGAATGTAGATGTGCGGACAGATATCGCGCCGTCTCACATGCAACTATATAACATGTTGGACCAATCCTGGCGCAGAGGGAAGCGTACGTCGACTTATGGTGCAGCTGCCAAATTGGTGATGCGTATATTGACTTGTCTATTCATCTATTTGACACGTACACAAGAAGTAAAGTGAATGCG
>Ga0307514_10000675_pt1 | contig 61239 bp, 55 predicted proteins | sample 16_EM_MG_FD_203088 | JGI IMG/M metagenome (GOLD analysis project Ga0307514, IMG submission 203088) | Populus trichocarpa ectomycorrhiza microbial communities from riparian zone in the Pacific Northwest, United States - 16_EM | ecosystem: Host-associated > Plants > Roots > Unclassified | place... | reverse complement strand
ACCCTAACCCTAACCCTAACCCTAACCCTAACCCTAACCCTAACCCTAACCCTAACCCTAACCCTAACCCTAACCCTAACCCTAACCCTAACCCTAACTTCTGGTTGGAAGATATAGTTCAAAACTGAAAAGGTCCAATTTTCAGGCCGGAAGTGTTGCCTTAACCTCAACCCAGTAACTGAAAATCTGGCTATGTGTAACGGCGGCACGTGGCCCGAGGCCAGGTAAGCGCCAGCGTATAATGGTTGCCGCTACGCCACTTCGATCTGTATCGAATATCTTACCACTATACGCTCCATCTATACTCACTCGCTCTCATGTGCAACCGTATACCATATCATACGTCTGCGGTCAAGCGCAGGCATACGTCCCTTTACATTATATTCGATTTCTACGTTATCGGATACGTTTCGCTCACGAGGATACACGAGTTTTACCCCTATTGTCAAAGAACGACAAAACCCACAGAAAACGAACAGCGTACTCGTCAATTTTCCCGTCAATTGTTTACTATACCTCCTAAGAATGCTGCCAGAGATCAATTGCGCTTGGCTAGTACACGTTCGAGCAAGGAAAACCTACAATCTCCGCTCGGCAGAGTTGCCCCTATTCTCACCCGACGAGTTTCCGTGCTTTAGGAGGATGATATCTACGACGAGAGTGATCGCCACGACGATGAAGACAATGCCGACAGGGAAGATGACCTGAGCGATGGTCTGGGCGACAGCCCGAGCGCACCCGAGCCTACCACGCAACCCGAGATCGTGGACATGCCAATGATGATGGAGGAACAGCGATAGAATCAATTGCATACGGTCGATCGTGATCAGTTCAAATACTGACAGCTACATTGAGCATCCATTGTCGAAGTCTATACGATCGCCATACCCCGAAACATGTCAGTTCACGGTACAGTCCAGAGAAATCAAGGGACAATATACGACACAACAAAGCTACGTTCGATGATCAGGTCCACTTAGGATCGCAAACCTTCGACACCCCAACAGAAGAGACGAAAAGTGAAAGCCTATTCAAGAGGAGCTGGCCATTGTTATGGAGGGCCACAAAGTGCTTATGAGGACCCGGTTATCTTACTGGAGTTGCTGATCGTTCTGTGGAATGACAGCACCATCCTGCTTATGTACTCCCGGTCACCTCACCAGAGGAGCTGGCAATTCTCATGAAGGACTGCTATATGCTCAGAGACACCCGGTCATCTTCCCGGAGGTAGTTGTCGTTCCGCCCAACGACTTCTCGACTATAAACACAGCCGCGGTTGACGAACTCGTTGTGCTGCAACCTTTCGAGTTGACGAACCTGATATGCTGAATGATTGATTCCCGGTCTTAAATCGGAGGTGATGGCCACTATAAAGAGCTCCGTTATGCAGATGGTACAATATCTGGGGCTGAATATCCCGTAATTCGGAGGTCGACTGGGCAACTGCAGGTCGTCTAATGTCTACAAACTCCAGTCGACGGAAATGCACGAACGTCACGTAAGGACGAAAGTGCAGCATGAAGGTTACATGATGACGAAAGTGCTCCACGAAGGCCACGAGATGGCGACAGTGCACCGGTGGATGCAGACGCACTACCAAGGACACACACATATGTCGCAAACGGCCTCCTGGAGTGCAGTGAGGTCATTTCCTCCTCCGAAACTTATCGGTATACCGCATATGAAGGACACCTGAACGCATGCAAGAGGTGGTTCTGACATTCTCTCAACGAATGAGGAATGCATTGGCTGCTGGGAGCGACAATGGAGGTCTCCACGGTGGAAGATCCAGGTGAGATTGAGACTATCAAGCCAAACGCTGGACGAGGGAGCAGGGAGCAGCGGCGGTAGTTGTGGCAGAAGAGGAACCTGACTCAGGTATACTGGAGTGACTGCTACCGGCTCGCCGAGTCACGATGGGAGGTTGTTGGACTGGCGGGGTTTGGCTCGTTTCTGGGCGAACCGCTTGATCCGCTGGTCCCTGGTTTCTTTACCCCATCATCCCAAATCCCAAATCTCAAGTCGGGGATAGAGGGTAATGCACAGATGCTGGAACAGGTTATGTACCTTCTGATGATGGAGGTCGTATCCCCGTGAGATACAAGACTATGTGGACGTATGTAGCAAAGATATTGCGACTCTCGCACCACACCTTTCATGGCATCCAAAGGGAATTTGTGAGGACGAGCGGTTCTGGCTCGATGAGCGTAGGAAGAGTGTGAGTGGAAATGACAGTGCAACCTGGCCGTGAGGAACCACACAAATTGCGTGGATCTACAAAATCGCAGATAGTGCAAGTGAGACCAAGAGCTGGGAAAGATAGACACCGATGTCATTTGGGAAGAAGGACCGTGGGCTGCAGCCGGCTGTGGACTACCGAGCTCTCAATGACGCCACGACAAAGAACCGCTATCCTCTCCCACTGATTTCGGAAATGCTCGACAGGACCTCAGGAATGCCTATCACCTCATCCAAATCAAGGAAGGCGACGAGTACGAAACCGTGCGAAAATACTAATTAGAGGTGAGAAGTTGTTGGAAGAGCAACAAAGTTTAAAGAGAGGGATGACCCTACCGGAGATGCCGGAATGAAGGACCAGAGTACACTTAACGACAGAAATGTCCAGCAGCGATAATGCACCCAGAGAGCGGGGATAAGCGTACCTGGAGAAGAATCAACATCCGCACCAAGAATCCAGAAGATGATAAGCCCACCTAGAGAATTCACGGCCAGAGACCAAAGACAGAGACAACGAGAACAGACCAAACGCAGTCCGAAAAGGCGAAAAGCAAGTTGAAACACGAAGCAAGTCAACAATCAAAGCGAGTCAAAGAAAGGACAAAGCAAGTGGAAAAATGAGACGAAGCACGCAAACAGGGATGAAGCAACTCAGCCAAGACCAGTCAAGAGACAAGCGAAGTCGAAGACCTCCGAAGTCCAGATACGAAGGCTTCCGAATAAAGCGTCGGTCAGTGACGAAGCTTACCGAACGGGATCTCCAAAAGCCTACCGCAGTTCATATGTCTACCGAGCCACGATGGCAATCAACAACCGATTTGAGTCTAAGTGGTCGGTGGAGCAACAAACTTCAACCGGGGGGATGACCATGTCGAAAATGCTTCCTACCGACAAGAAGAGAAGGCCTCCGGGACGCAGTCTACCAAGACAGGCACCAAGAAGTCGACAGAGAAGTCGACCGAGAAGTCTACCAGCAAGTCTACCAAGCCGACCAAGATTGTACTGAAGTTGCCTTTTGAGAGCGCATCTATGAAGTGGACGGGATGGCCACCGAAGCGGACTTCCAATGATGATTACCGAGTACTGATGACTACCGGTTGCAAGAGTTACTTAACAGAGCATGCGGAAGCAATGCACAGAGCTCAGATAGCGCTTGCGCGCTTGAACTTGGTATGTATAACCATCTATAGAGAAGCTTACTTGTTAGATGTCAACGAATGAGACGCGTCTACACAAGATGCAATTGACTTATACGATCGATGATGACCGAAGGCTATGAACGATGCCGAGTCACAAGCGGAAGCTCTCTACCACCGGGATGCTTCCGACAATGACATACGCCGAGATATACGAGCTACGGCGATGGCTGGTCGGTGGAGTATGAGTTTGGGAGCGGTGGTGCGGAGGATATGGAAGCAGTTCAGACGTTTCCTGTTGTTCCTTTGTTTCCTTCTCTTGTCTTCTCTTATTCGATTTCGGCCCAGTACAAATGGCGTAGGCATGGGTTTTTACCACCTGCCAATGGAGGAGGAGTTTCCCCGTGGGCCAGATCTGCCGAAAGATTGCCATTGAGCTGTACCAATCGGTTGTGGGACTTATGGGTTCGTACGATTGCGTACATGGGATGATTGTTTCATTCCTTGTTTCCCATTGCTTCTCTTCTCTTAGACTGGCTTTGGCAGCCCAGGAGGTCTGCGCCTAAAGAGGGGGATAATGTAACGAAGGCACGTGACCCGAGGCCGGGTAAGCGCCAGTGTAAATAGGTCGCCGCTAAGGCACTTAGATCTGTATCGAATATCTTACCACTATACTCACCATCTATACTCACTCGCTCTCGTGTGCAACTGTGTACCGTATCATACATTTGCAGTCAAGCGCAGGCATACATCCCTTCGCACTATTATACTCCATTGCAAATACGGAGCCGCAGCGAATACTCAGAGTCCAGACAATGGCAGTTCTCCGGGTGAGTGGCAGGTGAACAGAGCACAAGAAGGTTCAGGATACAGAGTTCAAGAGCAAACATACACTGCAGCCACGAATTGAGCCAGATAGTGCTCTGTAGGAACCACCACCACAAATGCTGACTGGGAGGCCAACAAATGCACCAAACACTATGCCTATAGGCCAATGGGCACAGCCAGAAGCATGAGACCCATCGAAATACTAAGTGTGAATATGCAGTTACCAGCGTTCTGTTGGCTGTTGAGCTGATTGGAAGTACGGATATCACTATACCAAGGACTATGATGTAACTTGCCGCTTTTGGAGTTAGCACCATTAGTCATTGATTGACCTTATGTCGGTGCAACATGTCTCGTTACACGATACAATGGACAGCTTCGCACCTGCCCACACACACTCGACCACTCGAGCGCACGCCACCGTACAACAGGTTATGAGCCCTTGAGTTTAAAAAGGGCACTGACGCTCAACACTTCCACTTTCGTTTGTCAAGTGGAGGTCATCGTCACGGAGAAGCGTCTTCACAAGCGAAGCGATTAAACTGTATCCGGCTATGTTTCTGACGGCGGCTGCTGGACGTCGCGCGTAATGGACAGTCTGTGAGACTACGATACATGACGATTGTGATACAAGATTAGGATCGTTCAAGTTGAGTTCGACGACGATCACCATCACCAAGATCAATGGCACAAACTATGCACAATGGGCAACCGAGATGGCCTACTTTTCAAGCAGAAGGAAGTGTATGGTATCATCAATGGATACAATTAGAAGCCCGTAGAGCCAACAGCAAACACGACCGCTACAGAGAAGGCCACATTCAAAGACTGGATGAATCGCCATGGTGTTGCCAGATCGACTATCCTACTGGGCGTGGAGCCCACAATTCAAGCGGAATATACGATCGTGAAGGATGAGCAGTCCCTTTGGGCAAAGCTAGCATCAGCCTACAAGTCAAAGCTGAAGCTCAACATCTTCAAGAATAGGGAAGACCTTTGGAGCATCAATCTTGAGGACTGCGGAGATGTCGACAACTACATATCGCGGATCGATCGGAAAATCAAGGATTACAATCTCTACGCAGGACCGACTGCACCATTGACCACTGACACAGATGCTACCAATACGGACTCTGCAAAGACAATCGCCAAGATGAGTCACCAAGAGCAAATCTTCTACCTCCTTCGTGGGATCTCAAAGAACGACGAGTGGAAAGTCTTCCTGGAGCTCATGATGGACAAAAACGCCACAATGACCGCAACGCCCGATGAGATCGTCACCAAGCTCGTCGAAAAGCAAGCTGCAATCGAGAGAGAGAATGGGCTCGCTTCAGAAGCTCTGCTTTTTGCAAACAAGTGTGGCAGAGGTGGTAATGGTGGTAATGGTGATAATGGTGGTTATGGCGGTAAAGCCGGCAATGTCGGCAAAAGTTCAAAGAGGGATAAGAGAGATGACAAGAGAGATAATAAGGGAGACAAAGAGAAGGATTTCCGAAAGTGCTTTCATTCCCAGCGGCAAGGGCATACCACTGAGAACTGCTTGAGCAAGCAGCGCTGCGATGCTCCCAAGGCTGCCAATACTGCAGCAAAAGGATCAACTGAGACTACTTTGACTCTCACCACTTCCATCGAGAACTAGTGGATGGTGGCCAACTCAAGTGCTGCATCCACTGATTGGTTCATTGATAGTGGATGCACGACTCACATTTCCGGCCATCGATCAATGTTCATCACCGACACGCAATATCCTCCGAACACGAAGAAGGGGAATGGATACAATCAGTTCACATCGTTTGCATCAGGATATGGAAGTGTTAGGTTGATTTGTCGACTACCAGATGGAAAGACGGAAACGATCATATTCCAAGAAGTGGTGCATTTGCCGGCATAGTTCAATCTCATCTCACAATCTCAGATCATGGACAAGGACATCAAAGTCAACCCGGTGTATCACTACAGTATCAACCTCTACAATCGCAATGGCAACTTGATTGCAACTGGACCTCGGGTCAATGGGCTATTCGTTCTGTATCGCGTTCTGAATTGAGCTCCGCGATTGACCGAATACACCGATATCGACAACAACAACAGCTGCCTGCTGGCACTTAAGACAATTGGGCATGCATCTCGGCACTATGCAGAGAAGCGGATGTTATGGCACCGCCACCTGGCACACGTCGGTCTGAAGGCTTTGGAGATCTTTGGGAAGGTCATAACCTACGCTCTGACAATGACAAGGATGTGCGATTGCGAGAGCTGCATCCAGTGCAAGATAGTTTGGAAGCCCTTTACACCTACGACCTCCCGTGCCACTGAGCCTTTGCAACTTGTGCACTCGGATATATGCGGTCCCCTGGAAACAGCCATTGGAGGGGGTCGATATATGGTGCTCTACATCGACAATGCCATAAGGTATACAGATGAGTACATATTGAACTACATGTCGGAAGCCCTTAAGAAATTCAAAGAATGGAAGGCTGTTAGAGCAATGGAGTCGGGCAAGCAAGTGAAACGATTTCGTACAGATGGAGCCGGTGAGTATACTTCCAAGAAATTCGCTGAATACCTAAAATCACAGGGCATACTGAAGGAAACGACTACGCCCTACAGTACTCAGTCTAATAGGGTCGTCGAATGGACGGACCGCACAATCATGGAGCGCGTACGATGCATGCTGGACGAGGCCGGACTTTCGAAGAAGTACTGGGTGTTTGCAGTCTCAGTGGCGGTCTATCCCAAGAACAGCACTCCGAAATGCTCCGTCGTTGGTAAGACTCCATACGAGGCCCGCCATGGATCCGGATTGAGGCCATCTTTGAAGCCTGTCTGTGTATTGGGATGGTTGGCCTTCGTGTACGTTTCGAAAGACAAACGAAAGACTCTGGATTACAGCGCCACTCCCGGTACATTCTTTGGACACAGCAAGTCAACTAAGCAGTACTTTGTATAGGATCAACATGGCAGGATACTTCACTGCTCCCGAGATGTGGTATTCAGAGAAAGAATGCAGTACACAGCACCGAATGCTGCTGACGAAGCGATCTTGAACGAGCACTTCTACAGAGATGTTATTGCGAAACACAAACCCAAACCCATAGAGAAGCAATCACCCGAACTTCAAACGCAGGAGTGATTGGACGACGATCCACCTCCGGAGCCTCCGAAGCGAAAGACAAAGAAGTCACGAGAATTGGCTGGCCTTGAGACGGCACTTGGCCATGCATGGAAGCCGTCGGCCGAAGGTAGTCGCCAAAACCGCGCTGGGTAGGATATGTTGGCATAGTCTGCACAATTGGATCTCGAAGATGAGGAATTCGAGGATAGGATTCCCATCTACGCAGCAGCTGCGATCTCCGACGATCATGAGGATGGCATCGACGATCAAAAGTCTTACAAAGCAGCAACCGAGTCTCCGCTCGCCGACAAATGGGATACGGCGTTGAACGAAGAGTTTGATGCAATTGGTCAGCATCAAGTCTTTGGAGATTTTATGCAGCTTCCGGGAGGAAGAAAGGCTTTGCCAAGACACTGGGTATACAAGATAAAGCGCGATGGAGTAGGCAATGTGCAGCGGTTCAAGGCGAGGTTAGGCTGTGGAGGAAACCACCAAATCGAAGGCATCGACTACCAAGCTACATATGCACCGACTGCTCGCTTGGGCAACGATTGGCTGGCACTTGCCATTGCTGCCACGTACGATCTCGAGATCCATCAGATGGATGTATGCACGGTGTTATTGGGAGTTGACTTCGAAGAAGAGATCTATATGCACCCACCGCAGGGATATTTTTGTTTCGTCCAAACAGGGAGATCAACAAATACTGTGGCGAAGATGGTACTCCGCTTGAGAAAGTCTTTTTATGGCCTGAAACAGTCATCTCACGTTTGGTACAGCACTTTTAAGGACTTCGTGATATCGATTGGATTTGAGGCATCAGGTGTCGACGGAGGACTGTTTGTCCTCCATGACATTGAGGATCACGGCATGGTTGTCGCCGCAGTGGTTTTGTACGTTGATGATCTCCTCATCAGTTCTAACAAGGGCTGGATTGGGCAGATCAAGCACCAGTTGAAGAAGAGGATCCGGATGCATGATCTCGGGAGTGTCTCCTTCTATCTCGTCATCAACATCATACCCAATCGGGAGCATCACGCGATCGACATCCATCAGCACAGCGACATTTGCACGATCTTTGCGAAGTTCAGCATGGACAAGTCCAGACCAGTTGCCACGCCAATGGCGATGAAGCTTCACAAGAGAAAGCCCGACGAAGAATTCTGCGATCCGTCCCTATACTAATCGATGATCAGATGCCATTCGTACGTGATGACCGCCACTGGGCCCGATATTGCATACCCCACCAGAGTTCTCAGCCGGTAACATCACAAACCGAGCAATGAGCATATGGGAGCTCGCAATCAGGCGTTTCGGTACCTCAACCGGACGAAGGACAGGGGACTGCGTTTCATAGGAGAAGCAGACGGTGCACCTAGATGTTATGTCGATTCAGACTATGCTGGATGCCCAGATGACTATAAATTGACATGTGGACTGGTCATCACCATGGGAGGGGCGGTCGACTGGAGATCGAGAAAACAGGAGTCGACTGCCCAGTCTACAACCGATCCTGAATACTATGCCTTTGGAGTAGGCTGTATGACTCTCACACAGATCTCGCATCTCTTGAACGCGCTCGGCATCCTGACTATCCCTCACGAATTCTCAGATTCACAGTCACTGACCGCGAGTATCAACAACAGAATCTACCGCGGAACTGAAGTTGCACACATTGCGACCAAGTACTATTTTGCTACTGATACGGCTAGTGATGGAGAGATCTGCATGAGCTACGTACTGACTGCTGAGATGCTCGCCGACTGCTTCACAAAGCCACTGCCGAATCCTGCCTTTTTGAAACAGTGTGCTGCAATTGGAATCATCCGAATTGGCCTCAGAACTGACCTCGATATGTACAGAATTTGGCAAGGAATTGGCCTCGGAAATGGCCTCGGTACCTTCAGAAATGCTGGCGGGAATGGTATAGGAACTGGAACTGGAAATCGCGTCGGTATTGCCGTCGGGAAGAAAATTGAATAATTGGGCAAGTTTGTTTCGAGGATATCCGCGTTGATTGATTGGCTCCTCTTCATTTTAGTTTACCATTTTGTTTGAAACGGACGTGATAGCCGTCCTGGTGGTGTGTTGAGCTGATTGGCAGCACGGATATCACTATACCAAGGACTATGATGTACCTTACCCCTTTTGTAGTTAGCACCATTAGTTATTGATTGACCTTATGTCGATGCAACATGTCTCGTTACACGATACAATAGACACCTTGGAATACGCCCGCACACACTCGACCTCTCGAGCGCACGCCACCGTACAACATTGATTGAGGGGCGGGCACATGTCAACTAGACTTTGAGTAAAGCTGTTTGTACACCGACAGGAGGATAGGTGCTAGTAGTTTTAGCAACGGGTCCAAATTCCTGGGTTGATTCCGGGGCCGGTTCGAACCCAGAACGGAACCGTTGCAATGGGTTTCCACAAAAAACCTGCTCCTTGAAAGTCAACATTTCTTTTTGCAAATAAGTATTTGAGTTCTGATCGTATCACAACATGCTCAGTATATAGATTGTGCGGTTTTAGTCGCTCTTTCTCGTCCCGTTTGCAGATTTGTGATGTGACAAGTATTCATTGAGTCGCGATTGAAAACCCGCCGATTTCGCTTACATTCTCCCAATATATCTCAACGTTTCAACGAATAACAGTTGGATTGCAAATGTGAATGCAGGAGGTGAATGAGCTGTTAATGCTAAACAATTTACATATTGACCATCTCATGATAAGATAAAAACTCAAATACTGAATTGGAGCCAATGTTCGAGGAACTGTAAACTGGAATTTGGATCTAGATCAAACCAGTCCCAGAACCTGGTGGGTACCCCTGTTTTCCGGTTCACGACCAAGACTGGCCATCCTGTCCAGTTAAAAACCCGGAACGCATCCGGGTAACCCGGAACCATTGCTAGCACCAGGTCCTAGTTGTGTAACAGCCAATAATTCCACCAGAACAGCAATTGATGAGTCCGGACCAGATATGTCCATGTCCAGTCCAATCCAGACAGAATTATTTGTGGACCGGGCTCAGACCAATTCCCAATTTGTTGGGACCTGGACTGAACAGGCCTAGACTGTTTTGAACCTGTCCATTCGGGCCGAATCGGTCCGAATATGCTGGGAGTTTCTGATATACTTGCTTAACATAAAGACTCATCCATGTAGACTCATCTTGCCATTTGCAAGTCACCATGAATGTCTCACCCCTTACCACCTGCTACTTACCACTCACTGTTGTGATCAATCAACGACAAATAGAGATATTGAGTTGACTATCATCCAAAAGTGATTGTCTAAAGAGCACAGAGAGAGAAAGCCAGGCAAATATGTATATGGGAAACAAGAGGGCATACTCAGCGAACCAGAGTATCACAACCGGAGACTGATCCCCACCATCACTGCCTGAGCTAGCAATTCTCCTGATCATTGTGGCTTGTGGTGGCCCATGGGGGCCACAAGGCACCAGCCTGATGCTCACAGCTTTAGGCCAATAACCATTCAAGCAATCGGGCCAAATCCTGTATGAAGCCTCACCAGTCACCACTGTAATCTTCTGAGTCACTGAATAGACTCAGACACAATAGCTCACATGCCATTACCTGTCACCGCTCTCCACCACTTACCACTTGCCATTCCGAATTTCACTGCCTTATCTTGTTGACTAAAGCTTTCGCCTGATTAGCTTAACACTTTCCAGAAGGCGATTGAAGCATTTGGAATGCACTGCAGAATGGTTACTAGTGTTAGCAACGGGTCTGGGCAACCTGCCAGCGGTCCGGGTTTGGACCACAAAAACCGGTCTGTCTGGTTCCAGAACCGTCCAAAAACCCGACCCACAGACCAGTGGTGGGCCAAACCTGGACCCCTACCTGTCATCCCACGGGTTTGGCCGGGTTTGGCTTCACCCATCGGTTCCAATCTCCAGTTCTGCGTTTCGCGTTTCACATTTATGGTCACATTCAGATATGCTAATGATAATCGTACAATATTGACCTTGGTACGTCACAGTTCATTTTCAACGTATTAGCCACCTTGATGTGTAAAACAGCAATACTCATACGCCCAACCACATCCTGAAAATGAGTGTCAACATAGTGTCAACGATACTTGGTCTTGCATCTTCGGTAATATGAGTGGTGCGTGATTACGAACACACATAATGAAGGATATGACAGACTTCATAAGCAGATATGTACGGGATATTCTAGCCACATCCTCCGGGACAGTCACAACTTATTTCATTTACAAAGCTACCACTAAGTATTCTTGAGCATTTTAGAGTATAATAACAGTCAAAATGATATATATAGACAATAACCGCCACATCACGCTGTGATTAACCATGATGGAAGGCCAACAATCATTGACACTCGGTTGATGCATATTTTGAACATGGGGCAGGAAGCGTTTGAGTTTCACTTTTGTCTATAAAGGCAGTCAATAATCAGTTTATGACAATGTGCAACCTGTCGCGCCACAGATTACCCATGATACATGACCAACAATTGTTGATGCTCCGTTGACGCTCATTTTCATGATGGAGCATGGAGGGTATTGCAATCTGTTTTGCATATAAATGCAGCCAAAAATTCCTTTATGACTGAATACAACCTATCGGAGGGGTCATTTCCCAGGACGAATGACCAAAAATCATTGACGCTCGGTTGACGCTCATTTTCACGATGGAGCAGGGAGGGTATAGCTATCTGTTTTGACTATAAAGGAAGCCAGAAATTACTTTATGACTGACTACAACATATGGGAGGTGTGATTTCACAGGACATATGACCTAAAATCGTTGACGCTCCGTCGATGCTCATTTTCAGGATGGGGCAGGGAGTGTATTGCTCTCCGTATTGCCTACAAAGGCTGCCAAAAATTCCGTTGTGACTGACTACAACCTATCGGAGATGTGATTGCACGGGACGCATGACCATAAATCATTAACGCTCCGTTGACGATCATTTTCATGATGGGCCAGGGAGGGTATTGCTATCTGTTTTACCTATAAAGGCGGCCAAGAATTCCTTCGTGACTGACTACAACCTATCGGAGGTGTGATTTCCCAGGACACATGACCCAAAATTGTTGACGCTCTATTGACACTCATTTTGCCATGGCTGTATCCACAATATGCAATCATTTATATTGACACAGTCCATCGTTCACTTTGTTTTGGCTGCCTTTCTGGCATTTTGATTTACTTTCTTCTTGATCAGTACGTTGTTCTTTAAAAGTACATAGATATATATAATAATAATGTCCGAAATCCCATGTCGTTCGGTCAATGCTCGTCATAAGTTCTAGGTTCGCTTTATCCGCTGCTTTTGTCTTCAAAATGAATGTTAGCCGCATTACCACATAACAGAAAGTGTACTAACAATCATCAGTCAGCATAACTGGATCAAAATCGGTATCGTACTCGGTATCCTGATCATATTTGAAAAATTCCGCACAGCGAAGAGCTGTATGCGAATATGTATATCCGGCCGGCATATTGACGAGTTCAGACAGTTGAGCTCCGGAAGTGATACCGGTTGGGGAGGATGGTGAGCCGGGCCGAGGTGGAGTCGGCACTGCAGTCCGCACTCTATGTCGGATACGGCGAGGTGCCCCTGTTCCTTTGCGTCTCCAGCGTGTCTTCGGATACTTTGTGGTGACATTTTGGAAAGGAAGGCAGGCCGACGTTTGGTTATGACAAAGCATCGCCGAGTGTCTTTTTATCCCAGCATTCACCTTTTTATACCAAGGACACTGAACACCCCGCATCATCTCTTCGCGGACATCTCCGTGTGGTTTCTTAATGAGATATTTCATTTCCTCAATTGTGGTGCTCGAAAAGCCTTCTTTGGCCATTGTGGCCATATTCAACGCCAGCCGCATGTCGGACTGTTCCAGCTGTACCCGACCTCCTTGCCTTGCCATTGTTGCAGACACGTTGAAAATCTTCAAGACATTAGTTGATGCTTCTAACATTGAAATTCGGCTGTTACCTCTACCATATACGCTTCTGTAGCCTCCTCTAAGGTGATTAAAGCCTGTTTTGACCACTCACGGGGACGCTTATCAGGACATTCATCTGCGATAATCCCATAGCTCACAACATTATGATGTTCGATTTCCCGGCCTGTGCGGCCAAATGCCTTGGTCAACCATTGAGGTTTCCTGTTACGGGCAGCGATGAATTCGTTACGTAGCTCTCTAAGGATACCCGCGGTACGTTATATGGTTAATTCATAGCTGAATGCAACAATATGAATATACTCACATCCCACCGCATGTTGCTTCTTATTTCTCCTGCTGCCAGTCTTACGGATGATGTTTAAATGTGCATCCTGGGTCATATGTTTGGTGGCTGCATCGGCAGCGTCGCGGTGAACAAACTTGTACCTGCGCTCTTAGTGTGTGCCGAGAATCTCTGTATTTGCTGTTGCACCTGCCAATTTGCTGGTATTCAATCCGCTCTGACCTGGTGGAGGTGGTTGTGTATCCATGGTGTGCAGGTGTGGAATACGAGAGGAAGATGATAACGAGAGAAAGTGGGAAGCCCTGAGGACTGTATAGTTAGCTTCATGTCAGAATATAATACGTAGCAGCCTAGATGACCGTTATTCTCAAGATGAATCCTACTGAGTATGGCTGCAAGTGGCAGGTGTTTCCCACCACCCCGCAATTTGCAAAGGGGCGGTCTGATCTGGTTTGTTTGTTGACAGGGATGAATTGCTGTGTAAGACCGCCGGAATCGCGCAATTGCTAGATATTAATAGAATCTAGTTCTAGTGAACAGATGTCAGCTGATGTTTGTCTCAAATAATCCCCGGGATATAACATGAAACTGACGCTAACAATCATGTCATGTTGAATGGTTAGCATCATTATGCCTGATTTATTGACAGTCAAGAGAGCAAATTTGCTTTGTTCAAGATGAGTAAACGTACTAACCTTCACATAAAAGACGCAGCTTACCTCCATATTGTCCATAACTTGCAACATCCAACATCTCGCCCAACAACAAAGTCCACGAAAATTACCATGGTCGATGCGCCGATCAAATAATTTTCCCCACTTCCGGCAGGCATATACGGCAAATCGACAAAGTGTTCAACCCAATGACGTCATCAAGGGAATGAACGCAAGAGCGGCTTGGACTCAGAGAGAATCCGAGCCCTTGGGGCATTGCGCAGGTTGAGATCCAAAAAGAAGCTTGCGGTGGAGATGCGAGGAGAACCCCACTTCTTAAGCAATAGAGAGAAAGTGAAATGGATTGAAGATTATTTGGAGAGAGAAACCGCTGGGGCAAGAAAGCGAGTTGCAGACGCAGAGGCGGCGGTTCGACAAGAGCAGAACGATATGAGGCATGCTGAAATAGTGGGATTGACGTCCAAACTGCCCAAACAGATGTTTGAGGAGATGCTGGTTGATACCCGAGACAGTCTGAGGGATCTTGCAAGTTCCGACAATGTGGAAGATGGGGAAGATGAAGATGATGAACAGACTGAGCAGGGAAATTTATGCAAAGCTTACGAACCCGGCTGGGTGATGGGCACATTCACCAAAATGGTGCAGCAGCGCATGGAGAGGTTTCGGCAGAAGCAGATGAAGCTCGACGAATTGACTAAACCAGGATGGGAGAATACAGCCGACTACTTCTGTGAACGAGATAAGAAGTACGGCACCACTGAATTGAGGGTTCCGGCCGTCCTTCAGCCGCAATCAAATGATCACGCTCCGGCACCTCCAACACCAACATTTGGAGAGCTGATGGACAGTCTTGACATTGTCCCCGGAATATCTCAAAGGCCGCAAGGGACTTCTTGACCAGGAAGTAGTCATATTAGGCTAGGTTCAGTGAAGCCGCAGTCTAAATGGTGCATACCTGGTGGTGAGCCAGCTGCAGAGCCCGATTCGTCAATGTTGCTGAAAGCGAAGCCAGTTGAACCAGTAAGCTTGTACCCCTGCATATAGCCTCCAGCTAATTACCATATAGATATAGGATTCTGACGAAGAGATGGTGATGGCTCCTGCATCTGCGGAAGAATAGAGGTGCAAACTGTACTTTTTGACGTCTGATCACGATGAAAAGCGAGTTGGTTACCAATTTTGCTACGTGTCAGCTGTTGCTGTATTTCAGTGACCAAATTGGGAGACATGATAAGTCGTCTGTGCATGTGCAAGGGTCGAACGCACGATATGAACGTTCTAAAATCCAAGTCGGCCTGTAGGACAGATATCATGTTCGATTTTATTCTGCAAGTGACTTTTAAGTGACAAAGCAAAAGTAATATTAATGACGAAATGTGCTAACAAAATTTAAGTGAGTGATGTCATATGTGTCAGAGGAATACCGGTCAGTTCGCAGGGCAAATCGATCTGAATGACAACCGTCGTGCCGTATTCATCCATGTATCCCACAGCATAACTCTCCGCACACACCTGGTGCACCTGGTTGAGACATTTGAACTTGCTTGGGGTACGTGATGGAAATCGAGGAGAAGGAGCTGGATAAGGAATGGTGAGGAAGTCGAGCTATCTTTACCAAAAACTAGTGAAGTGATCTACATGCCGTCAATTGCCGGCCGAAAGCGCAGGAATGTGTTCGGGCCACGACATTTCTCACTCAGTTAGCGTAGATAGCAGTTGATCAAAAATTGAGAGGTAACAAAACTTCTGGATGCAAACGATAATACATACAAACGCAATAATGGATGTCAATACTGTGTATTTGATTCGTTGCATATAATTATTAAGTGTACAAAGGCTGATTCGATGTGATTAATGTGAGCATCAACAAAGCGTCAACGATGTTTGGCATTGCATTATGAACCATCCAGTAGACTGTGTGGTAACAGCACGTCATAAGAAACAATCGGCCGCCGTTCTATTGGACAATGGGGGCGGCAAATTTTCTACTATGTCCTAAAAATGAGCGTCAACAGAGCGTCAACAACATTTGGCCTTGCATCTTAGAAAAGGCATGGGGTGTGCCGCGACGTTACCCCATAATCGCGCGATTGGCCGCCTTTCTAGCCAACAACTGTTGCAACAACATCGCTACTATGTCCTAAAAATGAGCGTCAACGGAGCGTCAACGACTTTTGCCTTGTATCATGGATAATCCTAGGGCTGTGCGGCGGCATGAACCCATACTCACATTATCGGCTGCCTTTCTAGTCAAAAAGGGTTACAACTACATCGCTACTATTTCCTCAAAATGAGCGTCAACGGAGCGTCAACGACTTTTGGCCATTCTTCTCGGACAATCCGAGGGCAGTGCGGCGGTATCAACACATAATCGAACTATCGGCCATCTTTCTAGGCAAAAATACCATTGATGACATCGTCACTTTGCCCTAAAAATGAGCGTCAACGGAGCGTCAAGGATTTGAGTCCTTCCATGTTGGATAATGATGAGGCTATGGATCTACAATGATCTATAATCGTACTACCAGCCGCCATTCTAGGCAATTATGCTTCCCACAAGATTGTAACAATGTCCCAAATTCAGCATGAACGGAGCGTCAACCATTGTTGGGCTGGCATCTTGGATAATATAACCGGAATGAAACGCAGATAAACCACAATGATACTATCAGCAGCCTTCATTGGCAAAAATGCAAGTGTCGATATTGCGTCCCCCTCCTACAATCGTCCGCCCAAGGTGCATCAAGGGTCTGAACGCTACACAGCAATAAACTGCAGTTTGCTGTTCCTAAATGGAGATTTCCGCGGTCAGTCGTTGCAATCTATCCTTGTATTCAACATCACAAATATGCATGCAATATCTGACTGATCTGAGTATTTCCTTGTAGCTGTAGAGTCAATATTTAAGAACCCGCAATGTGGTTTACTGTATGGTGATTTTTGGCAGTCTCTCAAGTCGGATTACCCAGCTTACGAAATTCTACCACCATGTCGGATACACAATCTTTGAACACCTCATTGCTAGAGGTTATGATCTCTTCCAAAAATGAATGTGTCTTTAATCGTGATTTGAGCGACCTTACTTTACAAATCATCTTGGATGCCTGGTGGGCTTCAATGAATATAGGCTCGAAGCAGGCTATTGCTTGGAATAATTCTAGACATGCGCCTTCGTGGCGATTCTATTTGCACTGTCGAATTGAGAAGACTTGCATCCCTGGCATCATATGTATCATTTGTCATCAAGTTCTTCGCCATCCATCAGAACATGGAACCAGCTCAATGGGGAAACACTTACTGGCAAAAGCTCACATCGCGAAGTTAAACGAATTAACAGAGTCAGAGGTCACTCAATTGACTCGTTCGATGGTGGATGAAACAGCTTTGGCCATCCTGAAGAGGCAAGGAAGTCGAGGAATCACAATAGTAAGTTTGCAGAGGAAAACCATATTTGATATCCAGTTTAATCCATATTGACCGAAATGAGAGACAAAACGTTCCAAACTGGCAGATAAGGACTTTGAAACTTCCGAATTTCACCAAGACACGTGGAATCACTACCTCATGTTAGGATTTGTTTTGACACGTATTCCATGGAACGCTATATCAAATCTTGAGCTACAACGGTCATATAAGGCATTACGCGATGACCTAGTTCTACCATCTGCCACGACCCTTAGTAATATTTGCCGGAGCGAATATGCACTGACGGTGGATGCAATCAAGAAACAATTGCCAATACAAAATCAAGTTAGTTTAGCTCTGGACAGTTGGACATCAATGAACAAACTAGCCATAACATGAGTTATTACTTACTATATGGATCGAAATTGGGCATTGCGTGAAGTTCAACTCGCTTTCTATGAGGTTGATCACATGTTCTGTTCCCATTTCGAAAGCTAATTAAGGATGATAGATCAAGGGCCAGCATAGTGGAGCAAGGCTAGCCGTACATTGGAAGGATTTGCTTGATCGTACTGAGCTTACCGACGGCCGTTTGCTTGATATTACGACACATAATGCTTCCTCAAACTACTCGATGACACGCGAGCTGCAATCAACACTTGAAGCCTCTGCAATCAAGTGGCCTACATTGAGGAACCATATACAGTGCGTGGCGCATGACATACAGCTCTCTTTAGGTGCATTCATAAGCAGTCTCGGTGTGAGAGGCCGCACCAAGTCTTGGGAAGCCCATGAGCGCGATCAGCAATTTGGCGAGAATGAAAGCATAGACATAGGAAAGAGTTAAAGACTTCGAAATAAGAGCAATGCTAGAATCAATAAGGTGTCGGCCGTGAGACCAAGTTTAGCAAAGATAATTGTGAAAGTCCGTATTTCAAGATATTTTGAAAGTTCTGAAACCAACCTTCATAAAGCAGAGAATGCTTGCTGGATTAAGTACGCTAACTCCTGGTCACCAAAACGAGTTCATTGACTGTCAAAAAGCCAAAGTCCGCTTTGCAGTGCTTCTGATTATGGATGTGAGGACACGTTGGAACTCTACTCTGGAATTGCTGGAGCGCGCCTTCCGCTTACGTGAATTCACCTGCAAGTGGCTTCAAAACCCAAAATACGCTTATTATCGGCCACTATTCACAACTAAGGATGAATGGATGATTGTCAAGTATGTCATGGAAGTATTGGGGTCATTTCAATATTGGACCCTTTGGGTATCGAAGAGGTATACAGTCACACTGCAGCATGTTATTACAGTGTACAATGACATGTTCGATCATATGGATGGCGTGATGCGAGCTTTGGCCAAGAAGAAGACTCCATGGAAGGAAGACTTGTTCTTCGCTGTAAAGTTAGCTCGACAGAATCTCTCCAAATACTATGCCAAAGGGACTCCCACGACAGGCATGCTTGTAATTTCCGTGCACATCCTTGATCCTTTCAGGAATTTGAGATCATTTATACAGTGGGACACGGGAATGGATATTAATCCTGAGGACCAGACATCCTATACTACACAATACCAAGAGGCCTTTCTGAAGTATGTGGAGAATGAATACTGCGCCAAACATTGACGTGTGCCGGTCAATAAACTCGAAACGGTACCGAGCAGCAATCCTCCCCCCTCTGCAATGGCTTCAGGGTTGTCTCAATCATCCTTTGATGCATATGATTTGTCCAGCGATGATGAGGAATACTTAACGCCTAACAATGTGGCTGAGACGACACCGGGACGAAGTGATCACGCACCCCGCTTATTGACCGCCACCAGGCTCTATTTGAATTCGATGCCTGAAGCACCAAAGAACTGGGGGCAACTCAATCCAAATCTCAATGATTACCACTCCGACCGAATGGAGATTAGCAGTACATTTTGGATACCGGACATAACCGACTGGTGGCGACAACAGGAGTTAACACACTCAATGTACACCGATCTCTCCAATGTGGCGGGCGACATATTCTCAATCATACCACATGGTGTCCCAATGGAGGCCAGTTTATCCCTTGGCCGAGATGTTATAGCCTGGAGGCAGTCAAAAACCACAGGCAAGACCCTTCGCCAAAAAGTCGTTGTAAGGCAGTTCGCTCAAGCCAACAACGTGATTTTAGTAGGCACTGACCCGGAATTGGATACCATCAATACAGACAACGCCTTGGAAATGAAGAAAGAGGTGGAGGATAGGAAATTGCACTGAATGGCCAAGGTTCATGACTTTTTGGAAATGTGGCAGGGCAGCCAAAACCTACGTGTTACACAGAAGGAATCCCAGGCTAAAAACAAGCAGATGACCGCCATAGGATACATTTCAGACACGGAAGAGATCGTCAAAGCATCCTGGTCCCTCTTTCAACATGATGGTGCGGCTGCAGTTAAATTGTCAGAAACATCACCTTTGCCACCAGCTTTGTCTGCAAAGGAACTCCCTGGAGGACAAACTCAAATCTTGAATGTCTGCCATAGTCGTAGAATCAACCTTCATCCAGTCGAAAGCGATGAGGATAGCGCACCTGAATGCAGTTTGGACACTGAAGATTGGCGAAACTGGAATGGAGACTTGGATAATCCAAATGACAGCGAAGAGGGTTGCGCTGCAGACGATGACTCTGATATAGAGCACAACAATTGGATCGAGGATCCGGAATGCCCAGAGCAGCAGGATGTGAGCGCCGCGCCAAATGTACCCGGATTGGTTCGGCCGACACACAAGTCAACGAGACAGGCCGAAAAGTTTTGAATGACGGTCAATGCTGCTGAAATGCGGAGAAATAAAGGAGGGAAGAAAATGTAGGACGGAATGCGTCAATGGTTGACCAGCTTTATGTAGCTTGACCGAGAGTTTCAGTTAGAGATCTATTATGGGCGAATGGTAAGAAGTAGCTTGTGAATAACGGTTCATAAATAGATGTATAGCAGGCGCAATGAATCTTTTGGCATGATACATCATTTTTAGTCATGTCTCAATCAAGCAGAAAGCCAACCGGTACAGTAAAATCAGGATGAAAACAATTATGGATGGCAGCCGATGTTGAATGGACAATACATTAAATTGAGTGTTAACGGAGCGTCAACGATTTGGGGTCTTGTAAGTACGGTAATTCACTAGTGACTTGGTCGTTGTTATGCATAACGGACGAATTGGCAGCTTTTATTGGCAACAGAGATAGCAACACGGTCACTGCCCCATTCTTAGCATGAGCGTCAACAGAGCGTCAATGATTTGTGGTCTGGTAAGTACAGTAATTCACTAGAGACTTGGTCGTTGTTATGCATAACGGACGTATTGGCAGCTTTTTTTGGCAAAAAAGATAGCAACACGGTGACCGCACCATTCTTAGCATGAGCGTCAACGGAGCGTGAACGATTTGTGGTCTTGTAAGTATGGTAATTCACTAGTGACTTGGTCGTTGTTATGCATAATGGACGTATTGGCAGCTTTTTTTGGCAAAAATGATAGCAACACGGGCACCGCCCCATTCTTAGTATGAGCGTCAACAGAGCGTCAACGATTTGTGGTCTTGTAAGTACAGTAATTCACTACTGACTTGGTCGTTGTTATGCATAACGGACATATTGGCAGCTTTCATTGGGAAAAGTAAATACAACACGGTCACCACCTGATTCATAGCATGAGCGTCAATGGAGCGTCAACGATTTGTGGACTTGTAAGGACGTTAATTCTCCAGTGACTTGGTCGTTGTTATGCATAACGGATGTATTGGCAGCTTCTATTGACAAAACAGATAGCAACACGGTCACCGCCCCATTCTTAGCAGGAGGGTCAACGGAGTGTCAATGATTTTTAGCTTTGCATCTTGAGTAAGTTATGTTCCGATTGGTTGCAGACATCCATTTATGCGATATTGGCAGCCTTTACTGGTAAAAACAACAGGGAAATGCTGGCTGCAGTGTCCTGAAAATAAGTGTCAACGGAGTGTCAACAGTTTTAGGACTTGCATATTTTGTAATAAAGGCATCGTGCAGATTTTCGCGCGCATAACTGTATTATTGACCGCCTTTCTAGGCAAAAATTCCATATATCAAAGGTGAAACACAGATACCAAATTAATCCATATTGCAAACTGCTCCCCAAGCAAAAGCTCATTAATGGTTGCTGAAAACGCGATTTTGATAAGATACTATTAACACACTGCACATACAAGAGCCTTATATGAATCTATAGATGGACCCGCTGGGCGACCCGCTGGCAACCCACCAAATTCAGACAGGTTGGGAGTTTACCATGGAACCGGAGCCGAGTGGGCAGTTCAGGTTTATTGAAGACCCGGACCGCAAAATTAGCAACCATTTGGTTTGGACCCGGACCCGGACTGGAAGTGACGGTCCGGAAGCGTTGGTAACACTAGTGGTTCCTCATTATCTGAGTCACTATGCAGACTCATACAAGATGAGTCATTTGCCACCGACATAGCCATTGACCATTTGTATTGCATCTTCGCAATGGTTTCTCCATAGAACCTTTGATTTCCTTGTGGATATCAAGCATGGATATCTCATGCAGTGAGAGAGAATTGATGGACAGATTAGATCTTGTCCTCCTACCCTCCATATCGTCTCAACTCATCGCTGTGGGACCCTCAGATTCAAACTGCATATTAAACATTGTCTCTACCTAGAAACTGTAACAGGTGGGATCATTGTGATTGCTCTCAGTGGGTTGTTGCTGTGAAGTGATGATATATCTGGGTTCGGGTTGCAGGGATTACTGTATCACTTTTTTCTTTTTCGATCAACTTGAAATTGATAAGGATTATCCCGTTTGGACTGGTCCAGACCAAGCCCCTCCAGTCCTTGACTGCCAGTCTGGGGCCCAGTCAAGTCCGACCTTCCGGTGAGACCGGACCGGACCAAGCCCTACCCCAGACCGGGTCCGTCCGGACTGGTCGAATCATTGGTATAAGCAGAGCTGTGCAGATGCAAGAGAATCTATTCCACCACTGCAGCTGATGGAAAAACTAACAAAAAACACTCTGCAAGGCCGTGGGGAAGGCCACAGGCTCAAAAGTCGGCAGATGCCGACATGTGCAGATTTCTAAGCTGTTTTCCAGGAAGTAATGCAACCAAGCGGTGATGGACATCCTGTCAGCTACTGACGTCGGGAGGTTCCTGCCCAAGCAAGCGGATGAGCGCGGGCAGCAATAGCCTCGGGGGTGGTCTCTCTTTCCAGTTGTTTCTTTTGTTCTTGTCTATCTTTTTTGCTTGCTTGGTTGCTTTCTTTTGTCAGAAGCGGACGATGGGTAGCAGGTGGGAGCTGCGCCATCTAGCCGGCTCGCCCGGAGGCGGAGGTGTTGTCTAGACTCTGTCATACTCTAATTAGAGTGAATCCAGTATGAATAAAACAAAAACAAAAATGCCATCCGCAAACCGCCTTCGGTCATACCCATTCACCACTCTCGCTCCTTTATGGGCATGCTTAGTTGGGTCTGCAAATTTCAAATTGCCTTTGATTACTTCGCTCATGGTCAAGCGGGGTCGTTGGGAGAAGAATGGGAAAGCAATCCACAACATATCGAACACGTGAAGCTGTAGCGATGGGATAAACATGATACGCAGCTCACACCAATGTAGTTGTCAATGTTAAGGTTTTGCCGGAGAATACGGTGAATACAGCAAACGGAGGGAGAATTCACCTGGCGGGAATGGGGTTGAAGAATCCGGTACTAACAAATATGAGAGAGCAATGTGCATGAATGATAAGGAACCATCTCCTGCACCCCAACAATGTTTCTCCAACGAAGAAAACTTAATTACAATTCACGAGGCATCCATCGCGATTCGCCCCTAGATTCCAAGACTTCAAATGCACCGGTTAGCACAGCGTAACTCAAGCGGCTAACCATTATAACTAGAGGATTCATACTACATAAAATAGCCCAGCAAATTCGAGCCAATCTCATTGCAATTCACGAACACTACGGTTAAAGCCACTCGCAGCTTAGCAACATATAAAAGTAGGATTGTAGCTGCTTGACAACTTACACTGTACTAAATGATAAAGGCAAGAACTGTAAGAGGCTATCATCACGAAGAACAGAACAACTCACGGCCTGTCGAATCAAAGCCAATTGTTATGCGGTCAACAATAGCCATCACAGCAACTCACACAGCGAAGGGTAAACACACAGTCTGTTAAATAAAACCATTGCACTCAGGTTAGCCTACCACCACCGCAGCCATCGACAGTCCCGAGGAAACTCACATGCTTTCGGAAAAAGCAATCAGGCTCACGTTAGCCTGCCTTCATTGTCGCCACCATCAATCATCCCGGGGGGGCTCACAGGCTATCGGAACAAGTCATCGGGCTGAGGTTAACCTGCCATCATTGTCGCCACCATCAACGCTTAGGGAGACTCACTCGCTATCGGATCAAGCCATCGGGCTCAGGTTAGCCTGCCATCATTGTTGCCACCATCAAGGGACTTAGGGAGACTCACTCGCTATCGGATCAAGCGATCGGGCTCAGGTTAGCCTGCCATCATTGTGGCCACCATCCCGAGGAAACTCACCGCCTATCGGAACAAGCCATCGGGGTAAGGTTAGCCTGCCATCATTGTCACCACCAGCAAGGGTTTTCAGGAGACTCACTCGCTATCAGATCAAGCCATCGGGCTCAGGTTAGCCTGCCATCATTGTTGCCACCATCAAGGGACTTGGGGAGACTCACTCGCTATCAGATCAACCATCGGGCTCAGGTTAGCCTGCCATCATTGTCGCCACCATCAATGGTCCCGGGGAGACTCACGGGCTATCGGATCAAGCCATCAGGCTCAGGTTAGCCTGCCATCATTGTCGCTACCATCAAGGCTTAGGGAGACTCACTAGCTATCGGATTAAGCCATCGGGCTCAGGTTAGCCTGCCATCATTGTTGCAACCATCCCGAGGAAACCCACCGACTATCAGATCAAGCCATGGGGCTCAGGTTAGCCTGCTATCAGTGTCGTCACCAACAATGGTCCCGGGGAGACTCACTAGCTATCGGATCAAGCCATCGGGCTCAGGTTAGCCTACCATCATTGTCGCCACCTTAGGGAGACTCACTAGCTATCGGATCAAGCCATCGGGCTGAGGTTAGCCTGCCATCATTGTCGCCACCTTAGGGAGACTCACTAGCTATCGGATCAAGCCATAGGGCTCAGGTTAGCCTGCCATCAGTGTCGCCACCATCAATGGTCCCGGGGAGACTCACTAGCTATCGGAACAAGCCATCGGGCTCAGGTCAGCCTGCCATCATTGTTGCCACCATCAAGGGACTTAGGGAGACTCACTCGCTATCGGATCAAGCCATCGGGCTCAGGTTAGCCTGCCATCATTGTTGCAACCATCCCGAGGAAACCCACCGACTATCGGATTAAGCCATCGGGCTCAGGTTAGCCTGCCATCATTGTCGCCACCATCAAGGCTGAGGGAGACTCACTAGCTATCGGATCAAGCCATCGGGCTGAGGTTAGCCAGCCAGCATTGTTGCCACCATCAATGGACTTAGGGAGACTCACTCGCTATCGGATCAAGCCATTGGGTTCAGGTTAGCCTGCCATCATTGTCGCCACCATCAATGGTCCCGGGGAGACTCACGGGCTATCGGAACAAGCCATTGGGCTCAGGTTAGCCTGCCATCATTGTCGCCACCATCAACGGTCTTAGGGAGACTCACTCGCTATCGGATCAAGCCATCGGGCTCAGGTTAGCCTGCCATCATTGTCGCCACCATCAACGGTCATAGGGAGACTCACTATCTATCAGATCAAGCCATCGTGCTCAGGTTAGTCTTCCATACTTATCGTCCCGGGGAAACTCACACTCTATCGAAACAAGCCATCGGGCTCACGTTAGCTTGTCTTTAATACGGCTATGAAAGGTCCCGGGGGAAACATACGCGCTATCGGATCAAGCCATCCAACTCAGGTTAGCCTGCAATCATCACCGCGGCTATCAACAGTTCCGTGCGAAACTTACAAGCTATCGGAACCAGCCATCGAGCTCAGGTTAGCTTATCATTGACGCGGCCATCAACTGTACTGAACGAACTCACCGCCTATTGGATTGAGCCATCGGGCTCAGGTTAGCTTGCCATCATTGTCGTCACCATCATGGGACTTAGGGAGACTCACTCGCTATCGGAACAAGCCATTGGGCTCAGGTTAGCCTGCCATCATTGTTGCCACCATCAAGGGACTCAGGGAGACTCACTCGCTATCAAATCAAGCCATCGGGCTCAGGTTAGCCTGCCATCATTGTTGCAACCATCCCGAGGAAACCCACCGACTATCGGATCAAGCCATCGGGCCCAGGTTAGCCTGCCATCATTGTCGCCACCATCAAGGGACTTAGGGAGACTCACTCGCTATCGGATCAAGCCATCGGGCTCAGGTTAGCCTGCCATCATTGTTGCAACCATCCCGAGGAAACCCACCGACTATCGGATTAAGCCATCGGGCTCAGGTTAGCCTGCCATCATTTTCGCCACCATCAAGGGACTTAGGGAGACTCACTCGCTACCAGATCAAGCCATCGGGCTCAGGTTAGCCTGCCATCATTGTTGCCACCATCAAGGAACTTAGGGAGACTCACTCGCTATCGGATCAAGCCATCGGGCCCAGGTTAGCCTGCCATCATTGTTGCCACCATCAAGGGACTTAGGGAGACTCACTCGCTATCAGATTAAGCCACCGGGCTCAGGTTAGCCTGCCATCATTGTTGCAACCATCCCGAGGAAACCCACCGACTATCGGATTAAGCCATCGGGCTCAGGTTAGCCTGCCATCATTGTCGCCACCATCAAGGCTTAGGGAGACTCACTAGCTGTCGGATCAAGCCATCGGGCTCAGGTTAGCCTGCCATCATTGTCGCCACCATCAAGGGACTTAGGGAGACTCACTCGCTATCGGAACAAGCCATCGGGCTCAGGTTAGCCTGCCACCATTGTTGCCACCATCAAGGGACTTAGGGAGACTCACTCGCTATCGGATCAAGCCATCGGGCTCAGGTTAGCTCATCATCATTGTTGCCACCATCCTGAGGAAACCCACCCGCTATCGAATTAACTCATTAGTCTCTGGTTAGCCTGTGACCATTGTTGCGGCCATCTATAGTCCCGGGAAACTCACTCGCTATCCGATCCAGTCATTAGCCTCAGGTTAGCCTGACATCATCGCCGACCTCAACGATCTTTAGCAAACTCACACGCTATCGGATCATGCCATAGGGTACAAGTTAGCTTGCCATCATCGTCGCTATCAATCGTCGCGGGGAAACTCACAATCTATCGATCGAGTCATCCGGCCGAGGTTAGCCAAACATTGTAGCTACAGATTATGCAGAGGGAGCCCACACGCTGTTTAAACAGGCCATCGGGCCAGTATTAGCGATGCAGGATATATACTGACAAGGGACGTGTGAGAACTTACAAGCTAAGAATTGATGCATCATACTCTTGTTAGCCGGAAAATATCTGAGTTGTGGGCAATCGAAGAAGCACTTACTCGCTTCGGAACCGCATAGGTCTCTGCTTAGCCACGCATTACCGTATATTGCGCTCACACGGAACTCACCCCCTATTAAATTATTCACCGAGAATCGTTAGGTATGTGTTATTCGGCGTAGACCAATATGAGACATAACTCACTTCCTATTCAACAAATATAACAGGTTAAGCCGAACACTCATAGTTGTATAGAACCTCAACTTACCGGCTATTCAATTAAGGAATTAATCCAAGTCAGACAAACGTTCTCTCTAAGGACATCATAGAAAAACCCACCGACTATCCAGTCAAGCCAATGAGTATTCATTAGCAACCTACAATCTCAACGAAATCGGCATGGAAGATTACGGACAGCCTATGTAGTTACGTTTTAGTCAGATAACCATCAACACGCACGGCAGGGGTAACTGACCAACTATTGAATCAAGCAGCGGAGTTTCGGTTAGTCACAAATCTATCGCGGTAGAGGGTCGCAGGGGAATCTCACTACCTATATTAAGTAGGTTAGCCACACATCATACCCAGCAGACAACGCTGCGAAGAACTTACATGCTATTGGATGCAATCATCGGGCTCGGATTAGGCCAGTAACAAGCAATTTAAATGGAACTCACTGTCTATAAAGCGAAGCAACCCGGCTCGACTTAGCCGCGCGTTGTTGCAAGCGAGAACGTGTTGGGAAACCTACTGGCTATCGGATGATCCCGCCCAGCTCTGGTTAGCTCCGTCCATGATAAACTTTGAGTTGTCGAGACTACTCACTGACTGTTGCAGCATGACAATCATACCGAGATCAGCCACTCCTCCCCACAATACGTGTCTGGAGATACTTACACACTATGTCGTCGAGTCACGAGTTTCTAGTTAACTACTCGCTTTTGCCATGGGCAAACCTTATGGAGATACTAACCTGCTATTGGTTCAAGTCGTTAGGTTGAAATCAGTCGTTCAACTAGAAAAACTTACTAGCTGTCGAGCCAAGCCATTGGGGTCAGGTTAGCTATCCCACGTGCTCAGCACACGGAACTCACTCGCTATAGACCAGCCATTAGTTCATTTAGCCGTTGACTATTGCGATGGAGAAGGATCGGGAAGAACTCACTAGCTGTGATAACAATCGTCCAAGTTGCGTTTAACAATGTCTATTACCTGTGATTAGAATCGGGAAGCAACTCACATCCTATAGAATCCATCTAGTAAGCTCCGCTTAAATTTTATCATCACAATAATAAACAATCAAAGAAACTTACCGTCTATTCCATTCGCATGTTAAAGATTGTTAGTTATCCATTCTAGACACCGGTCTCTCTCATTATGGATAAACTCACCGGCTGGGATAAGTTGCAGAATATGAGTTAGGGGTGGTCCAAGCAGTACTGTCCAGGAGTGGATAACTTACCCGCTATGCAGTCAAATCATATTTTAGCTTAGCTGTATTCATACAGCTGGGAAAATTCTGTGTGTAACCCACCGGCTATCGGAAGATGGGGTCAGTGATTGAACACCGCGGTTGAGCACACTAATGGAAAAACTCACTTGCTATCAAGTAGTCATGGGGATGTTTTTAGTCACCTATTGTCGCCACAGACAAGGTTTGACCTGTAACTTACTCACTATATATCCAGTCATCCAGTCCAGGTTAGTAATATGTTTGCCTAGGCGAAACAGACGGTTGGAAACCCACCGACTATTAAACAAAGTCATTGATCTCGGATCAGCCAAGTATTATTTCGAGGAGGACAGCCCAAGAAAACTCACGGGCTATCCAATGAAGCATTGAATCTACGTTAGACATGCACTATTTTAAGATGTCATAATGGCCAAATAGGGGCACTTACTACTTCAAAACTGCCAGGCGCAATGCCGTACGTCCTTTGTTGTCCTTCGCACTCTTCTTGGCTCCTTGTTTGAGCAATAGACGAATAATGGCTTCGTGTCCGTTTCTTACAGCGTGATGCAGTGCTGTCTGTCCGGAATCGTCCGTGTCCTCTGTGTCCGCATCTCTTTCAAGCAATAGTTGAACTGTAGCCTCGTGCCCCTTCCCGGCAGAAATAATCAGAGGTGTTTTACTCTGCGCGAGGCCATCGATCGGAGTGCAAGTTATCAACAATGCACTTGCTACTCTGGACAACTCATTGTGTGCCGCAGCGTTAAGGGTACCATATTTGAAGTCCTCAGTGCTCACTCGATGCCCGTTAACAGGAATACTATATCCCGACTGCATCATTCTTTTTAGCCCGTGCAGGACATTCTGTTTGTCATACTTAGCGACTTCCCGTTTGGTACGGATAAGGTTAGTTTGTCTGAGGTGCGACTCTATCCATTGGGCCAAAAAGCGAGAGGATAAATTGTCGGACAATCCTTTAATAAGTGTAAAAACGAGCAGTGATTTGTCGCCATCATCATAGTTGTCTAGGTGCTCCTTAAAATTTTCAAGTGCATAGTTGATTAATGGCCACTGATCGAGATATTTGGCATAAGCTTCATAGTGATTCGGGGTCCACCTCTCAATGTCTAGGGAGCCGTTTTGCATGGTGGGGTTTATGAAACACAACTGCAGATATTCAGCACAAGTTGTACTTATCGCCTTATGAGCAGCCATCCGAGCGTTTGGGCTGCTAAGCATGAACTGGGAGCACGTTTCATCTACTGTCGATTGCAGAAAGAACTCTCGAACAGTTTGGTGCATCACTTGAACAGTTTTATCTCCTGCGGGAAAATTAGTTAGGCCCAGTTTTACAAGGTTCTCGCATCAAAGGAAAATATCACCATCGCCCATAGTTTCTAGAAAGTTGCCTCCACAGTGCAGGATTCGCTTTTCGATATCATCATTAATGTTTGCTTCGAATGTTTCGTGGCTGGATAAGAGCAAGGGATCATAGCCTCCTGGGATCGCAAGAGCGTGCTGAAGCTCTACAACTCTAAGCGGACGCGAAGCAAACAGAACAAACTGGAAGATCTTCAGTCCATCCGCAATGTCCCGGTCATTTCCTGCATTCAGTCTTTCGAGCATCAACTTGTAAAACCCCTCAAGATCTCGAGGGATGCGCTCCAGAAAGTGAATGATATGTTTCTTATTGTGACCGATTTCAACATAGTTTTGCAGTTCTCTCGTAGCCAAATGTACCCATACAAATACACCTTGAGCATGCGTTGTGATGTATTCTTTGATTTGGGTGGAAATATCGTTGGCTAGCTTGGGACCTTGAAGAAGGAAGTCATCTGTAAATTTAGAAATGTCGCGCTTGTTCTCCTTTTGCATTGTTATAACATGATGGCTTCGGAGGCTGTCGAGTCCAGCAACTGGGCGGCTTGCGAGAAATATTTTGATAACACATGATTCCTCCCGAGAACAAAGCTCACACAACAACTTTGTAATTTCACGTCTATCGTCTTCGTCAGACTCATCCATTGCATCAAGGATAAAGTACAGCTGCTTCGATACAGGATGGTCCGCGAGAGACGACAAGACTTTCTTTAGGCTGTCGTAAGGCCACTCAGAGCTTTTTTTCTTCCGAAACTGACGGAAGTCTCCTTGAAAATGAAAGAAGAATGACTCGTCCTGTTCTAGGATAGTGTAGAGAATCGACTGGAGCATATTGCTGTGGGTAGCTTCCCGCACAGTCCCTCTGAAGGTATAGCAGTAATGGGCCACGGTACTTGAGCTGCAGTTTCGTTCTTTTCCAGCAATATTTTCGTTGAAATATTTTGCGAGAGTGCTTTTCCCACTTCCCGGCTTCCCTTCAACGTATAAAAGACTAGAGCTTTCTGACGCTGACCATGCTTTGTATTTCTCATGAGTCCAGAGCCACTCCAAAGAACCCTTATGCTCCTTTGAGATCTTATCATAACGTGTATTCTCAGAATGAAGAGAATGAAGACAATCTGCGTTTTTCAGTCAGCTAGCCTCACAACTAGAGAATGGGATGAACCCAAACCTTTTCGTTCCTTGTCATATTCAATACATCGCATTCCATAGGATATTTTGCTAAGTTCGGAGTTTTGTCGGCTTGTGAGCAGTGCTTTGAGTTTCTGGGTTGTTTCCATCAGATGCAGACAAAGCCTACTAATGCATTTAGCCCCCTGTGGTCCGATTTTGTCGAATCCATCAATGATTAGTGACAACTCCCGAACTTCTATCATGCTAACAACTGCGTTGAGAGCTTCCCACAGTGCACCATCTAGAGCCGCAAGGATATCCTTTACTGTTTGGCCTGAATAATCACTCTCCTGCAGATGCTGACGGCCATGGCGGAAACGATCGAGCAGAAGAGTACGAAGGAAACCGGTAGCGATTGACTGGGCTTTACCCTTGCTTGAACAATTAATAATTTGGTAAAGAATAGTGTGGATGAAGGCAACAGCAATCGAGGACCCTGATGTCGCTGCCGAGCAGAAAAAGAACCACACAGCACCTTCTGCCGAAACGGTTTTCTTCGCAACGTTGATTATGTGCGATGAAACTCCGGTCATTCCGTAATTTGGCGGTCCAGATAGCCATAGCACTTGTGGTCCATCCTCTGATATCCAATCTTTATAGTCAATGTTTTTGAAGATCCAGAACAACTTCGGATCACTAGGATGAATCGGTGGGATCGCGGACATATGCGCATCCTGGTTGGCATTAGACAATAAGCCTAAGAAGGTGGATTTTGTCGTTTGCGGTTTAACTAGCGAGAGCAGGTAGTCAGTAGTAATTAGGATACCATTCATTAAGTCGTGAATGCTCCTCCTAATCCAGAAATTGCTTACGTAATTCTAATATCTCGTCAAGTCTCTTCAACTGTTTACTATCTCTAGCCATGAGAACCTGGTAAGCAAACTGCCCTGGCGTTTTCAAACTCGGAAGAGACTCACGGGTAGTAATTAAATATCTGCCCGCCACTGAGGTTCGAGTGTAGGAACTCATTGTGCATAGCACCTTGACGGTAGCTACGGTTATTATCCATCATATAAGGCTGTTACTGTTAACCGTGGTAGAACTCTAGTCGTACTTATCAATAGTATTGTGAGTTCTGCACAGTTGTGTCAATTGGGCTGAAAGAGAGAAACTTGGAGCTGGGGATATCTCGCAAGCGAAGCGCTCTGCTTGCTGAAGCCGTAGTATAGAAGGGTGCGGCTGGGTGCAGAGTTTTTCTACTGGCCGGGCACCACTAAGATAATAGAAAGTGATATTTGTACGATAGAGTATGGTAGGGTTTTTGGCCAAGTACGATGTATAATTCTTCATTCGACCAGCTCTCAACCTAGTCTGATCAGCAGACGTATGATCGAACAGCTGGATACGTATTTCAATTTAGCTCGACCTCTTACCCAGGTTGCTGTATCATTCGCTTTCGAGCGTTTGCCGAAGGTCGAAATGAACTAGTCTCGGCTACATAAAATCCAGTACACCAACCTTACTGCAGCTCAATGGTGTCAGCAGCGTTCAGTGGGTGTGTTCCATAATGCACAGTTACGCCTAATATCTACTTTCAAACCTTGGCGCATATGCACACCTCCTTGCAAACCTTCAACTCGGCTTTTACTTGGGACTGAAAGTGATGCACGAACCAGTTCGCCGAGGCAAACTTGATCCTAATCAATGATTACACCAGTACCGAGGATCCCGGTCTGGGATAGGGCACGGTCTGGTCTAGACCGGGATCAGTCCGGCCTGAACTGGTCTGTACTGGACTACGACATGATTTTTTGCAGTACTGGTCCAGTCTGAGTAGGGCTCAGTCCGGGATCGGTCCGGTCTGGACTGGTCCACCCCCGGACTACTGGAATAATTGCTCCTAATTCCTTCTACTCGATACACGATTAATATACCGGTGCTTCTACTTCCTCGTGACAGAAGACTGACGCTGAAACAACTAATTGGCGTGTGGTTCAGCATGGATTCTGCAGCTCTCTCCAAACTTGCGGACGCTTCAAAGATAAACGCCGAGTGGATCACGGCGCAGTTGCAATTGGAATTGCGACGAGTACTTGAGCTGGCTTGATTACCCTAGTTGTGCCAGCATGCGCTAGCCTGCATGATGTACGTGTCTTGCACTTGGATCGGGGAAAGCAGATCGCTGAGACTTAGCGTTGTGATCAAATTTGAACGATAAAAATTTACGAATCACCCCGTGGCACCAAGTGAGTTCTGACGTGGCGTGATCATGAGGGCGAAACACTGAATCTCTAAGCTCGCATGCCAGCCCCATCCTGGTGTGGGAATGAATAGCCGTCCCAGGGAGGGGCTGAACGACTTAGCTGTCGGTATTACTCCGAGGTTTGGAGAGGCAATGAGCTCCCGAACCCAACACCGAAAATTAAAAAAAAAGTGTTGGGTCACAGAGTGTGTATGCTATAACTGCTCTGGTAGTCTGCCTGCACTTGACCGAAAATAATTGTGTGTGGTGGATGTGCCCTCGGTGCTGGCTGATGCATCACTGAGAGGAAGGCCGAACTCTGGTCTATTCTGTATGACATTAGGGGATATGCTGGAGAACCTGTACCATATATAAATAATTTTAGTTGTGAGAATGTAGACTACTAGAGCAATTAATACCAACATAGGCTGTGACCGATATGTTCGGTTAGATTTTCGGTGTTCGATTTGGGTGTTTATCCCTCGTAGTTGCAATGTAGAATTGGTCACCTATTCGGCCCACTGTTGGATTGGAGCGCCGGGCTGGTATACGAGCTAACTGAAACCTCTCCCATGTTCTCATGCAAATTGTATCAATCGATTCAGTGTACCTTCTACATTGTGTTTGGGTCACTCCAAGACAAATACCTCATCTTAAAATACAATAGGATACTAAGATACAGCTCATTGTCAAATGAAGGTTGAATACATAAACTTGTGCCTTGTGGCTAAGGCACATCGTTAGATTGTATTGAACTATGGGGAGAACCATGTGCCCCTTACTGCTAGCCCTGTTCGCAGTTTGCTCTATATATACATTCAACAATAGAATTTTCAGGCAGCCAAGTGACCATTGATGAGGTTAACAACTACCGCCGCCACTTATTTAGCTTGGGATATAATCTGCGTTATGGCTACACATGGGCAAATAGAGAATAAATTGCACTCTAATTAGGAAGATTGCGTCAAGGAAATAGTGGGGAACACAGTGGCCACCATACATGCTTGCGGCTGCTTCTTATAGTCCTGGTAGTACAGGACCTCATCCAACTAGTCTTTGCTGATGACACTATCATATGTAGCAAGTAGGTCGACGAGGAATAACTCGCAGTATGCGAGCCTACCGATGTCTAGGTCTCGGCACACCCGTCAACACTCGGGTCCCCACTCTTCCTTAAGCTCGTTTACCAGCCACCCGCTCCGATCATGGGGGGCGCTGCACAATTTATGTCCGCGAATAGGTGATCAGTTCTACTGTGCAATTCTGAGGAATGAACACCCAAACTAATCACCGAAAATCTAAAAAGAAGTTTTCCATCACAGCCTATGTTGAGAATAACTGCTCTAGTTGTCTGCCTGCACTTGACCGAAAATGTTTGTGTATGGTGGACGTACTCCAGCATATTGCCTAATGTCAGGCAGGATAGACCCGAGTTTAGCCGGCCTCTGAGTGAAGCATTGGGCAGCACTGAGGACACTTCCACCACACACAAACAATTTTGGTCCAGTGCAGGCAGACTACCAGAGCAGTTATTATCTGCATAGGCTGTGACCGAAAACTTTTTTTGATTTTCAGTGTTGAGTTCGGGAGCTCATTGCCTCTCCGAACTTAGGAGTAACACAGACGACTAAGTCGCCCAGCCCCTCCCTGGGACGGGTATTCATTCCCGTACCAGGAACGGGCTGGCATGCGAGCTTACACTCGTCCCGTGGTCGTCAGTTGTATGTCGCCGCGGTGTCGGGTCTTGGTTTAGGCAGCGTTAGCAAAAGTTGCCGGTTGATGAACTTGTGGCTGGCACCACAATCGTACTAGGTGTACGCGGACACTCTTCTCTCATCTACTTATGAGTGACTTGGGTAGGGGCACGACGCATGGAAGTTGAAAGGAAGCTGATTTGAACTATCACTTGGAGTAAAACAACTTGATATTAATACTCTTACAAAGTCTTATTTCTGCCCGCCTGAATCCCTGTGCCTGCCCGCCCTATATCCATTGGCTCCGGAGGTGCTGTACACTCAGAAGCACCCCGCAAGCTGTTGTCGAGTCCTCTCCTTGTTGTCCACGTATCACCTCAGTGGCACTCTCCTCGCGGGCTTAATCACTGTCACCCGTCTCCCGATTCATTCTTGGGGAATTCCAGGCCCAGTGGCTGTCGGTACTGTGGCAACGCGCGCATTCGTTGTTAGTGTTGCCCCGGTAGTCCCAACTGTTCCAGTTTGCATTTCGGTCAAACATCGCAGAATCTCGGGGGCCTTGGTTTTATCCATCGGTGGCGGGGTCGTATCCGTCTCAGCCTAGAACGTCATGTAACGCTCAAGGGTGGCGGCGACGTTTAATTCATCGCATAGGTTGTGGTACTTGGTATTGCAACAGTAAGCTGTAGGCTGCCGCATTGATTTGGAACTTCTCATACACATCCAAGAGTAAAACGTGACATCAGCGTACGCGGATTAATATTAGGTGCAGAGCGCGTAAAGTCTATTCTCAGGGGCTAACCGATATATATACAATAACGCACCGATCCTACTCCCTATATCCCACTTTGTTCAAGAAAATGCTTCCGGTCTGGGAGGGAAAACGCCCCAAATCACCAATCTCCAAGATCCTCCCAGTCGCCATTCATAACACGTTCAACAGTTGCATCTAATCCTCCAGCGACATGTTCGGCCTGGTGTTGCAGCGGGAACCCCACCCGCTTGACTCAGCTCCTTGACCCGGCCCCGACCATGTTCTGCTTCTTGCGCCGCTGTTACATCGATAGGTGTCGAAAGGAATAAACGTTCATGCGGAGAAGTCGGGGTTGGTAGCATTAGTTTCGGTGTCGGCGTCGGCGTTAGTCTTGATATGGTGAACGGCTACCGTCGGTCTACTCTGACGGTCCCTGTTCTAGATCGATACCCGGCGCTTCCCAGAGCAGTACCTCTGCCACGCTCTCCACGATCTGTTATGCATCTCCCGCCAATAAACTCGGCTCGACTTCTCGAATAAATAAGCAAAGAAGGATGAATCCTGCTCGATCAAGCCACTTTACCGGTCACTGGTATATGGGGATACTGAAATGTTACTACCAAGTTGCAAGTTGCAAAGTGAGTATAGTCTATTCTCGATTTCGTCGGGTTACGCGATGACAGTAGGTAGATGACAGCGGTGTAGCTGATGTCGAAAGGCGTAGACGATGGCGCGTAGTAGAGGACACGAAGACACGGTGTAAACGGGTAAAAGATGACGCGGAGGAGTCACGCGGGCGCAGGTGAGTAGAGCGAGACGAAACGAGGGCGGGGTAGATGCGGCAAAGGCGTATGAGGTCGGAGTAGACGAGGATTGAGAGGGTATGGCGCCGGAGGTCGGAGGGCTTGAATGGCGGAAGTGACGCCTGGCTGTCTAGTTGATCTGACACTCCCTTCTCTTCTAGCTACACTCCGAGAGAAACAAAAACCACTCGATGCTTAGTCGGGTCCGGGCGGGTGAGGACATTAGAAGGCATGGAATGGTACTGGCGACGCGTAGATGTGGGTGCAGTGTGCGGAAGTAGCAGAGGTGGACAATGGGAGAGTGACGATCGAGAGCAGTGGAAGACAGCGGTATTGCTGACAATTGGATGCTGAATGGTCTGAGGAGTCGGTGATGGTGGATGGATGGGAGGATTGGAGAAGACCGAGTACTCTCCACCACATTCCGAGCTGTGTTCCACGGGTTGTGCTCCAGCGATATGCACGCCGGCACATTATGGGAACCTCTTTGCATGCACTTGCCGTTTCCGGAGGTCGCCGTGATTTTAACCCCAATTTCTCGGAAAGGATAATCCCTGCTCCCATCGAATCGAAGCCGCAAGGCCTGCGAATGCCAAGTAACAGCCGCATCTTTCGCGACCCACGGAGTGGCAGGCAATCCTGCAATTGCCAACCTCGGCGCGGTGAGCGCTGGTATTATATTTGAAGTGAAGGAGGTGGGCAAACGCGGTATTCCAATTGGCGCGAAGGATGTGACCACGTACGTGAAAGATTTTTCTAGTCGGCTCACAGTTGCGATGATCGACATTCTCCACGCCAGCCCGAGAACCCCATCGATGATATTCTCTGCCGACGGATCCTCCTAATGGCGCTCTGAGTGACGACAGTAATTGCATCGACGTACCTGTCTCTGCCTCCAACTCCACCGATATGTCCCGTAGGTACGCCAAAGTCAGCTCCCAGCTCGCAGTTGTAAAACTGACCGATCCTTTTCGCTCCAGGCCAAAAAACCCGTTCTGCGGGGTTCCCCATTCGACCGCGCATCCGTTATGGCGTCTCTCCACTCCTCCCACTAACACCACCCTCTCACCATGCATCTTCCATCCACGTGAATAGAGTTCACACCTTATCGAGCTTCGCCGCCGCTATATCCTCTAGCGATTATCTCGGCGATGTATTATCACTCTGGCAACACTGCTATTGACGCGGACGGGAGTGGGACGAGGAAGGGTGTACTACAATTGAATGAATTATTCGGTGGATTGGTGTGGACTTCTCCTGCAAGCTCCCAGTTGCGAACTCCACTCTAGCCTTGGAGCTAAGAACCCTCCTCTAAACGACGGTCTCCACGACCTCGCCTCATTTCGACTTCAAAACACTCCTTACACCGCGCCCTACCAATCCTACTATTGACACAAAGGGGTGGAGGAACGCCATGGAGTAGGTGGAAGGTCTTTTCAGCTTCCAGTTTCAAAAACTTCTTCACTCTAGCCCGATACCCTCCGACTATACCCTCCCTCAGCTAGACGACATCCGCCTGACAATCTCCTCAGTACGACGCCGGTGATGACTCTGAACATGGCGAGCTTGGTTGAGCGGCTTGGCTTCCTCTTTAACCGAGCCTTTTAACATCGTCAGATCCTCTATCAACGAAAGAATCGTTACAATCCACATCATCCACTGCCTACACCCCCGAGCTCCTCGCTTCCGTAAGACGTCGTTTGACAGCTGCGCTCCCGCGTTATCTCTCTTGACCGTTTCCCGTCGATGTACGAACTGCGAGATCCTCCCGCCAGCGCCCGTGTGTGCTCTTTAACAGCACCCAACCCCCGAAATCTGCGATCTCCTCGTGGCTCGCGAAGCCAAGCTCGATCAGCTACTCGTATGAGCATTCAATAGCTCTTGACACATGGTTGTTGAGTTTGCGGGGGATTCCAACGACAATTCACAACGTGGCGGTGGGGTAGATGGCAGTCGTATCGAAGAGGATGAAGGCAGGCTTTGTACTTAAATACCATCTGATATCTTCGGACGAAACGAAGAGAGGACAACTGTAAAGGGTGCGCAAGAACTTTCTAACTACCGCTAACTACGGTATGTATGCGCGTGAGGATTCTCGGCTAAACTAATATGTCCCGGAGCTTAGTGATGGCAACCCCCGTTGGTGTCATTTCCCCCAACATCATATTCGACTCCTCGTGCTCCACGCTTCCCTCTGCATCAAGCTTGGGTGTTCCCAGACACATGCATGCAACGCAACAACCACCGGGCTTCTCTACCAGGTCGACCTGCTTCTACAAGGGACGAGCGGACGCATCTATGCTGTTATCGTCTTCAATATGGACGAAGGTCAACCGAGACTGGAGTTTCGCGAGCGGTTCTCAGGGTTCCTCGAGATATGGCAGTACCACCGTGCTGAGGGTGACGTCTACTGGGGTGATCGCTGGATACCACTGATTGACTGGCAGCAGTACAGTCAAGTTGAAGGATGTGTACGATGACGCGGGAGGAGTGCTGGCGCCTTGTGACTGCTGTTTGGTCCGCGCAAAGTAGTTGCAAATACTATCCGTATTATTCTTGAGTAGTGAGACGAACCAAGAGATCCGGGAGAGGGTGGGCGAAGGTGATATAGGAAAGGATTATGAGTCACCGCGGAGAAGAAATAGCTGAGGCGGGGAGGAACTATGAGTCATCGCAGAGTAGAGATAGTTGACGCGGATACTTAGATTGATGTATGGCGTTTCTTTTAGTTAATCGTGTTATGGCGTTGCAGTTGTTTGTACATCATACCCCCCCCCCCGGTCAAGTCGCTTCTCTCCTAGCTAGTGTCTTTACCTTCAAGATATACTTATCTTCTATAACACTGCCTACCATCGAGCCTCAATACCCACCAAACTCTGAATACGAGTCACCAGCGACGGATGAATGAGACGACAGATCCAGATCACATCATTGACTGTCCTCACTTTATTTACAAAAGGTGTACTATCTCTTGACTCCCTCTTAAAGCGACAAAGGCTTGCATGTCATACTTACAGTGTGTGAAATCATTGCCACTTGGGAGATGGTAACCACACATCCGTTAGAACAAGCCCGTGATGCTTATCTTATTCCAAAACCTAAAATATTGGAGAATGGAAACTACGACCCATTCAGGTCACCACTACTCTCAGTAGACATGATACAGTAAGTAAACCCACCGGACTCGAATTTCAATTGACCGGTTGCTTTACCAATACCTACTTCTCTCCGTAGACTATGTGCTCTTAATGTTCAATCGTTCTATGACTATTCCCAAAGCTCTTTGCAGACGCTCTGCTCGCGATTGATCCACCGCTAGGGTCATCTGCTGTTCTCAATCTCTCAGTGCTTCCCCGCTACACTACGTAAAATATGCGCATTTCAGTAAGCTCTCTCACGAGAGGATCTATAGTAGGACCTACAGGCTTGAATACCGCATTCATTCATCGCCGGCAATGTTGCAAAATGCTAACTCTAAAGGGTTCAAGGAAGGATTCAAAGGCGAAGGAGTGTATCTCAGATGAAGGAAGGTAATGACAGTGGAATGAAGGCCACTGCAATTGGACAAGTACAAACCGTGGAGGTAAGTACACACTGAATGTTGATGTCGCGGTAATAGGCGCGAGTTGGATAATAGGTTGGAAAGCCCGTTGGTTTTCAGCGCTGGCTAGCTTGTAGGCCTCGTTATGGCTCCCGCTGTTGATAGTAGCTTCTAATCCTAGCATCATTTATATACGACACGGTGAGTGCCAACACGGTAGATGTGGGTTAGGTCGGGAATGCTGGTCACTCAACGTCTGAGTGAACTCCTCCGTGCAGTGTTGCACACGAGACAAGCCGGCCCGGATACACTCCCCGGAATCTAACACGAGACTACATTTCTGATGAAACAAGATATCCCGGGCAATTTTACTTGATTTCTCGGGTACCCGTGAGAGATGGTATATGATTGAAGCGTGAGAACTATAGCGGTGGCTAAGTCATTCGATACAAAGTCAATAATGGGCGTGGGTTAGCTTGAGCCGAGCTTGGCAAGAAGGTCGAGTAGTTTCGACTCATAGCAGGACCAAGGGGAGCAAAACGATTATCCATAGTTTATAGATCATTACAGCCTATCGATATATCACTTCCCAAGAACTCACATAGCGCAGGGGTGGGGAAGTGAAGACGCCTAATAAGTAGAAGTGATGCGATTCTTGTGGACTAAGTACCGATTGCTGGTTGAAGAACAGTTGCATGGATGGTGTCAGTTGTTCCGTGGCGTGTGATGAAATATCACTCACAGAAGTAGACGCTGGACATATAGCATGATAGGTCTCTGTCTTCTTATGGCCGGAGGTGAGTCTCGTATGACCGGAGACTGCTGTCCGCCCGAAAGGTCTATGCGTAGATGCGTAGATGCGTATGCACGGATTCGTACTTGTACTCATACATATATGGTATTGGGGCTCTCTTATATAGAATACTAGTGCCGGAGACGGCTTCGCAGCCTTTGTGGAATGTAATGTAATTAAAATGCAGTGCTCCAGCCAGCTCCCAGCCAGAGCTTGAGTTTGAGCTTGAAAGGTAGCAGAAGAACTAAGAAGCAGGGTAAGGTATATATAAGAGGTGAAGAACAGCAGGAGTCAGACCAGCAGCAACTTTATTGTCTATCTACCCACCCCCACATTTTTGTATATACTGTACTAGTTTGTGTATTATTGACTCTATATCAAGAAAATGGCTTTTGTCTCTGCATGGAAGAGTTTTGCACAGAGTAGATCTATAATTTGTAGAAGGTTTTTGGGTTACCCTTAGGCAGGTACTCAAACTAGCTATGAACTTGTTCAGGTTACTACATGTAAGTTATAAGCTGCTACTTATTGCAGATGTACTTTTCAGTCATGTAGAAAAGATGTACCTGATGGTATACAATATGTATCTAAGTGTCAGGTAGAAATAATTCACCTGACACAAAATACCAGTGGTGCTAAGCAGTGCTTAGCAAGATCAGCAGTACTAGGTGTATTCTAAGCCACTGTACTTGATCTACAACAACTCCTTGAATATTAGAGGAAACTAAACGAGGAGACAAGCAAGTGAATGAGCATATTGTTAACTACATTTCATATAAACAATATCCAGGTCAAAGTAAAACTCATGGAGTTAATTGAGCTCAAATGTTGGAGCTGGGAGCAGGGGAGGTTGCTCTGGTGGGAGTGTGGCTACAAGGTGCCCCGCTAGGGGCTTGTTAGGTGTGGGCGCTGGTCTCCACCACACCCCTGATGCGGCGCCTGGGCCACATGCATGAGGTGGCGTTCAAGTTCGATATAGGCTATGACTTCATTGCCACATCACGTAGCGTGGCTTAGTCTTGACAGCACCCTGTGCAAGTGACTCAGTTAATTGGTATGCCACACTGCATGCTGCCATTCCCGCACTCAATGATGGGGCGCTAGATAAGGTTGTTTGATTCGCTATCATCTTGGGTGCAAAAGGTTCTCTTTGCACCAGATGGTTCGGCTCTTTATTCATCGTTCTTATCATATAATACTACTTGAATGGGCTGGCAATATCTGTACTCGGGTATGGCACATGATAGGGTGTGTTTTAGTGTAAGATCTGACTGTGTGATCAGTGCCTAATGAAATCGCATCATGCGACTTTCATACCTGTGGTACCAGTTTGCCGAGACTCTGCTGAGACTCTGGCGAGTGAAATTTAGGCTGATGATTTATAGAATTGGTGCTACGAGAAAAAAGAATGGACTGTTGATGGCGAGTGGAAAAACATAAGCTTTACAGATGAAATGTCAATTGAAGTTGGTGGTACCTTTGGCATTTCATTTGTATGGCGGGATAAAACAGAACGATGGCATACAGACTGTATGGGTGCCAAAAAAAAACAGGGATCTTCAGTAATGTGTTGGGGTATGATTGGCTATGGATGGAAGGGACCATTTCATGTGTGGAATCCAGAGACGGAAGAAGAGAAGCAGAAAGCAGAGAGTGAGATACTTCGTATTAATACCGAAATGGAAGAAGAGGCTGAGAAGGCAAATGCAATATGGAGAAACTCAGCAGAATGGGCAACATTACGACTTCAGGAGCTTGCAACAGCCAAGATTCAACGTCAAGTTGAAAAAAATGGTGCACCAAAGAAGAAGGTTGATCAAACCTGGCGACGCAAGAAGTTTAAAGTGGAGAAGCTGACAAGGGGAGAACACATACGTGGAGTAGATGCTTGGAGATATGTCAAGCATGTTGCAATTCGTTCGATGTGGCCTGAGTGTCATCATCAGCTACAACAGAACCCAAATTTTGTTCTCATGGAAGATGGTGCATCACCTCATACTGCAAGTTATACCAGCCGTGAGCGTGAAAAGCAAGGAGTTCCAAAGCTTGACTGGGTGTCTAACTCTCCAGACTTTAACCATATTGAACGCATTTGGACACTGTTAAAGAGAAGGATACAATGGCGACGTGAATCAGAGACGGTCACTACAGTTAGTGATATGAAGCTTGTACTGTACGAGGAGTGGGAAAAGATCACTGTGGAGGAAATCAACTGCTAGATTGGCAAGCTACCTACCATTGTCACCCGCTGTCTTGCTGTCAATGGAGGCAACAACTTCCATGCTTAATCTTCTTTCTAGCTCTACCATGTTCTACTTCTCTCTGTCACTGCTCTTGCAGCTTTCCTTTCTCTTTACTACTCATCTTTTCAAATTGCTTGAACTGAATCGCAGGTGTTTTCATCGGCTAGTTTGGGTGATCCCACACACCTTTTTTTTGTCACTTACACACATTACATGGTGTTCTATTTTTCATATTTGTAGCAAATTCTCCTATTAGTTATCTTTAATTTGACTCTATGCTTGACTTGTTTGGAGTAGAATTGGTGGACTTAATTGGGCATGAAAAAATGGGTTCCTGAGCGAGCAGGATCGCGGGCGAACAACGGTGTGGTCGGTGTTGATTACGTGTCCGAATACTTGTTGAACCGACGAGTAATACCCCCTCCGCTTCCGAGCGAGCCGGCTAGATGGCGGAGCTCCCCCCCCGCTACCCTTCATCCCCAACCATGAACCAGGGGGTTAGAAGGTGGGAAAAAAATCCACGAGCTTCATGGGCTCTCACTCACATTGTCATCTTGCTCAAAATTGGACCATTTGAGTTGATTTTTTGATTGATATGTAGGCCTTGGAGTTGTCTATTATACTGCTGTGTCTGATATTCTCTCCATTGTGTGGCTGTTGAGCAATTTGCAATTTTGAAAGAAAAAAACCGGGATTTGCACGGTGCCCCGCTAGCAGCTTGTTAGGTGCGGGCGCTGGGCTGTATGCATGAGGTGATTTCTTCAGCTATTGAGATATAGTCTGGTATGAGGAGGTTCAACTAGATGTTCGAGATGGGGTTGGGCTCTCCAATACGCCCCTCCACTATAGTCTATATAATTACTTGTACTATGATTATGTATAGTTACTATTGCAGTCGCAATGGGTAAATGTTACTCATTCTCTGGTAGTTGTTTCAGTTCGAGCCTATCTAACCGCTACGATTCCCACCAAGCAATCAGTCATTTGATATGATGCATTGAATTTCCTGTCCCCTTTGTTACGATAGTACGTAGGGGAGAACCGGGTGCGTGTATTCTATGGTACAGAGAAGAGAGAAAGAGAAAAGCTCCAGATATATACAGGAGGCATCAAGCCCCTGCAGCAGTGACCGTGTATCAGACCTGTAACATGTCTCCGGCACTTGTACACCTGTAACACCCTTTGACATTAACGTAATTAGTCTATCTCATCCGTACGCTCCGAAGGCTTGCCCTATCCCGGAACTAAATCCCAAGGCAATTTTGGGAGGTGGGCTATTGTCCTCCTGGGGTTTTGCGGTTTTCCGGGGGTGAAGACTGGATGTCCGGATCCATCTCGGATTGAAGACCTGGGTTGAACGGCGCTGTTATGCTTTGTAGGACTGATGAGTGGCTGCACTATACGCATATCTACTCTGGTACCAAAAGTACATAATTTTATCTGTTTTTTCCACCACCAACGGTGTGATGATCTGTATCTAGGTAGACCAACAGTCCGTCCCGTCCGTCCAAGATCATGCCCGGGACTGGACAACAATTTTCGGGGCTCAAGATTTTAGGGCTGGACGGAACAGGGTACTCTATGATATCACTACAGGACTGCGGGAACCTACAGTCCATGAATTGGCTCCTACACATACTGCGACTGAATATTTGTTCCAGGATTTGGTTACTTTACCTATGTTGGGTAGAATTTCTTTGCCCTAGAATTTTCATTCCTAAGTTGAATATATGTTCCGTACGGTACGCGACCCGTGCCGACTCGCAACCTGGAGCCGGCCCAACCGCAACCGGAGACGGTTTGCAACCTCGACTCCCATCTGCGACCCCATATCTTACAAGCCACAGCACAGGAATCCACCAATAACAAATCCGGAGTCTCATGCAACTGCAAGAAACCCTATGCCACGCGGGGCTGCAGATGCTTTAAAAATGGTTTCAACTACCACAAATCAAGTGAGGACTTTAAAACCACTCTCAGAGCAACTGAGATTCTCTCCTCCCACGAGAATCATGGCAAGATGTAGACTCAGATAGTTTTGAGAAGAAAATCCATCCACCGCTGAACCTCCGGGGTTGACATCCACTGCCAGTGCAATATCAAGTTTACGCAGTAGCACCTTACATCTAACTACCACTGCTGAGTAGAAAGAACAGGACAAATAGATTAGATTAGAATTACCACTCTGACCGAACATAGGATAGATGTATGCTGGAACTCGGAGTGGTTAATTGTAAATCTTGAAGTCTTTTGTTTATACATAAAGAAAGGATATGATCACCGATGGGAGACGTTTTGCAAATGCTCGCCAGTTCGCGAGTGGGATTGTAAATGTCGCGAACTGGTCACTCCAGTTTGCGAACTGTAAGGGTCGCTGATAGTACGGAACATATATTATATCAGACCATAGTCAACCCTAGTATAGACTATATCCGATCCTGCTAAAGACTACAGTCATCTGTACCGGGCCCTAGTCCTGGAGTTTTCTGCCCGGGACGGACCAGTTCTCCGAAACTCATGCCCAGACGGGACGACGATGTCGGGCCTCAACATACTGTAGCTCCCCCGGACTGCTAGGAACCCTGTCTAGATCTTATTGAACCGCATAGTTCCAGCTCTCCACAGTAACACTATTCAAACAGAAAAACAAGAGTAACTAGATGAGAGCGGCGGTTGCACCAGAAACACGGAGGATAGAGAAGGAACGGTCGTTCGTATGATGGGACGAACGACTTTGCTAATTCTAAAAGCGCCACAATTGCAGTTATTCCGAATTCCATATTGATGGTTCCAAGAACCGGTGAACCGGCAGTAGAAGAAGAAACAAATAATCGTGAACGGAGCCGAAAGCAAGAACACCTGAACGCTCATCCTCCTACGAAACCCCGTGACGACACAGTACAGTATCTGACAACACCTCACTCGGCAACACCTATCCTCCTTTAAACCTTGTTATAATATAGAGTAGTATCATGGATGACTCGTCTTCCTCCTCTTCCACCACCTCTTCAACTCCTCCACCTGCTCCATCCCCGGATACCACGGCGCCGTCTGCCACGTATAATCCGGCGACCACGTCACTTCACCAATACTTTCCATATCCGGGAAGAAGCGGCGCATCTTATTCATATCCTTCTCCGTCGGAAGCGCGGGTGGTAGCGGTGGTTGACTGTCGTTTTCGCTGACACCACCGAGGCAGCCATCCGAGCAGTAAGAAGAATCGCCACTATTCGCCATCGATTCCACTTCCGACGCCGTATCAACCCCTTCGGATATATCACCGCTGTTGTCTGCCGCACCGCTCTGCTCTTTCCGCATTCTCTTCCCCGGAGATCGCGGCCTAAGTTTTGCCGTCTCCTCCTGAAACCTCCTCTGCGATTCTTCCGCCTGCCCATCCCCAGTCCTCGCCACAACCCCATTCGCCAGCATAATCGCACGCCCAGAAGTAACAAGAAACGCGCCAATCATGCGGAACAAGCTCCACGCAAACCGGGTCCAGAGAAACTCCACACACGCGTCATAACTCAGCACAAACTCGCGGTTGTGGTACAGCGGGCCGAGATGCAACGTGTCCTGCAAGAAATGGATGACAAACCTGTCCTCCTTGCAGACGACACAGAATATCCCCATATCCATCGTGGTGTGCACATCCTGACGACACAGGAAGCCGTTGCGCGGGTCGTCGATGAGATGCTTTGGGTCGCTGGGGTTGCGGCGCGTTCGGTTATATTGGCGCATGTTGTTGGCGATGAACCAGCGCAGTTGAGTCACAGGGATTAGATGCGCGTTTTGTGTGCTCTCGCCGTAGCCGGTGATGCGGCACACACCGTCGCGCGCTGAGACCGCTTGCGACATTTGAGACTCGCTGTAGAGACGGATTGCTTGGCTGGCGGATGGACGCGGGACGGTGGAGGCGGCGGCACGCCATTCGGGCGGAATTGCGGCGGGGGAGAATGTCCATTCATCGAAAGAGGGGCAGATGGGATACTGTGCATCGGAAATTGGGCCGGGTTCATCGTCTGCATACGTCAATTGGCGTGGATTGTAAGAGCGGCGATATCGATAATACCGAGGATGTAATAATAATACACGCCAGCAGGTAGTATGTCGTTAAAAGACAAATCGACACGCGAAGCATCCTCGTCCCACAGAGTTCCGGCCTGGTTGCATGCGACGATTTGACAAGCCGCTGCGACAGTGCCGTAATGAACACCGATGATACCTTCGGAGGTGTCGTATGCGGGAAGGCTGAAGATCTCCAAGTTCTCGGAATAGCCGGGATGGTAGATCGACACATAAGAACCATACGGAAGTTGGATTGCGGTGGTACCGAAAGGAGAACCTGCTGAGCGCAAAAGCGACGGTACGGCAGGAGTGGCATCAGCAGCCAAGGCTATGGAGGGTTGTTGCGTTGGGTCCGTGGACATGGTGAGTGGTAGTCGACGTGGTGCGGGGATGTCGCTTTGGCGCGGGACGTGGGAACGTCATGCGTCAGGACCTTGGCGGAAGTAAAGCACGCACGGCAATTGCCGCTTGCCAGCGCCGGAAATTCCCGACTCGAAGCGAAAAAGTAGTCTCGGATGCAAGAATTACCACACACCAAGGTACGCACTCTGGCGTTCTTTGCGTTCAATTCGCTTATGGCGAGCTGAGAATCGTTTTGTTAGAGCTCAACTTATAGGTTTATCGCGCGCTCGCGGTACAGGAAACCTGAGAGCAGTCGGTCTGAAGCCCTAGAACCTTGGGTCTAATCTTCGACTGCCTGCGGACTAAGTCCCCAGTCAACCCAGCCCTAATCCACGAAAATTCCATAGTTATTAACGCGCCATTCCTGTCGGCCTCCTCCCACACTGACAACTAACAATACTACATCTGTATTCCCTTCCACCACTCTATTCGCTTACTCCAGCCTCTCCCTGTACCTCCCCCCTCCTCCGTCTCTTTTGAAACGGGCATTTTCTCGCCGCACTAAATATCTGCATCGTCTTCAACTCCTCCGAAGCGTGCCCTCTCTTCATCTCCGACCAATCACTATCCGCGCCCAATACAAACAACACTGCCGCTTCCAATTATTCACCATCCTCCACCTTATCTTTCTTGGGCAACTTTCGTGCAGCTCACTCCCCATCCAGTCCAGCACCCTCATTCTCGTCTCAGGAATCAACATAATCATACCCCTGCGCTCCTACAAGCGCTCTCCACTGAGTCTCCAGCCTTGCATACTCCCTCACCTCCGGCCCTGTCTCGATGGTCCTATCGCTCTCCCAATGCTTCCTCTACCCTCTCAATATCCCGCACTCCTATAACCCCCGGTATCACTACCATTCCACCGACTCCGACTCAAGCCTAGAAAGAGGTACATGTTATCTTCATAGGTGTTTTACACTGGTTTTTACCGACGGGAGTAGACAGGTTTGTAACTTCCTCGACCTGTATTGAAGGGAACGGACAGCGGTGGTTGTGATAAGGCCAGATTTGAAGCGGAAGGTTGGGAGGGACGATTTTACTGTTGAGGCGGTGTTTCCTGGCCCTTGCGTAGGAGGACGTGGAGAGGCAGATTGTAGTCAGTGTTAAAAAAGCAAGTAAAAATAGTAAGGGCAGGGATTAGAGAAAAAAATGTAAAGAGGGTGGACTAGGGGAAGGTGGAGTTGGCGTGGAGTGTTGACACGTACGTGTAACGGTGGGGGTGGAAACTCGTCGATTGTTTCGTGTGTATGTACAAACGATCATGAGCAAGAAGAAACTCTTAGATTTGATAAGCAATCACGTAGAGCAAAAATCCTCCACGGCGTAAATATGGTGATGGTAGTTTCAAAGGTGTGGGATCTAGAGGTGCCCAAGGAGAGGGTTGGGTTTGCGGAGGTGTATTTGAGGAGTTCAGGAGCGTGGTGGCCCTGAGGATGACGTTGGGGGTGGCATAGAGTAGAGAAGGGGAAAAGAGAAGCTCGGTCGGTAAATATAATACGTTGAATTTGCCCAAAGTTTAATACCCTCATCGCTGACATTTTCGCCCTCTGGTAAAATATTGATACTCATTTCTTTTGAATAGCTTTGCTCATTATCATTGGTTTTTCTAGTGTTCCTGAGCGGCTAGGCCACTTAGAAAAACTAGGTTTTCGTTTCAGCTAGCAAACAATGTCAGCCGAAATAGACTATACTCGCGCAACGCTTAGTACATCGATTGATTCCTTTCAGTTAAGAACGACAGTGGGAGCGGGATGAATTTAGGGGGTGGGGAAGGATGGGCTAAGATGCGTAGTGGAAGGTAGAGCGAGATGAAATAGAATACGTAAAGGTGGAAAGAGTGAGATAGAATAGAGTACATCATAAGTAACGAGATCGTACTGACTTGCAGCTGCTTGACCATTCGAGAAACGACTTAGGAAGGTTCTAAATATGAGGTTAAAAACGGTCTTAGAATCAACTTTTGCAAAAAAACCGGGTGTATGTGAAATCCGAATGCAATGCTATACGAGATTATGACTAGAATCTAGCACATTCTTATAGTTACGTCGGCATTCTAGTAATAACGGATATACACTCAAAAGCTTCTTCTTTACACATACCTAGGTATGACCCAGAATTTGGTTCTAACGATGCGCTTTGAATAAATATGTCTTGATAAGGCAAAAGGTAGGATCATCGTGTTCTCGTCGATTTTTGAAGCCCTGCTTTTCAAAGAGGTACTTGGTAGGCACCCGTAGCCAATCAATATTACCAGAAAAGAATTAAAACTTTTGACTGCCACCACAATATTTCGGATTCCCATAAACCATACAAGCTGTACGAAACTGTCACCACCCCTCCATCTTCGTTAATTTAATTCATTCCCACATACCAACGATTAATATGAGACTATAATACTGAATTTCAAGCCGACCCCATTGCCTCCACGATAGGATTGAACCACATCCCAACTTCCAAATATCTAGAATACGCTTAATAGTAATAATTGCTAGGCCATTCGATCTATTAGTTAAACAACTCATAGGAACGTTCCATTGTGGAGTAAGGAAAAATTTACCTTTCCAAAAAAAACCCCTTATAGATATCAAATCGACGCATCCACTTCGCCTTTCCATTCCATTAAGAAACGTAGAGAATCGCGAGTGTCTGGATGGTTTCCTCCGAGTAAACAAGAACGAAGGGGTACTACTTGGGCCATTAATGAAATAGCGGTGTCAATAACACCTTGTGCTTTATATGTCAATGCTAGGTTGGCCATGCTGGTCAAAGTATCTGGATGCTCTAGGCCGAGTACCCTCTTTCTCGCCTCCATGACCTGTAGCTCCAGATTCTCAACCTCCTTCCATCGCCCTTGATTCCAAAATGTCATTGCAAGGTTGGCCATGCTGGTCAAGGTAGACGGATGCTCTTGGCCTACTACTCTCTTTTCAGCCTCTATGACCTGCAATTCCAGCTTTTCCGCCTCGTTCCATATACCCTGGTTACTGTATGTCGATGCGAGATTGGCCATGCTGGTCAAAGTATCTAGATGCTCTTCGCCGAGTACCCTCTTTTCTGCCTCCATAACGTGCACCTCCAGCACCTCGGCCTCCTTCCAACTCCCCTGGTTCCTGTATGTCTATGCGAGATTGGCCATGCTGGTCAAGGTATCTGGATGCTCTTTGCCGAGTACCCTCTTTCTCGTCTCCACAACCTGCAGAAACAGCTCCATTGCTTCCTTCCATTGCCCCTGGTAACAAAATGTCGATGCGAGGTTGGCCATGCTAGACAAGGTATTTAGATGTTCATGGCCCAGTCCCTCTTTTCAGTCTCCATAACATGGACATCAAGCTCTTCCGCCTCCTTCCATCTTCCTTGGTTCCAAAATGTGCATGCAAGGTTGGCCATACCGGTTAAGGTATCCGGGTGGTCTTGGCCGAGTACCCTCTTTCTTATCTGTATAACCTGTACCTCTAGCTGCTTTTGCTTGTTTTAATCATACTATATTCACTCTATTTAGAGTATGACAGCCCCTTAATTCCCCCCGCCTCCGGGCTGGCCGGCTAGATGGCGGAGCTCCACTCCTGCTACCCGTCGTCCCCTTCTGACAAAAGAAAGCTAAAAAACAAAAGAAAGCATCCAAAAGGACGGTCAAATAGAATACAAAGGAAACGGGATGAAAGCCATGAAGAGCCTGCCAGCTCTTATTCCTCCGCCCGTTGCCCGCCAGCTCTTACTCCTCTGTCCATTTTGGGCGGGAACTTCCCGACATTAGTAGCCGCCAGGAAGTCCATCACCGCTTTATCGCACTTTTCCATGGAGAGCAGCTCAGAGACTTGCACGTGTCGGCATCGGCCTGCTCTCCACCCAGTCGCTTTTCACACCTCGTTCCAGAGCACCTTGGGCTGGTTTTTCCATCGGCTACAGTGGCGGAAGAGATGCTTCCGGGTCTGGGCCGCCGTCCTGCCTCCGCCGCCGCACCACCAGCATTTGTCGTCCTCTCGGTGTCCAAACCGTTTTAGGTACGTGCCCACTGGTGCATGTCCAAACTTTAGTCGGTAGAACCTCGCTGCTAGCGGCTTCACACTGTTCATTGGTATGGGTCTCTTGCTTCTAGCTTTGCCTTTCAGCCTGAAGCCGTGATGCTTGCTGCACTTGTCGGCCTCCCACTCAGCCTTTACCGCCGTCTTTGCTTCTGAGATTCGTCTGGTCCTGTTTGCCACCGAGGTGTATACTCGCTCTCGTACTGTGCCTGCTCCAGGCCCTCGCTTGCTAGATTCGCCTGGCAATTTGCTTCCTGATTTCTGGGGATGCCAGTGTGTCCTGGGACCCAGTGGATTTCTGTCTCTATGCCGGCTTCACGAAGAGTCCTTGCGCACTGGTTAATCCACCTGGCTAGATGCTGCCCTGGCCCAGGTTCCAGGTGCTCCGTTCGTCGAATGGCTGCTTGCAAGTCGCTGAAAACAGTTAACTTCGTTACTACGTGTGTCTGCAGTTTGCCCGTTGTCTTTACTGACTCCCTGAGGGCTAGTCCAATGACCCACAGTGCTGTATCGTAGACCTTCATTCGTCCGGTGCTGAGGTGGCTGCGGAAGGCACTGCGGCTGTCTCTGGGCATGCATACTGGGGCTGCTCCCACCCTGCCATCATCGGATCGCGATCCGTCCGTCCACCACATCCAGACCCCAGCGCCCACTTTGGCCTCTCTCTCTCTTGCCCAGCGTATCGCTTCTTTCTTTGCTGCGGTGTCGTCGTGCAGTATGACCGTCTTGACCGCTGGTTCTTCGTCCAGGCGGGGCCAGTGCATGGTCTCTGCCTCTCGGCCTCGTTCGTGATCTTTTTTGATGACTCTGCATATCGGTGCGCCTGACATGGGGTGGTTGTATGTTTCCTTTATCTTTGAGCCCTCGCATGCGCTTGCGAGCCTCGCTGCGAATCGTTGCTGCCTGGAGTCGAGGGCTACTGGCGCAGGTGCCAGTCCTGAATCTCTCATGAGCGGACCTAGTGGCGTCGTGGGCAGAGCGCCCAGGGTTGACCTGGCCTGCGTACCTCTAGCTGCTCGGCCTCCTTCCATCGCCCTTGGTTCCAAAATGTCGATGCGACGTTGGCCATGCTGGTCAACGCTGAGGGGTGTTCTTTGCCGAGTACCTTCTGTCTTGTCTCCATAACCAGCAGGAACAGCTCCTCGGCATCGTTCCTGCGCCCCTGACTGGTAAACGTCAATGCGAGGTTTGCCATGCTGGTCAAGGTAGAGGGATGCTCTAGGCCTAGTACTCTCTTTTCAGTCTCCATAACCTGCACCTCTAGCTCCTCAGCCTCTTTCAATTTGATCTGATTCCTGTATGTCGATGCAAGGTTGGCGATGCTGGTTAAAGTATTTGGATGCTCTTGGCCAAGTACCCTCTTTCTCGTCTGCATGATCTGCACCTCCAGCTCCTCGGCCTCTAACCATCGCCCCTGGTTGCCAAACGTCGATGCGAGGTTGGCCATGCTGGTCAAGGTAGATGGATGGCCAATACCGAACGCTTTTGCTGTTTCTTCTCGGATCCGGATTCGCAACTTTTCTGATTGCTGAAATTCTCGTAATTCATCTAGTAGATTTCCAAAAGCCCTGAATAAGGCCAGTGATATGCAATGTAGCTCCCCAAATTCACGTGCTATATCGCCAACCTCTCTTTCGTACTCTTTCCTGGCTTGCACAAACTTGTGCAAGCCCCATACTCGATATTCGTGAATAAGATCAATTGGAACAAGTTCTCTGAGCCCGCGCATCCTCACACTCTTCCAACTCGCCGGCCTTACAGCTTCTTTTTCACTCTTGACATCGTCGAGCTGTTTATCGCTCTTTTCCAGCCACATATGACATTGATTATCATCTGACTTGGCCCCAAACCCAATCTGATAGCAAAAGGCAATCTCGAATGCGATGTTAGTAGCAAATGATTGGTTTTGATTGAAGAAATGGTTCATTTCGAGGCATTTTCGAATTTGTATCCGCACGCGATAGTCAGCTTCAATGAAGTAGGCAAGATTTTCTGTAATCTGGTATAATAGTATTCGATTAGCATGTATTGTTGGAGAGATATGGAAATGAATTGATGATTACCCGGAAATCTGCAAGTGTTTGGAAGACTCTCGCTGCCTCAACTGGAGTTATAGTAATGGGTTTCAATGGAGCTCTGAACAACTGAGCGACAGTACTTGCTTGTGGTTTGATGTTTGATGAAACTCACCGATCTTGGCTCAAGAGACCCACTAATGTTTCAAGATAAGACGTCCGTTTCTCAGGGTCAAACGGGACAGTCAAACCGAAAAAGTCCTTTAGGCGAATCTTGCACTCGGCATTCAATTCCGGCACTAATTGCATAAGTTGATCTGCAATATGCTCTACTTTATTTTCACCTTTTAAACGTTCCAGTAGTGAGAGAGGTCCGGTAACTGCATCAAATGAAACGGGCTCCGTTCCATATTCTCCACTGTGTGGTGGGATATCTGATAGGTAGTTGCTAAACACAATCCAAACGCACGGCATACCAAATGAATACACATCTGTCTTTTTGGCTTCATGCGCTCCGAACTCCCCAAAATGATGCTCAGGAGCATTCCACGGCCTTGACTTCGGTAGTAAAACCCCTTTTGCATTAGGGCCACTGGCAAGAGTAGAATACCCGAAGTCGGTAATTTTCACCGTAGTGTTGCCAGTAGCGTCCTTGAAAACTAGCACGTTTTCTTGCTTTATGTCACCGTGAACCACATCTGTGTCTCAGTTAGACTTCCCACTTGCAAGGCAATATTCGCTCTTAATGACAAACCATAGGCGTGCATAGTCATGATGACACTCCCAATGTCGGCACAGATCTTGAGCCGGTCATCAATCGACATGTTCATGCCCTCATGCGCGTTCATGAACTGTTTTAAATCCCATGCTGCTTTCTCAAATACCAATACAGGGACAGCTAGCTCCGTTATTGGCTTGATTTCCCAGCAAATTCCCTCGAGGTTGATTATGTTTGGGTGACTTTGAATTGGTGGTTGACTCAAAATCAATACCTCAGATATTAATGGTAAAAAGTCTTGGCCTGAATCGCCAGAGTCGTGAAACCGCTTGAATGCAAGCGGCATGTCGGCAATGAATGTCGACTGGCTTATCTTCCCAGATCCACCGACACCAATAGTACTGAGAGCAGGCTGCCACGTAATGGGGAGATAGTCGACATTGCATTGCTGGACAATTGAAAGAAATGAGATTAGGTCGCATTGGACGTCGCTGTTGCTGCGATTGGTCGAGGCGGAGTAGTGGGTAAACATTCCGTCCGAATATGATACCAATGTGGAGTTCTGTGTTGAAAACATGGTGTTTTGCGGTGAGGTGCAAGTCAGTTGATTGCGCAAGGCATTCGGAGTCTTACAACAATCATGCGCGCTAAATACAAGCGAATTTAATAACCAACATGAGTCCTCAATGCTGATTGACAAAGCAAATGCAATATTAGCTACTAAGATGGATGTTTGGATATGCTTAGTATCGTGTGTATAGACTATTAGTAGTGGTGGTAGCTTCGCTGCCCTCGGGGGAATTCGATTTGTTAAGTACAGCTGGAAACATTGGATCAAATACAACTGGAACTTGGGTTTACAAGCCCTGAAAGTATGGAAATTACCGAAAAAACAATGCTGCGTTTGATTCGAAAGCTTTTGTTAGTTTTTCCAGATATATACTGGATCCCAGGTACACAATAATGCTAATATAATATTCGTATATCATCATCCCCTAATGTTGCCAACCACATTACATGTGGCGTCGATACTTTTTGGCCTAACGATTAAACGCCAAGAACATATTAAGTTCTTCAATTTAAATATAACATAGAATATAGTTCTTTGCCTTCTGCCCAAAGCAAAGTGAAAATCTTGCGTAAAATCATGCCGTTCCTTGCCATCTACCAAAGAAATTCTCGTACACATCTATCCAACCAGTTACGGCTAAAACGTGGTACACCATGGTCGTCCGAATTCCACTATTCAGCATCGTAAGCCAACAGCCCCAACATCAGTAAAAGTACACTTACTCGCTTCAATGGAAAGTCTGGCCGCCATTAAGATGCGAGTTATTGAACTCAAAGTGTCTAGAATTTTGTTCGTAGATACGGCTGTAGGGGGTTGATGTTGTGTTCGAGCTGTCGGTCGGGTTGGTCGTGCTCTCAGTGTTGGTCCTCTCATAGCTACCAGCGGTTCCTTGGTCAGAGCCGGTGTCGGGGCAGTTGGAGGACTTTGAGCCCAGCGCTGAATGAGCCGTGTTGATGGCATTACCCGTCGCATTTTGTGTGGTGATGATGCCTTGCTCGGAAGCGGTAATTGCGTTGTCGGGCATGTTTGCCTGTGTTGGTGCGCCGTCTATTGGGTGGAAGGACATGGAGGGGGAGAATAGGAAGAGCGATAACTGTTATTTGCGGTTTAAGAGTACTTGAGGATACTTGCTTGTCTCAGTAGCAGATGCTCGGCTGTTCCGATAATGAAAATAAGAAGGAGATCGGTGCATTCTATAGTCCTTTTGAGTTTGAGCCATGAGTCAAGAGGCGAGCGAATTTAGGGCGTAACTTCAACTAGGAATTAAGTCAAGGTCCGGGTCGACTGGCTTCTTTCGTAGTCTAGCATTCGTGTCTGTCGGGGCATCAATTTTGGATGCGTGGTCCATCCAAGCCCAGAAACTCACAGCCTTGCCCCATGCATCGATGACTGTTGTCTTTGCGTAATAGGCTAGCGACTAAATACTTATTAGCAAAACAAACTTTTGCTACCGTCGCATGAACATTTTGAATGAAATCTGCAAGGAATACTCCAAATCCTGCAGCAGACTTAAGCCGAACAAAGCAACCGGTACTCTATACAGTCGTGTTCAATAATGGAGTGAATGCTTGAGTGCAACACACGAAGCCAAAAGCATCTACATGCAGCTGCACGCTGAAACAACAGGGGGAGAGTTGATAAATGCGGGGGTCACACACAAGGCGTGTTGGGTAATTGGCCACAGCCACAGATTCTCTTCCTAACTAAGCGATCAGATCCGATCGCCCGCGTTGAAGGGCTGCAAACACAGGCGGTGAGCGAAAGACAGGTGGTGAGCGAAAGACAGGTGGCGAGCGAAAGACAGGTGGTGAGCGAAAGACATATTTTCAAGTATGTACGCGCTAAGTTTCTCTTCATAGTCCCGGAGTGTGGTATCAAGCTCGGAGATTATCGGAACCACTTGCTACTTTTAGTTCGGAAGCCCTTCAATGCGGTATACGCAACAACTCACCCAGAACTGTGCTGTGAAGCATTCCTGCCTATAGTATCACTTCCCTGCCCCTCCGATGTGACAACATGCTGCTTTCTTTGCTTTTATTTGCTGTTGTTTTAATGTATTTCCTCAAACTAGAGTATGGCATGAAAACATACTATGGTCATATCTTGAACTTACAACACTTATGACAAATTTATATGATCGTGTTAGAGTGGTCTTGCATATCATAGTTAGCGCCTTGCATTATGCGGATCGCTCGTGTTGATAGATACATCCAGCATGATGGCACAAGTGAATGAGCAGAGTGAGGCACAGTGGAGCCCCACAAATTCAAAGAGGATAGGTAAGGAAGTCTAAGAATTTAGAAGCGTGATCAATCATACGAATTGCCTATCTCTGAACATACTGAACCAACAACACAATTTCCACATCATGGGAGCAGGTTATTTAAGGTATATCCGAAGCTTCATCTATTTCAGCCTGATTGGCACACGCAGCAACCATGAGCCATAACCGGAGTCTCTCAGAACAGTGCGTTGTACAGTACAGCGGCTATTCGACCTGTTCTTTGCCGCAATTAAATTTTAGTCTGATAGACAATCAATATATCTTGCCAAGTATCCATCTTGGTAATCATACACATGCCACCACCGTAACAGAATTCAAAGCCATAAAATAGTAATACAAATAATTAACATATAAAGAACTCACTGAATAAGCATCTTTCATCGGTCTGCGAAGTATCCATCATCGTTTCAATGAAGTCAACTTTATGACGCGATGACAGGGGTGAGCGGGCATGACGCCTCATCAAAATATACAGTAGAGCAACCATTAGTTACTTCGTTACCACAAATAGCATCATCAAGATAAGACGGCTTTTGTTGACCACAGATATTCCAGCTCTAGGGAATGATGTACAAATATTGTCCCAATTTTTCTTGAACCTTCACGCCGGCAGAAGGAAGCGCGGAAATAGTAGATTATCCGCCCTGTAACGCTAGGAACCGATTAAATAGCCGTGCTACAGTGCCCACGTCATGGCCAACAACAACAGCATACAAAAAACGCATACGTACAATGAGTGCAACCACAATCAGCTCCACAGCTCAATTACAAATAGAAATTTTAACGAATGAGCCTCTTCCAAACGTATACGATATGAGGACTGTGTGCTAACCGGTCCCCTCATGGCTAGAAATGCTAGTTTGGATAATGATGGTCGAGAACAGGCGTAAAAGATATTGAAACCAAGTAAGTGACATAATGGAACAGGTTAATTCTAAGGATGAATGTATGCCAACATCATTAGTAGTTCCTACCCGCGCCAGTTGTGGCAGAAATAGAGATAGTGCATTCTTAGGCTTGCTGCTTATGCCCGATGAACTTGTGTTGAAGATATATTGTCTATAGATCTAGACGACCTGAGGTTATACTGCATCCTATGTGACGTAAGTTTCAATGTTTGGGAATCAGCCATGAACTCACGTGCTATGGCTATATGGTCGCCTACCCGGCATCCCATAACTAAAGTATCGTCGCACGTCGCCAAGCAAGAAGCTTCTCGGCAAGATAGTTTTATGTTCTACTTGTCATGCTCAGTGGAGGACTCAGGTGCTATTACCAGCTTCATCTACTCCATTCTCCTCCATCTCCAGGGCGGTTCCAATTCTCGTCAGGCGAAGTTGACAGTGGTCCCAAGCTGTCAGATCGGCCACCCAGTCATCCATAGATTCGCAGACCGGCCAGGCCCGGTTGCCTTTGACAGAGCCGCCCTTGGCATAGACCAGCCCGGTTAATGTTTGAACAAGCCTGGGTATCTATGGATATCTGTAGATATCAACCGTGGCATAGATATCAAAAGATATCAAAAGATGCCTAGCGCTTAGGAGATAGGTGGTGGTAAGTGGTGGATATCCATGACTATCTACCGGTATCTACGAAGAAAGAGTGAAATACAATAGTATATAAGTCCTAAGATTTCGGTGCTGATTGGAAATCAATCTTCAATAACCCTTCATTCAATATGAAGCAGCCTGGGGGAGCGGTGTATTAAGTAGGAACAGAGCAGGGGAAAGCGTAGGAGAAGGGCTTTACTTTCTCTCTGCATTTGTAACTTTAGATGAAATTGAGCGAATTTCTTATTGCATAACGTGTCATCTGTAATCTCTATAGTTCGTCCAGATGACGATTCACAAATCTGTAGACCGGTCAGATGAAAGTTTTCAAAGCAGCCCTTGGCGTAGACCAGCTTGGTCGATGGCCATATCTGACGGGACTGACCGCTTTGGGACACTGGAAGTTGATGAGTATTCCTAACTGGCAAGACCGCCCTTGACATAGTCCGGTAAAGGTTAACTGCCACAAAGCCTGTGCCATCTTGCGCTGGCCTGTATGTAGATGCCTGCAGCAGCTTGCATAAAATCTGCATGAATCTGAATAAACCCAAATGCCTGCGCATAGACTGCATAAACTGTGTAAACCTGCATATCTAATATATATACACATGCTTTGTCGGCTCGAATCATTCTCATTGGTTGACTTGTGCTATGTACCTCTAAGGAGGATTTTTATTGGCTGACAACCCACAGCTTCAACCATTTCGATGGTTTGGCATACCCCATCAAATATCCTCAAATATCCACTCCCAATTGAGTATTTGAGTTCAACTCTGATCAGAATGTAATGTTTACATGAAATGTTCAGAATTCAATGCTCTTGCACGCTGAAGTCTCAAATTGAGCATGTCTTTGAAATTGATTGCATGATTATGGAAAATGCTCGATTTTTGGTATCTGGTGGCAATTTTCGAGTGTTTTTGTACAGCCACTCTATCAATTTTGATCATATGGTAATTCTGAGATGTGGAGGTGAAACAGAATCACAGTAGGTACAATGCGTGTATACATTACATCATGATCAGAGGTAAACTTACAGTTGCAAATTTATCAACTCAGCTTGCAAGTATTACACCAGGAAAAATGACCTTACGCAACATGTAACTTATAGAGAAGCTGTTTCTGGGATGGTAATCCATAGCATATTTGACGTGTGGCAGTATGAGGTCTTATGGACCTATGCGTTGACTAGATTACTATGATATGCATATGATTATGTGCGCTCGATACTATACTTCATACTGCATTTAACAAAACTGCCAAATGCACTTCATTGAATGCTCCCAAGTAACATCAGCAAAAAATATTTCCATCCGGGCGGGATGGCTCTGTCAGAGTGGACGCGCTCCGTCAGAGCCGTCAGAGACACCCTGGTGGCGGATTACTCCGCGCCCGGCCTCAATACCATGCGTCGCGTTGCATATCGCCCTCCGATCGCTGTTTCACCGTTTGTTCTTGCTCTGTCGGTCTCCTATTTTAAACAAACGCTCTGGCGTTGTGGCCAACTGTGACCATACGTCAGAATGAGTTCATTGGGTACGCGCTTGCATCGGGATTGCAACGCGATGGGTGACGCTGCGAAAATCTCTCCTCGCGTTTCTTCTAACTGCGCGCAAAATGCAATTCTCTCTTTACTAATTATACAGGATTGCAAGGCGATGGGTGATGCTGCGAAAATCTCTCCTCGTGTTCCATCTACCTGCGCGCAAAATGTAATTCTCTCTTTACTAATTATACACATCATTCCCAGTCGCCAGATCTATATGGCGATTGACAATCCATCGCTTGTTCCGTCCGTCTCCTGTCTTAGTACTAGTAGCTATCTCTGGAATTACGTGCACGCAACCGACGATGTTTCCCATGCTGAAAACTTTCAAAGCAACGGCTGCCGGTGCTTTTCTCACTTGTACAAATTTCGAGACGGGATCCAAGTTACCCGAGTTGTCCGGTATTGTTGTGAGCGCCATGGCTAACCAGTACTCAACGAAAGCTCCATCCTTGTTTTGGAGTTTGATTTTGATTAGTCGTTGCAGTTGCCATGGGAGACGCCCATTCAGTGCGCCATAACACCTCCCCAGGTGTTGCTTCACCCACACCCAGTCGTTCCGTCGATCCCCTCCGCGCCAGCTCTAGCTTCCTGTGTATCGACACATCTGAGATATGCGTTCACCATCTAAACCCTCAACTTGAACCTTAATACCATGGTAAATACAGAGCTCCATTGCATGCAGTTGTTCATCCGATATATACGTCTTGTTACGACTCTTATGCGTATAAACTCCCGCGTGCCGCTGTATATTGCCGCGCGGTGCTTTGCGTCTTGCGGATTGTCGAGTAATGCTCTGAAGTCTTTGATCATAGCGTCAGGATGCTTTCCATCACGGCGGTTTTGGGGTCCCATGAATTCGGGCTTCGCATATGACTGGGGGCTCTGGGGGGCAGCCAGATCAGC
>Ga0307514_10000674_pt1 | contig 61303 bp, 65 predicted proteins | sample 16_EM_MG_FD_203088 | JGI IMG/M metagenome (GOLD analysis project Ga0307514, IMG submission 203088) | Populus trichocarpa ectomycorrhiza microbial communities from riparian zone in the Pacific Northwest, United States - 16_EM | ecosystem: Host-associated > Plants > Roots > Unclassified | place... | reverse complement strand
AATATTGCTGCAGCCTCGATCAGTTCCTTGTCCAAACTCAAACTGAGCGCAAATTGGATGTGTGCGGCTTCAAAACCGGGAGAAGGTGCTGGGCTATACGAAGCCGTCAAGGCAGTTGGACTGGAGATTTGCCCAGTGCTTGGGATTGGGATCCCCGTTGGAAAGGACTCGATGTCGATGTCGATGAAATGGATAGATCGGGAAGGACGGAAGAAGGAAATTAGCTCCCCGTTATCGCTGATCATCACTGCCTTCGCTCCGGTGGAAAATATCTCTCAGACGTGGACGCCGGTGTTAGAGAAGAGTGAAACCGACCCTACTATCCTTATCTTTATCGATTTGGCAAATGGGAAGCAGAGACTGGGAGGATCAGCCTTGGCACAAGTATTCAAGCGGATCGGTTCGGAGACGCCTGACGTCGAAGATCCCGGGCTCATCGTATCGTTTTTTACCGCTTGCCAGAAGGTTCGAAGAGAACGCCCAGACCTCGTACTCGCCTACCACGACCGATCAGACGGAGGGCTGTTCACGACGATCGCTGAGATGGCGTTCGCTGGTAGAGTTGGTGTTGAAATCGATCTCGATGTCCTAGAGTCCAGCCACGATCCCGTCTCGGCCCTCTTCAACGAAGAACTCGGTGCTGTCATGCAAATCCGCGCTCAGGACTTCGAAACTTTGGTGGGCGTCTTCGAGGAAGCCGGTTTCCCGCGTAGAAACATCCGGGTTGTCGCTAACGTCAATGGAACTTCTCCGGACCAGCGATTCACTGTGAAGAGGGGTTCTTCTACGATCTTCTTCAGCACTCGTGCCAAACTCCAGACCGTCTGGGCGGAGACGTCTTTCAAAATGCAATCCTTACGCGACGATCCCGTTTCAGCTCGACAGGAATTTAGCCTCATCGAAGACGATTCTCACAACGGCCTCTTCTACGACCTCTCATTCAGACCAGAACCATCACGGGCGGTGACTGTGCGGCCCAAGGTTGCGATCCTCCGAGAACAAGGAGTGAACGGTCACGTCGAGATGGCGTGGTCCTTTACTCAGGCCGGGTTCCTGGCCGTCGACGTTCACATGACTGATATTCTCAGCGGACAAGTCAGTCTGGCGGACTTTAATGGGCTCGCTGCGTGCGGCGGGTTCTCTTACGGAGATGTCTTGGGGGCAGGGAATGGGTGGGCGAGCACGGTTTTGTTGAACGACACTGCCCGGGGAGAGTTTACTCGATTTTTCGCCCGAGATGACTCTTTCACCCTTGGGGTGTGCAATGGGTGTCAGTTCCTCAGTCACCTGAAGGAAATCATCCCTGGTGCCGAAGATTGGCCGGAGTTCAAACTAAATAAATCTGGTCGATTCGAGGGCAGGGTGGCCGTTGTTGAGGTCGTCACCTCTGATGTCACTGAAACGTCGGTCTTCTTCAGGGACATGGCGGGATCGAAGCTGCCGATTGCCATCGCTCACGGGGAGGGTAGGGCGGTGTTTGAGAACGCCAAGACAAGGGAGAAAGCATTTGCGTCGGGTATCATCCCTATCCGTTACGTCGACTCGAGGGGCGTTCCAGCAGAAGACTACCCTCTCAACCCGAACGGGAGTCTCGGTGGGGTAGCCGGAGTTCAAACCCCTAACGGTCGTATTGTGGCCATAATGCCTCATCCCGAGCGGGTCACGATGCTCGAAGCGAACAGCTGGTACCCTCGAGAGTTGAAGGAGAAATGGGGTGCAGTTGGACCCTGGTTCCAGATGTTTCAGAGTGCCAGGAGGTGGTGCGGACCATAGATGATTTTAAACACGTGGATTCTTCTTGTAAAGGTTCGAACCCTCTACCTTAGACTGGATTGGAAAATCATGTATACACTATACATTCGGTGAAGCCGTTTGTCCGGTTGAAAGTCGTTGCGGGGCCGGGAGCTGAACCAGGTCACATTCCCAGTTCCCCTGGTATTCTTTTTGTTTTTTGTCTAGGCTGAATATTCTCCTCGAGAGAGTCAATGTGCCTGAGTCAGCGGAGGGAGAGGGTCAGGTTGGGACGTCCGATGCTGTAACAGGTATTATGTACAGCAGCGTATCATGCGGTCTCACATAATCCTCTCGATGACTCCATAGCCTTGGTCAGTATCGGCCATATCTATGCGAACGCACGATCACCGACCTATAGGTATATGTACTTCGGATCTTGAACTCGGGCTGGAATCGAGCTCCAGGAATCGAGCTCCATCTTTGTATTCGGTGTGTTTGTGTCGTTTCGTAAAGGTTGGACGGCTGGGCCTGTCTGACGGGCGTTGATGTACCTTGATGACTTGTAACCCCAAAAATAACCGCCATAGACTTGGGTATCTGAATATTTGAATCCCACCACACACACACATACACACATACACACCCTGCCACCACCAAAGGGATGAACCCGGATCCAGACCTTATGTAGAACTTTGGGTTCAAAAGCTCCCTTGTATTGCTTGGGCGCATTTCATACGAAAAGGTAACCGTTAAAGGGATAAACGGCTTGATAGTGATAAGGGAGCGCGCGATGATTATCACCTTTCCTCCCATTCTTTCCCTTCGAGCCGTTCCCCCCGCGGTTGAAGAGGAAAGATGGAACGAGAGGGGGGAGGGAGGGTCTAGACCCCCCCGGGCCATAAATAAGGCTCAAGGCTGCATCAACGATTCACGTTGGATGATGGCAGCAATATAGTTGATAGTCCCTCATTCCTCCTCGTATCCAGTTTCTGGGTGGTTGGTGGAGGCCGCAACAGAAACGAACCCCAAAAGTTGCCTATTCGCGAATATGAGGGAAGGGCAGTGCAGATAACGCAAACAGAAAGTACTTTTGGAAACCCGTGCGGTTCTTCACCCAATTTCCGCCCTCGAATCCACAAATCGTGCCAAATTGGCGGCCGGTAAAACGGGGGAGGGGACGTTACAAATCCAGAACGGACAGTGGAAGCGAGAGAGATGAGTGAGCACGCGGCTCGTTTATGGGCGCTCAAAGCCCCAAGCTATCCCAGGTAGGAACAGGTCACACGAGGAGCTGCGCGATGTGAGATTGTCATGACTTTAATTGATCGTCTATGGGTTCAGTGAGGTCCGTCTATATGGGCGGGGAATCGTACAATCGTAAGAGTAGAGGATCCGTAACTTGAAGGGAGGAAACAAGAGATCCACAGCGAGAAAAGAGAGAAAATAATTCAAATCTAATCTGCTAGATCTGACCGTTCATCGTACCTAAGTACCAGCGGAAGCCGTGAAAAAGCATGTCATAAGAAAAGATAAAAAACGATCCAGTCTCTGTCATAGCGTCCTCAACTTGGAAGAGAACTGACTAGAGCTAAGTTTTTAAAAGGTCGTCCGGCCGCCACAGCGATCGATACTTCCACGTCCGACACCCACAGCAAGTCCAGATCGACGACAACCAGTGCCTTCTACCATATCGAACGTCAATTGGGACACGTAAACACCTGATGTGCACGTTTTGGCCCCAGTGCGTAAGTAAATGGGTGGCAGATGGGTGGACCAGGGACTGCGGGCGTGTGAAGGCCGAGAAGAAACACCTAACGGAACGGACGGTGGTCGAATGTCGTGGCAGATGGAATCGTAAAAGGCATGAGAAAGGGTGAAAAGCGGCAGCCAGGTTGCCGAATTAAAGGGTGGAGTCCGTATGACCAGTCGTACGTTCCGTTAGAGTGAATGATCAAAGTAGGGCAATCGTTGTGGGGTGACGTGTAGCAGGACGACGGACCGCGCAACCGTCACAGCATTCGACGTGAATGATCCCTTCACCCACCTCGTGTATGCCACGAAGCAGTTGAAAAGATAAACATACATATCGAGTTGCGCGGGGGATCGTCGACCTGGGCCATCCCATTTTCAATCTCCGGGGCGAATATGATAAGCTCGATGGATATGATGGACAGGCAGGAAGGGAAGAGCGATAAGGGATACAGGGGTTATAGCACGGTGAAGATGCGGTGGGATGAGAAGCAAGGTGGACAGCAGGGGGACGATGGATGCGTGATGGTACAAAGGATGCGTGGAAGGGACGTGGTGAGAACGAGGAGGGCTGTGCAGAGTCCGAGCAGGAGGCGGCCAAGCGTTGGACGTATCATAACAACTCTACGCGCGGGCGATGCCCTCCACACCTGCCGTCTGCTTGATACCTAGCCATTTCAACCAGGCGTGATGTCGTCCAGCTTCCATGGACTCGCCGTCATCTTCAGGGGGTGACCCGAGTCCCTCGACATTAGCAAAGCTCACATAGCCATCAATTCTACGACACATGGCAGAAGCAGTGCGCGCGTCGAAAGACGGTGATGATGGAGTCTGTGGTGGTCGCCGTCCGCTGTTTGAGGGATGTGACGTTGTGCGAAAGAGCGTCGATGTGACGTGTGGGGGTGTAGGCGGAGGAGTAAGGGGCCCCAGTGACTGTGGTGGCAGACCCGGAGAGTAAAGAGGTATAGGGCTGGAAGATTGAGACTAGGGTATGGGGAATGAGCAGATGTGAAAACCAGAGAAATAGATGACACACATTCCATTCCTCGCTCGACTCTCGGGTGTGAGCACGGGGACGGCTGACACTCCTGTATGACTTTCCCCGTTCTTGGTCTCTCACTTGGGACAGGACACCCTCCAATCTCCTTTTCAGGACGGCGTCATGCGGCGTTAACACGTCCTCGTTACTCGACGATACTGTTGATGCTCGACGTGAGGACCCTGGCAGGGGGGTGGGAGAAGCGCTACGCTTTTTATCGACGCTGTTGTTCCTCGTTAACCTGGAACGTGGTGAGCCGACCCGATGACCAAAGAAAGCGTCAAGGTCTTCGCAGTCGCAGTCAGAATCATCGTCTTCCTTGAGTGGGGTCGGAAGGAAGGAAGGGGAGCCAATGACCCTATCGTGTTCTTCTGCGCGACGGAGCGTCTCGCGAAGGATCTTCTCAGACCGACTAGTGGGACGAACATTCGTCATGGGTGAGGTTGGACGAGATAACGAATATAAAGACCTTCTGAGACTGCTTGCGGAATCAGGGTACGAGGGAGAGGGTTGATACATGTTTGATGGAGAGTGGATGATAGCGGGATGGACTTGAATGGACATGGCGAGGGTGGCTGAGGAGCGTTGAGGGGAGTTGATCGAGGGAGGGGAGGGGAGGGGGTTTATAAACCTATTGAGGGTCGGAGAACACGCGACGTTAGGGACCGCATTATGAATTCAATAAATATCGATCACGAGAAAAGGGACATACCTATTTAACTTAGGGGGGGTGCGTGGCGATGGAAAAGCAAATGAACCAGTTCCAAACGAAGATACGGACGCAGAAGGCGTTAAGGGTGAATACTTTCGAACTTTAGAAGGAGTCGACGGGGTTTCCTTGTTGGCCGGGGTGGTGATTATAGGGGAGGGTGGGAGAGAGAGGGTGCAATGTGAGTTCCGCTGGCGCCTGGAGGGGGACGAGAAGGTCGAGCGGGACTTGTGATGGACTAGCTGCGTATCGACGGGATTGGGCGGACGGGAGGAACCAGGGGGAGATTTGAGACTAGGTCGATCTGGTTTTGTATGCATCTCGGCCCGCAAGAAAGAGGCCACGCTGTTTAAATGTGTTCTTCTCGCTTTGGGTGGTAAAAATGGCTGATGGGGTCAATTCGAGGACAGGACGGTGAAAGGAGAAACGAGGTGCTTACACGAATCAGCACGAGGCCTCGTGAATGGACGCGTCGGAAAGACGCCTTTATTCGCAGCCTCCGTCTCCTTCCAAGAATATATATGTACAGGCGTTTTTACTGAGGTCGACACGCGAGCTCTCGTCGTGGTTGGTGGTGGTGGGGATGAAGAGCGAAGTAGGGTTTCTAGCCAGGGCGGAGAGTCGGACACATAATTCCCAAAGAACGTCGGAACAAAATATTACCTAATCACACCGGTTCGTCACGCTGTATAACACGCTTTGTGACGCGTGATTCTCAAGTTCCGTGGGAGGATATCGATCGGCTGTGTACATCACTCATCACATATTTCATAATCTGCTCTTTCCCCCAAAGGGCCCGCCTGGAACAGCAAGGCTAAAATGTAGCGCCCCCGCCGCCTGGGCGTGCATTGGCCTCCATTGGCGTCGCTGCGGACCCTCGACGTCGTGGCTAGAAACAGGCCATTGTGGCCATGCCACACAGCCCAGGTTATAACCACCGATGCGGGTTCCCGGGCATTGGCGGGTAATCTCCCTGTTTCCAAGCGCAGCGGTTGGATAATCCCCGGCTTTCGTAAAGCCACTACCAAACCCGTCCCTATGATCCCTCATGTCTGTGCCTCTGATGCTCCAATGACCACGGCAGAAACAGCGCGATGGACCTCGGTCTAGACTCCTCGACTCCACTGGCGCGCCTTAGCGCCAGCCACGGATCTCTCACGGCCACTCGTCCTCGTGAATAACATAGATCGCTAAGTCCTTATGAAAGCTCTTCGCGAAATGAAGCATGGCCTCATTCCGCCTGTGACGCGAACAACCGTATGTCCATGGACGATGGATGAGTAAGGCCATGAAACACCTCACGCGTCATCCATTTTCCGGCCCGCGGCGTATGTTGACTGTCCACGGCTACCGTCTCCTCACGAATTGTGGATGAGTATCCACCTGGCTAATGTGGGCCAAGTTGTATTGATGACAATCGGGGGATCGAGTACTCTCCCCGACCCATCCGCGATAGTCTCTCACTGGGGCCTATCTCCGTCGACGTCAGCTCCTACACCTTGCTCATATCTCTATCACCACATTGGAGCTCGTATCTGAGTACTCTGGAGCACCCGCGGTACCACTTGCCATAGACGGTATGGTTACGAATTCAAAGGGTGGTCATATCAGTTCCCCTGCGCTTCTATCGCCATTCATCGTTGCCGGACTGCCCATCGCACAAATCCCGCCACAGCTCTCCTACCGGCGTTCTTCCGATAACAATTACCGCGAAGCGAGTGTCCTCCAAACACTTGTCCATTGTTACCCGTATTCGAGCACCCCGTAACACAGAGTGAGCGATAGATCGATAATCGTTGACAGGTGTGATACCACTGATTCAGCAGTGCCTAGCACTTGATTCGCCTATTGACCACCATTCATTCGGCCCTCTCGATAAAAGGGAAGCTTGGTTGTTGAATTCCGAATGCCCGCCGCTCACCTCATGTGCTTCTACACCCGAGCTTCCGACTTGAGCGCAAGCCATTGATCTTTGACAACCGTTCCGGTGCCAGTACAATGTATAAGTACACCACTCGAGGCTTAGCTACTCCATACGTATGTCTATCAACACGTGGCCTGATTCAGAATATCCATTTGGAGCGCTACAAACTCGAGTAGCGGATTTCTCCATATGAATGTGAAGGATGATGGGCGCGTGGTGCTTTGGTTTTGCGCTTCTCGTTTCCGTAATACTTATCTTACGCCATAGACATAGCGTTCTTCGTGTTTGGTTCCGTTTTTGCTCTTGATCCCCTTCTTCCCTCCGTCCGCAACGCGATTGTCAATGGGGAGAAGATGCGCGCGGCCTCGTGGGGTGGGGCGGGGCGGGGCGGGGTGGGAGTGCGATTACTCCGGCATAATCCATTTCACACCGTATTCCTCCCATACAAAGCGCAACCGATTAACTTTCTCTCGTCGGAGAACCGTTGGGAAACTTTTCCCATTAATGAGTTCAGATGAACGATAGCGAGATTTAATCTTCACTCAACGAAGCAAGGCTTCCCAACATTTTGCTAAAATTTTTAGATGAAGGCACCTTAGCCTCACTCAAACTAGGTCAACCAGGGTACGTACTTCACTTCCAACTTTAACGGATGCTTTTTGCAGCGGGAACTCTGAAAGACACTGAGGAAACAAAAAAGAACCTGGATCACGGTCGGGCGGAATGAAAACCTTGACTATGATCAAAAAAATCCTCAAATATTATGAAAATTGTACGTACAGTTGTCAGCAACGTGTACCAGCGGCGGAGGGAAAATCTCGAAGGATTCGTAAACGCGTCCATTCCGCTCATTCAGAATCGCAACGCGTTTTTTCAATGAAATTTTTTTATAGCGCCAGTGGCGATGTAGGTTGGGAAAACCCACTCGCAACACCGTCCCGGTTCTCCAGCTCCTCACGCGTGCGCCGCAGCAAAAGACTTCTCTTGGAAAGAAGAGAAACCCCCTTGCTTGAGTTAGATCTGGGCAATTGACCCATCCACCTTCCCCACAGAGACAGATCTATGCAATACTTTGGGACGGGTGACCGCATTCATCCCCCTTCCCTCACGGTCATGTGGAAAAGGTGTCACAAAGGCGACATTACAAAGTAATCGCTAAGACCAAAGGGTCGACCGTCCGGGGATGGTCCGGGTCAGGCGGGGCGTCGTACTGTATTGACCAGCCCAAGCTAGCGAGGCCACCATCAACTAGCAAACAAATATTCCTTTGTCGGAAGGGCTCTGAACAAGTGGGTATACCCGACATATACCAACGCAAAAGCCACCGTATCGTGGGTGACCAGATCGTAATCTGCAAATGACAAACACCCTACAACCTTGTGCTCGTTGGTCTCTCGAAACCGGGAATCAGCGAGTTGATCAGAGATTACTCCTTCGCTCTTGATCCTGGCGACCATTTCACAAACTCACTGGGCCACCGGTTCGTTACTTACTTATCGGATGCAAATCACCTGCTTCGGATCTGCCACGCAAGAGGAGATGATTGACTATGCCGATTCTTCATCTCCTATCACGGGCTGAATGCTTTCGTATCCGATTCTGAAGGTGCCCCTCTTACAACACGGCTCTGGGATACCGGGAAGAGTGCCCGCAGAATCTACATGCGATACTATCACCAATTTCATCTGGAAGCTGCTGTCCTCACACGTCCGTAACCCCTCCGAAATTGGTCACGAATGCGGAGTGCTGGCGAATCGGGTCTCCGTATGTAACACCTGTCGCGGTTCTCATGATTACCCGCTTGCCAAGCCGCTACACAGTGGGCTTGCGTATTCCGCGGCGAACTTCGGCGGCCAAGTTGCTCATTCATTTCATCACCATCATCATGCATCAACCCTCAACCACAACGATCAATGACCACTAACTACAACGCAAGACCCACACCAAATCTTACACACTAGTGAAGCTTCGCGGGCGAGGAGGTGCCGGTCGGCGCTCGGAACGACGAGGCCAAATTAACGGATGCTCCGAGTTCGGAACTGATCCAGAGGCAACGTGGAGGAACGATTGGGTGAGATTCCCGGTGAGCGTTGGGCAAGGTTGGTTCCCTCACTTTTCACCCTACCTTCCAAACCGAGGTCGCTCACTGTCGACTCATCGGAACTTGCGCGGATATTAGGGAGTAATACCTCCGTATTTACGCGGAGGTGTGAGAAAAATTCACTCCTTCACGGACCTTGAGAATCCCAAACAATCCTCAGGGAAACGCACTTTTTGGGGAAGCGCCTACAAGTCTATGCTTATCCGAAATGGCGAGGTGAGAGGCGACATGCTTCGTCACCCAATGTTTTTTTTACGTCGCCATCTGTTCCAACCTTTGGTACAAAATCGTACAACACCGCTGGCCGCCGCTAAGGATGTCCAATGGGCAACGAACACGATGCAAGACTCCCTTCACGGACGCCGTGGGAAAAATTCAAACACTTGGTTGTGCGTGCAGGAGATCGACGTCGGCAACGTGTGCCACATCCTTGTTTGACAGCTCAAATGACGAAGGTGGTCGTGTGCAGCATCATCGACATGCGTCATGGAAACCCAGGGTGAGCGAATAAAAAACCTGGTCATGGGTCACCCTGGGTTACACGTCGTACACATGCACGTCAGCTGGTACGCCCTTCGGCTTCGTTATTTTCAGGCAGTCGCGACCCCGTAAAACGGTTTGATTATTTCAACGTAAAGTGACCGACATGTCGGGCGTTGAGCGCTTGAGCGCCGAGCGCGTGAAAGAAGCGTGGTGGGTGTCCTGTTGGGATCAAACGCCCATGGGGGAAAAAATCGCCAATGATCCTAGTGAAATGCCGGAACAAACGAATTCGGAAGAAGTTACTGAAGACGGATGGCTCGCACCAGGTTGACGGCTCCGATGCTTGTGTGGACTTGCAGGTTAGGATGTTCAGACAGCTGTTAGAACTCAACCATTCATCATATGTTTAACTCGACAACGCGTAATTCAGTTCGGATCCCAAACATTGATTTGAGATTCCACCCGGGTTTTGGAGTTTTTGAACGGCCGTCGCTGATAGAGCAACCCTGATCAAGCAGCCCTGGCACAGTTTCATGTGTCGGGCGAGGAAAAAGCAGAGAGCTCGTCTCGAAGCTTCTAGATGAGGTACAGCCCGGGATCCCATAAGGCCCGTCGCGCTTACTAGGGGTCAACATGATGAGAATCGATGGTGATCATCAACCTAAAGGTCGGAAAGACCCAACGGCATCACAGTGCAATTTAGAAGACGCCGCGGATATTCCGTACACCTTCGAGAATGTGATGCCGGGCCAGGATCAGCGCCAGTAACAACAGCCCGGACCCTGGAATCTCGACGAAAGAGATTGACGAGCGGCGAGTTACGATTAAGGCAGTTCGGTTACAACTGCCACCACCGCGGTGGTGATCCCTTGAATCATTGGAATGGTTCCATGATCGTGATCGAGAGGCGGCGGAGGAGTCTGCTATGAAAGGGGCACATACATCTGACGTCAGGGAGAGATACAGGGAATGGAGAAGGTCTCGGCCAAAGCAGTCTTCGATACCAATCACCAATTCAGCGGTTGCGCGCGTTTTATCCGCCAGTGGGCAAGAAGCGGAGGGATAAGGAGTGAATGGTGATAGTGGCGGTTGAATTGTAACCGTGTAGAATGGGACCTTGATGAAGATAAGCAAGTATAGCATCTACGTCACGAAGACCTCCGCACAAAGTGCTTCCAGATCCCTTCGAAAACATCAGCGTTCGGAGAGTAGGCCTGTGGAGCCGAACCTTCCTCGTATGACTTCTCCAACGCTCGCGGTTTCAGGAACTGGGTGGTGTACTGATTTTCGCCATTGGTGTACTTCGTCACAGCCTCGACGAGCTTCTTCTCGATCCACCTCATCCCCATGGCCTCCTTCGTCCATACCCCCGAAGTCCAGATGGCTAGCGGACCTCTCCCGTTATCTCCAGACTTCATCCGGTTCGCCATCACGACGTCTGTAAAGATTCTATCCCCAATGACGACTAGCTCGTCGTCTCTCACTGGGCTATGAAGGGATGCAAAGTAATTCCGGACCCCTTGAATGCACGAGTAGCCCGGTTTAGGAGTGTTGTGTCTCAAGACCGGGACTCGTAGATAATGACTTAATGATTCTGCCTGACGTAGGAGATACTTCAGGATCCCAGACATGGAGCAGCGAGAGGTAGTTTTGCTTTTCGTTGTTCGTACCTGGATTCCTCCAGCATCATATTGTGGTGTCCCCGCAGAGTTGCTGACGACCAACACGTTCCCTTCTCCGAATGTTTGCCTGCACTCCCGCCAAGCGGTCTGCCCATCCAAGACACAAAAAGGATTCCTGCGTAAGACACCCAGAGTTCCGAGACCGAGAGAAAAGTGGTTCATGCTCACCGTCAATTCAGGTACGAGCTCATCGTGATGAGGCAAGGTCTAGGAATGCGACCAAATTCCCCCAGAGAATTCATACACGCATTTCGGGCCAGGTGAATGATCGAGGATGGACGAACCAGACAGTTATCCTTGTCAACAACCGCCCCTCTGTATCCCGCGGCCTTGAGTGCGACAAAGTCCAACTGGCGAATGTCTATCCTACGCGAACAAAGCAGAAGTAGCCCATCCCCGTTAGCGCCGCGAGTTTTGCTTGAGAAGGACGTATCACAAACCTCTCACTGAGAGTGCAGGAATCACCAGCCTTGGATTAATCAACAGATGAAACGGAACCAGAATCCCTGGGACGTTCACAGGCATGAGGTCCCTCGTGTCCCTCGGACGAGATGAATTGACGGTGGTTGACGGTGACACGCGATGGGGCCGATCACACACCTTATGCTCCGAACTATATCATACAACGTTTCGCACACGTTTCGCAAATACTATACGCCGTCCACCCCGTGTCAAACCATAGTTGGCCCGCTCGAATATCAACGAAGGTTTAGCACGTTGGCAGGATCAGTTTCAGAAACCGCATAACTCATACTGTGTATATATCATTCGCGCTAGGCGTACATGAAGCAATCGGAAGCTGGCAACAAAAGACATTGGGAATATTGGTGATCTGCACGCATAAGCACGCATACAAAGGTAGACTGATATTCGCACTGTGCATAGAGCAAAAATGGGATATGCAATAAAAGTGTGAATGCAAAAAATACAGCGAAGTTGAGGGCAAGGTTTGAATTGAAGTTGGGAATCTCGAGGAATCGAATCCTTCCAGGTTAAAGGTGAATTTCTTGGCAACTTCAGAACGGGAGTGACGATCGAAGCCACATACCTATGGGTATTCGCGACGAGCAGGTTGGGGACCGAGCCCTCGATCAACCCCGCGGGGGAGGCCCACCGTATCTCCTGTCATCTCGCGCATAATTTCCTCTCTGGTTGTAGTTCTGGTTGTGTCCTCTTGGAGGGGGCATACGGTCGTAACCTTGAGAGAGAGGCGGAGGTCCAGGCGGGTAACCGTCCCTCGGTCCTTGATGGTAGTCTCTCGGACCCCTGTTGACACTCACACCAGAGGAATGTCCATAATACCCAGGAGGGGGTCCAGATGAAGAAGGCATTGGTCCAGAAGGCATCCTCGAAGACAATGGTGGAGGGTAGTTATTGTTTCCGATAGGACCATTTTGGTCCGCCTCCCCAGGAGTGTGAGGCGAATAGTAGTCACCGGAAGCACTAGGTCCAAAATCTTCTCTCTGCCTCTTAATTGGCGGTCTCGAGGTATCCCTGGATATAGATATTGGGCTCGGACTCCTGGGTCTAACCCTCGACGGATACCCAGTCGCATTATTTGAGACACTGTTCGGACCAGAAGAAACCGGAATAGGTGGCTGAGAGTAGATCGCCGGCGGGTTCATATCCCGTCCAGGGGGATAACGACCTTCGACCGGAGCGGGAGAATACCTCTGTGGCGCAATTTTGGAAGTCAAAGATGTTCTCGAGTCATACCCACGATCTGGACCAGGCGGGGGTAGAGGAGGATATACCGGCCTCCCCCTTGCATTCCGTTCCCGCTGTTCCCTCGCTTCGCGCTCCTCCCGAGTCTCCCAGACGCTCGCTGTGGCAGAAGCAGGTGCAGAATCACGCTCGATAAATCGTCGGTCCCTATCTGGCCAAGGTCCACTCTGATCCCACTGTCGATCTTTGTCCTCCCACCGAGATCTGTCGTCAGAGTCCTGGTACCGTCCGTGTCCGTGAGGATAAGAAGCAGGACCGCCCTGTCGATATTGAATATCGTCGCCGTAGGGATCATTCCTCGATGATTCTGGCCATCGAGGGCGATCCCAAACTCCCCGTTCGCGATCACGAACCTCGGGTCCCGGAGGTATTCCAGAGGAGTTCCGTGTATATGGATCCCGGGGTATTCGATCATCGTACCGGTCCAAATCCACTCTATCAACACCTCCAAACCTGTCAGGTCCTCGAGCTTCATTCGGTTCCCTCGTATTACTGCCAACAGCACCTCCACGACGGTAGTCACGCACATCGGTTCCCCTGCCCACATAATCATCACGGGGTAGAGAAGGAGCACGAGGGTTCTCCGAAGTATTGGGAGGTGGCATTGAGGATCGAACTGGAGGTTTCCGGTCATCCACGTGCTCTGACATCGGAGGATACCGTCCTCGTTCGTCAGGGATGGGCCGGGAAGCTCCGGTGGATAGATGACGATCATCCTGGTTCAAAGAGCCGGTTGACGAACGGGCGACGGTAGGAGAGTCAGGCCCTGATCTACTGCCACGATCATCTCGAGCGCGGCCCGGTGGATAGGAAAGTCGTTCTTCCAGAGGAAGAGTCGGTCTGGGGGTTCCCGGAGTCGAACGGGTATCAGAACCTGCAGGCATGCTAATTCTTTCTTGTAGTGAGAGGGGTGGTGGTCGGCTAAGCCTTTCTTCGAGTGTCTTGCGTTCATCCTTGGTGTTCAGGGTAGGTTGTCGCACAGCGTGATCATCATCAACATTCCGAACTGCAGTAACATCAGAGGGAAGCAAGGGTGTAGAGTCAGCGGCAGAGGATCTGCCGGACCTTTCAGCGTGAGTCGAAGGCGGTAGAGAAGGGGGAAGACGAGTGTCAGGCACAACAGGAGAGGCGGGTGGTGGTGGCATCCGTCGGTCGCCTCCGCCATCCTGAGATGGTGACTGGTAATCCGTAGAACGGGCAGCTGTTGGCCGCTCATCATAATTCAGGGAAGCATGGCCGTCATTTTGTCGGTCGACAGTAGGAAAAACACTACCAGCACGCGAGTTATCATACTGACGATTGTTGTCTCCATAACGTTGATCAGGTGGGTTGCGTCGATTGTCGATAATCCGCGGTCGCTCATCAACCCGTCGGTTAGAGCGATCGTATCGTCCGCTGTCCCGTTCTGGGCTCCTGTCGCCAGAATTGCCTCCAAGTTCTCTTGCTGCATCGAAAGGTGCTTTATCAGGGGACCTTTCGAAGTCGGTGAGAGTGGCGGAGCGCTGCAGAGGTTCAGAACGGGTAGTTGTGTCGGCATCGGACCGAGGCTGCCTGTCTTCCGAGTACGGCTTTTGTTGGCGCTGACGGTCATCGCCGAAATCTGGGGCAGATCGAGCATTGGATAAGGATCTCCCTCTCATCGTGGAGTCATGATTCTGGTTATCAGCCCTAATCGAAGCAGAGGCGGACGATTGGAAGGAGTTACGAGAGAAAGAGCCGCGATGTGAAGAACCTCGAGAGGGTGCAGAAGATTTGAAAGAATCGCGCAAGTCATTTGACGACTTTGAGGGAGAGATGGTGCCGGGTGAATGGTGTGATTTGGAATCAGTGAGACCATTCGAAACAGACTCATAGCGCTCTGATTGAGCGTTGTGATGACCATTCTGTATGAAGAAACACAGGGGTGAATTCCTCAGAACAACACGTTCCGGGGCAGTCGTACCTGTTTCCGAGATTCCCAAGGATCTATAGATAAAGCACGCCGTCTCTGTTGATTTTCATCGGCGGAGACGTCTTTCCGGGGCATGTTCTGGGTAGTGGGGACTTGTTCGGGATGAGGAGGCACAGGTGAAATAGAGGTGTCGCCCATGTAGATCTTTGCCAGTGCGGCTGGCTGGGGGGTTGAACGAAAGAATTCATGCTGATTACTGAGGATGGACACCTTAAGCTTCTCCAGAATCTCGAGATCTTTCTGGCCGGGGGTCGAGTTGGGGGCGGCAGTCGGTCGAAACTCGTGGCCCATCTTGGGGGATGAGGGTTGGAAAGAAGTGCCGTTCGACTCTGACCAGTTCTGGGAGTGTTGTCTGGAAGGTTGGTGGTGATAGTAGGAAGAAGAGGTAGAGGCGAGAGAGGAAGTCGAGGAATCTTGGGTCAGGGTGCGTTCACGGTTGTTGAATTTTTGCCAGTAGTTGTTTCTGTGACCTTGTCTTTGGTGGTGATACGCCATCGGGTCCTAGGCCACGTCAGCAGACACGTCGGGAGCTGGAACACGAGAAACAAAAGAAACCTGTTCCTGCAGATTTTTTAGAAAGCGCAAATCTTGGTGGAGAGTGCGCCGGACCGTGTGGGTTGAGCAGCGAAGAGGACGCTCTCGTAAGTGAGCGCAAGGGTGGTCGACCACAGCATGACCATATGGGGAAGGTGCTGAGGTAATCGACCAAGCATCTCAGGGAACAGTCACCTCCTCTCTCATTGACCACCACCTCTCTCCAAACATGAAACTCTATCCCCTGGTACTCGTGTTTGCTGCTGTCGGCTTAGGTTTCTACTCCTTTACCCCTTTTCATTTTCGACGCTCACAAAAATTCTAAACAGCCGGCGTGAATGCGATACCTCTCCGCGTTACCATAGTCTCTTCCACTAATCAAATCGGCCCCGCCGGCAAATTCTTCGACAACCCTCCCACTCCTTCCGTTCGCAGTGAGGATGGCTTGTATCGCATCCAGGTCACTCCTCCCATCGAGCCTCATCGCCGCCCGTGCCACTCCAAGAGCAACAAAGCAGTAGAAATTGCGAATCGGCTCAGGAAGTTGTTGGGTCTCAAGCCCATCGAAGCTCACCCTGCCGTCGAGCATAACCTTGGCCACGATCACGCCAATTTCGTCCCCTTCGAACCTGTCGACTTTATGCCTGTTCCTCTTGATCCTAATGACGGGAAAGTGCACTTCATGCCCTTCCCCCCCATTCCCATCGAGTACGTTGAGAACATGAGCACCGTGCCAGTTCATCGCCACTCCCACCACCGCCACCACCGCTTGCGGGGCGCCCCGTTCATGGAGAGGTTTTCGCACGCCCTCATTATGTTGGGACCATGGGAGGGCAGAACCGTCGCTTTTGTTCTCGGTAAGCAGCTCCACCGTTGGTGATATTATTTCGTGACTGAGCGATGGCCGTGATCTAGGATGCGGTATCGGCGTTGTTTTACGCATGATCTACATCTTGACTCTGGTCACCTACCGCATGTTCCGCAGTCCCGCCCAACCCGGCGAGGACAACGTGGACGAGGAGGAGACCGAAGTTTTGCTCGTCGCTGCTCCGCCCGAGTACAGTAAGGACGAGAAGGTCGCTTTGTAGACAGTCACTACTTGGAATCCGTATGTTTTTTCTGTTCAGCCTTCCCGTGTAGTATTATTCTCGAGAAATATATCTTGACTTTGTCCCGAATTTTCTGGATGATTCCAGCACGTGCCCGATCTGGATGAGAGTTTCAGCCACCGAGTGTTAAAAAAACTCGACCGCGATTGCTGCACGAACCTTTGGCGATCTTCATACCTCACCATCATCTACCCTCATCCACCTTTTTTAATCCGTAGACAATGACCGTTGTCGGTATCGATTTTGGCTCTCTTCATTCAAAGGTACCTCTTCTCAAGCACATTTTACGCGAATGTCATAGCTGACCTGTCCAGATCGGCGTGGCCAGGCATCGTGGTATCGACATTATCACCAACGAAGTCTCAAACCGTCAAACACCGTGCGTACCCCCTCCACCCCGTTTGGATTTTGTTGCTGCCTAGTTCTGTAGCACGAGCGATCTAATCATGCCTCGTGTCTCTATCAGGTCGCTCGTCGCGTTTGGTCCCAAACAACGAGCGATTGGTGAACCTGCAAAAACCCAGGAAACTTCCAACTTCCGTAACACGATTGGTAGTCTCAAACGATTAATCGGTCGAACTGTCTCCGATCCCGAAGTCCAAAACGTTGAAAAGACGTTCACAAACGCGACATTGATCGATGTCAACGGGACCGTCGGTGTGGAGGTCAAATACCTCGGCGAGACACAAAGGTTCTCTGCTACCCAACTTGTCGGTGCTTACTTTGGAAAACTCCGAGACATCGCTACGAATGAGCTCAAAGTTGGCATCACGGACGTCGTCTTGGCAGTCCCCGTCTGGTACACCGATATCCAACGAAGGGCCATCATCGACGCTGCTAGCATCGCTGGCCTGAATATCCTTCGTCTCATCAACGACACCACCGCTACCGCTCTGGGCTACGGAATCACTAAATCCGATCTCCCCGAAGCTGACAATCCAAAACATGTTGTCTTCGTTGACGTTGGCCACTCGAGCTTGTCCGCCGCCGTGGTTGCCTTCTCTAAAGGTCAACTCATCGTGAAATCCACCGCATTCGACACTAATGTCGGTGGTCGTTACATCGACCAGGCCCTTGTCAACTATTTCGCGGAACAGTTTAAAACAAAGTACAAGATCGATGTCTTATCCAACCCCAGGGCCACCTTCCGACTTGCTGCTGGATGCGACAAGGTCAAGAAGGTCCTTTCTGCAAACAACGAGGCACCGTTAAATGTGGAGTCCATCATGAACGATGTCGACGCTTCTTCGAGGCTGAATAGGGAGGAGTACGAGGCCCTCATCGCCGGTGTCCTTGATCGTATACCCGCTCCCCTCTCCCGGGTTCTCCAGGATGCTGGTCTCACCCTCGACCAAATCGACGCCGTTGAACTCGTCGGTGGATGCACTCGTATTCCCGCTGTTCGTGTCAAGATCCAATCCGTCTTCCCTGGAAAATCCCTTTCCACCACCCTCAACCAGGATGAAGCCATCGCCCGTGGTGCCACCTTTGCCTGTGCTATGCTCTCCCCCGTGTTCCGCGTCCGTGATTTTGCTATCCACGACATTCAGGCGTACCCGATCAAGGTCGAATGGGAGAAGGCTCCCGAGGATCCTGATGAGGACACCGAACTCGTCGTCTTCCCCAAGGGTAACGGCATTCCATCCACGAAGGTCTTGACTTTCTACCGCAACAAGTCGTTCGAGATCCAGGCCGGCTACGCTGAACCCTCGGGCCTCCCTGGTGGTATCAACCCATGGATTGCAAAGTTCACAGCGAAATCTGTTGGACCCGACGCCAAGGGCGACCTCTCATGTGTCAAGGTCAAGGCAAGGCTGAACCAGCACGGCCTTCTGTCGTTCGAAGCAGCGTATACGGAGGAGATCGAGGAGAAAGAGGAAACACCGATGGCAGTCGACGGCGAACCCGAGGGTCCTCCCAAGAAGAAGAAGGTCGTGAAGAAGACTGACGTGCCATTCGTCTGGGGTTCCACAGCCCTAGATAAGTCCATCGTAGAGGTCTTGAGGGAACAGGAAGCTGAGATGCACGCCGCCGATAAGCTTGTTGTGGATACAGAGGTAAGATTTTGTGCGGGACGGCAAGGCGGGGAAAAACCTGATGGAGAATTTCGTCTGTAGGACCGCAAGAACGCTCTCGAGGAGTACGTATACGATACGCGGGGAAAGCTCGACGATCGTTATGCCGCCTTCGTGCAGCCTGCAGAGAAGGAAAGGTTGCTTGTAGCTTTACAAGAGGCGGAGGACTGGCTGTACAGCGAAGAAGGCGAAGACGCCACCAAGTCTGCGTACGTTGCCAAGCTCGACGCTCTCAAAGCCCTGGGCGACCCGGTCGCAAATCGCTGGAAGGAGTCGGAGGAGAGGTCACGCTCTGTCTCGGAACTGCGTGAGACGATCAACAAGTATATGACAGACGCTACGTCGGGAGACGAGAAGTATAGCCACATCGATGAAAAGGACAAGCAAGCGGTCGTGGAGAAGGTGGCCACCGTTCAAAAGTGGTTGGAAGACCAAATCGTGAGGCAATCTGAGAAACCGAAGAATGTAGATCCTGTCTTGACGGGCGCGGAGATCCTGAAGAAGAAGGACGAGATCATTTACTTCTGTCATCCGCTTTTGGCTAAGCCCAAGCCTAAGGTCGCGGTTCCCAGCTCGGGGACGGAGACTCCAAAGAGCGGAACGGAGACACCTAACCCCCCACCTCAGAAGGATGAATCCAAGGGCCCCTCGGAGATGGATGTTGATTAGAGGGCTTGACATCTTCGTCACACTTACCGCGCGGTTGTTGTTTCTGTCCTCGTCGTAGAAGATAACCACTCCTTGTAGTTAGGATTTTCATCTCTCTCTAGCATAGCTTTTATGGCTCTTTTGCACCACACAATTCTACGTCGTTTGCATTGGAAGGCCGTAACTCGAATGCTCGGATAGGCATGGCGAGGTCATGAGGTCGTGAGACCGCGTAGGTATGTATGACGTATACAGATTACAAGGTTCCATGAAATCAGCATGTAGTGGGTAAAATAATGATATAACGTGAGAGGAGACAAGGTCTAGAACCTGCTTTACCTTGGGGTAAAGAGCATCGTTCCAGCGGGAGCGTGGACGAACTTTGTGAGATCCTCTCCCAAGTGGTTATCCACAACCTCCACGCTGTACTTCTCCATGATGCCCATTAAGATGGTCTTGATGATCTTGTCACCAAAGCTGATGCCGACGCACTTTCTTGGACCCAACCCGAACCTCCAATACGAGTAACGGTATTGAGTCGGAAGGAGCTCACTGAAACGATCAGGTCGGAAGACGTGTCCATCAGAACCCCAAACCGGAGCGTTGCGGTTGAGCGTGCAAGTGTCGATGAGGACGGAAGTCTTTGGTGGGATGTAATACCCGTGAATGATCTTGGGGTCGGCGGTCAACTCCGGGAGAGAGTAGAACAACACCGGGTGGAGACGTCCCGATTCAAGGTAGCAATAGTGGAGGAGGGTGTCTGTCTTGCGAATGTATGCGTCGGCCCGATCCTGGCGGTTGGAACCGAGGGATTCGTCCGAGAGAGCAGCGTCGATCTCGTTTTGGAGTCTGGTCATTATTGATGGGTTCATGGCGACTTGGGCAGTCACCCACGAAATCGAGGTGGTTGTCACATCTGAGAGGTCGAGGGTTCAGGTGTGGACACATCAGATGATGATGCGGCACGTACCCATATTAGTGAAGAGGATCTCGTCGATGGAGTGGGCAAACTCGAGGAAGGACATGTGCCCTTCCTTCATGTTTTTGTACAGCTCGCTGGCGGTGGTGGTGATCCCCCTTCTTTCAGCCTCGAGACTGGTCCTCTCGAGGAGAGCGGCCCAGTCACGCTCGAAACCATCGACGTCCCTGTTAGCCTGGACGGGGAGGTACCTGAAAATCTTCCACTGCTCAAACTTTCCAAAGAATGAACGATTGATGACGCGCTCGTGGACGATATTGAGTTGAAAAAGCTCATCAATAAGTTTGTCGTCGACGAGTTCACCAAAAACCCTCCTGGCGATCATCTTGAAAGGAAGGATAGAAACGAGCTCCTCGGCTTTGATGGCCAATTTTTCATCCTTCTCGTTCCTGACGACATGGGAAAGACGCGGTAAGGATTCGATCCATTCGTCGGTGTCGCTGATCATGGTGGGGAGGAGTTCGGAGGCTTTTTGCGAGGTGAAGTGGGGGTCGATGTAGGATCGGAGACGGAGCCAATCCTCATTGTGCTTAACACCGACGGCTTGACCGAGAACTCTGCCCATGTACTCTCCAAAGCCGATATTGGGGATCTTGAAGTGGACCTTGGCATCACCGTGGTAGTAAGCACGAATGTCGTCAGGATCGGTCAGAACGCTTTCAGACGACGGTTTTGAGCGAAAGCCTCAGACGCTGAATTTAGCAGACCACTCACAGTTCGGGGATATCACCACAGAATACCCGATATAAGGGACCATACTTTCGACGGTATTCCGCCACCATACGCGGTCTTTGAAACAAGCGATCGTTAGCTGCGGTCGGGAAACAATAGTGGTTGATTTCGAGCACTTACCCATCTATGAAGCGTATGATACGGGTGTCCTCCAGAGGACCAGGGATTGGAGCTTTGCCTGATTTCTGTTGGTAACCTAGACGGTAGGCGGTATGCTAGAAACAAAAAAGTTGAGACAGAATTCTGCTTTTGAGGTGAAGAGTCAAGCTGACCTTGAGTACACGACTTATGTCTGTAGCATAGAACCAGGCCATAGCTCCGGCCAGGAAGGCTGCGCCGCCAACATGAGGAGCGTACTCATGTTCGAAGGATTCCTGGGCAAATTTGAGGAGTTGTTCAGTATCCATGAGTGGTATGTTTGGGAGGTGGGATCAAGAGTTTTTAAGCCGGTACTTGTAGACGAAGGACCTCCACCGAGAAAGCAGGGAACATCGGGGAAGGGATCACATGATCTCCACTTCAGATGAAAGACTCTGACATTTATGGTGCGCGTCACTTAGTCACCACAACTTTCTGACAACCGGCGCCTCCAGAAGATTGGCACACCTCCGATCGTCTTAGGAATATTCTAAATTGACAGAAAGACTCTTTTTTATGCATAGAAGAATACTATCAGACCGATTTTTATAAAACCTCCTGGTTGTCGAGTTATTTTTTTCTGTCCACGACAAAATTTGCCGCACGGGAATATTACCTTATTTGGTAGGAATACTCACGATAGACGCTCAGTTTTGGGAGGCGGTCGAGTGCGCCCGTTGCTCACCTGCAGCTGTAGACCGTTGAAAAGGACCAAAACAGATGGATTTTGGGAACTCAATGTACATCCCTCCCAGGAGCGGCGCCGCTGACGCGGCGGAAGGGGGTATTTGACGCCCGGAGGTGTTCGTCAGCCCATTTTTGCCGCTGTCAGAAACTTGTGGTGACTAAGTGACGCGCACCATAGGCCTCGGACGGGAACCACGCCCAGCTTCGGCTTATCAGCCAAAAACCAGCCTACTATTAGGCTGAAGTTTAGTAGATCAAGCGTCTGTAATTTGGTGGACCCACGCTAAGCATCGATGTAACTTGTCGCGGAGAGAAAGGTGAAAGTCTGGTCACCGCCGCTTGCCTCCTCGACAACCACCGCTCTCAATGACAAAATATTCCACGCACCATCGTTGGCATTTGGGCTACTGCGAGAATTTTGTGAAAGGTATTTAGAGGTACACAGGGTTGCGAGTCAAATACTTGATCTATACGTACACACACGCCAAAAGGAAACAATATCCGATGGAAGTGCGTGTCAACACCCTTACACTGTCCTGCAGACCGTGTTCAAAGCTTATCTTCTCTTACAAAGACTCCAGTACTTCATAAGTGTTCCAAGGGGAAGAGAGATAGGGCGATCTCCGTAATTGCTGCCCGACCCCCGTCTTACCAGTCCAGTGGCCGCCCACTCACCCCGGACTTTTGAATCACTCCCACTTTCTCCCTCCCAAAGAACGAGATGAGCGTCCTTAACCCGTATGCGAGTCTATTTCCTGCAGGCAGAGGGCAAATGTTGACGATCACCCAATCATTCAGTCAGATCTCAGTAAACTTCCTCGGAGGCTCTCCCCTCAACAGGCTTTCCTGGCTCAGGACATCCCAGGTTTTCGTTGACGCAATCCTTCGTTCTCCTTCCACACGATGGATCCTCTTCAAGTCTGGTCAGCCTCTGGTCGTTTCTCACAAAGACCAGCCAAAGCTCCGATCCCTCGCCCGTCTCACTACTGCTGACGTCAAGCCATTGCTCGGCCCCGAACCTTACCTCGGCCAAGCCCAGAATGACGGGGACATTGCATCTCAAGGAGTATCTACGCTCGAGGTCGCCAGGTTGAGAGGTCCGAAGATCGTTTTCCTTGGGTTGGAAGAACCCCATGGGATCACCGCAATTCTCCCCTCCTCTGACTTTAGCGCCAAGAAGGAGGCACCCGAGGTCGTTGTGGAGAGAATCTCCGGAACACCATACTTCTCGCTAGATGTCTCGGATGTGGAATCTTCTGCTCTTGATGCCGTACTACAGAGGGACCAACCCGCTAAGGAGGGGGATCAACTAAAATTCTCGGATGCAAGAGCCGCTATGAACTCTATGAACTGGTTTGACGCTGCTGTGTTCGCTGAGGCCAGGAGCATGATCGATTGGAACGCCAGGAATAGAGTATATACCAACTGTGCGTGCAGCAAAACAGAGCGCTAATATCTTCCATCAGTTCTGCTCATCCTGCGGTTCGCCCGTGTACTCTCTCTGGGCCGGGTGGAAGCTCGCGTGCACGTCCCTCCTCCCTTGGCAAGCAAAAGGAGGAGAGGAACCATGTGCTTCCTCTATCGGTCTCAACAATTTCTCTCATCCCCGAACCGACCCCGTCATAATCACTACGCCCATCAACGAGACGGGTGACAAGATCCTGCTCGGTCGGAATGTGAGTGGATTCGAAATCGCCGGTCCCAGAGGCTGACTGACATTTGTCGGGTAGGCGAAATGGAATTTGCCTTATTATTCTGCTCTCGCGGGTTTCATGGAACCTGGGGAGGCGTTCGAAGACTCTGTGAAGCGCGAATTGTGGGAGGAAGCTGGGGTTAAGGTTTGGGATATCAAGTACCACTCCAGTCAGCCATGGGTAGGTGAAATGTACACCTTGACGGCATATCACCACATTTACTGATTCACCTTTTCCACGTACAGCCTTTCCCTGCGAATCTCATGGTCGGATTCTACGCCACGGCCAGCGAATCTCAGGAACTAAGGATAGATTTAGACAACGAGCTCACAGGCAAGCGGAACACGTCGTCGTGCTCGCCCTGTACGCCTCCTCATGACATCTCCCTCAGATGTTAGATGGTTTACCCGCGAAGAAATCCTCGCAGTGCTCAATCACCCCCAAGGGACAAAATTTATCCCCGTAGGTACCTCCCAACTAGACGAAAACGACCCGCCCTTCAGGGTGCCACCCAAGACCGCAATCGCGGGTGTGTTGATATCGGATTGGGCCAACGGCAAGCCGTTGGACAGTCACTGTGCGAGTCCGAGGCTTTGAACCCCGTGAGAGGTAGCGCATAGTGCATCGGTTGTACGGCATTGTTGTACATGTATTAGACGTGCAACGACAACAGGTTCTAGATCTCGTCCTCCGGTCCTTCCTCGATAAGTTTCGCATAATCCTCATAACTCGCAAAGGTCGGTAACGACCGAACCTTTTTCCTCTTCTTCTGTTCCTCCTTGCCACCCTTCCGTTTCCTCTTCTCGCCCAATGTGGCAGAGCCCTCGCCAAACCCAGTCCACTCTTCGCCTTCTTCGTCCTCACCATCTGAGGAGTCACCTTCATCGCCTGGCCAGTCTATCAGACCGCTTTTGAATACCAGTGCTTCTGCCTCATCGAGTGGAATGAGATCCTCCGCATCCGAAGATTCAACTAGCGAGAGTTGGTCGTCATTATCATCGTTGACTTCAGATGGTTCTTCCTCGTCGTCCACGGAATCTTCAGGATTTTGAAGGTCTGCCAGGGAATCAACATCCTCATCATCCTCGTCGAGGCCAGAGGGTATCGAATCCTCGTCGTCTGAAATATCCAGCTCTTTTGGCATCGATGCTTTCATCACCTAATAAAGGTGGAAAACGTCGGCTTCCGTGAGAAGAAACAAGCAGGCATTACCACCCCTTCACTTACCTCCCAAATCTCAGCCTCCTCCTCGTCACCACTCGACTTCTCATTGTCATATTCATTCACTTCACCTCCCTTCTCCTCGTCCCAACCTTCCTCCGAGTCCACTTCTGAACCCTCTTCATCGTCCATTCCTTTCTTTCTCTTCTTTGCCTTGGTCGCCCTAGCTCTCTCCAGTTTGTCCTTCTGGTTAAAGTATTTGTGGAAGAACACCTGGTCGATCGGGACGTCTTCTACCCTCCGCTTCCACCACTTCTCATCATTAACCGTTATCCCATAATTCGAGCCAAGGTCATCTCCGACCTCACCCTTGATCAGTCTCACCCCTCCACCACTGATGGCATCTCCAGCAGCTGGCTGCATCGCGCTAGACCCCTTCTGTTTCGAACTCTGCTTTTTCGGGTTCTTGTAAACGAACCGGTCGAGGAAGTGAGAGAGGGTGTTGAGCGCTAGGTCTGGCGTCGATGTGAGGGGTTGGGATGATAGCAGTTGCCTTGTGTGCAAGGAAACAGTAGGGTGGTAATGAGAGAGAAGAGGGAGGAGCTCCCATAGTGGCGAACCTGAAGCGTGGGCGAACTCGGGTTCCCGTTTCCTTGGATCGTACAACGGTTCCTCGCCTTCTTCCTGGTCTTCTACCGGGTTTGGACTGAAGTTCCGTTTCGCCGGGGCCCGGAGCATCTCACGAAGACCAGGAACGGTGCTAAAAAGCTGTCGGAGAGAGACGAAAATGAACCTCTGAGGGGCTGACACTACCACGAACTTACCTCTCCAAGGAGGTGCAAACCACCAGCCGTGAACTCAGCTCCTCCTCCACCCCCACTCGCTAGAATCTGGATGAACCTCCTCACGAACGCCTTCGCCCGCTCAAGGTTTTTGTCAGACTTGATGCATTTGAACAGTAAGTTCAAGTACATCGCCTGCTTCGATGAAGTCGAGAGCCTCGGATCGTACAATGATGCATAAAGCGTCCTATAGAATCGATCCGTGACGGACCCAGCGGAGGAGGACGAAGTTGACGACACGGTCGTGGAGACCTGGTGAATGAGCAGCAGCGCCTGGAGTGTTATATTAAACGTAGACTTGTGCGTGATCAGGAACAGAGTGTCGAGGTGTTTTTTGAATCTAGGATCATCGGTATCGAGCTTGGCGAACGGTAAAGCACGGTTGACTCCGGTCAGGATGGCAGATATCAGTTTCGAGTTTGAATCTTCGAGCTCGGTAAAACCAGCGTCGCCTTTAACTTCCTTGCCCTTTTGCTTTTTCGACTTTCCTTTTGATGAATCGCTCTTTGCTTGTTTCACCTTCGGCACATCTGCCGTCACATCATTGAGATCCGCATCGTCTTGTCCTATGATGTCCTTGAACAGTTCGAAATAGATGTTGATCAACTCTCGGGCGACATCCCTATCGGTCTGTGAAGGCGAGAGAAAAATTTGATTGAACGTGATCGCAGCGTAGTATCGAGCGTGCGATGTCCCGACTGCCTTCTTATCTTCTTTTGAAGACTTTGGTGGTTTTGATGTAGAGGTAGACGGTGTGTCTGAGAACACGATCTTCGTACTCTTTGTAGGGGGAGCGGGTTCGGAAGGGAGGATTGACGACGCAGCGGCGGTTGAAGCTCGAGGTTTGAGGATGAGCGAGACGATTTCCCGGACCACGATCCCTTTCATAGATGGGTGCGCCTGGAGGAGTTGGAGAAGGTGGTACGAGACACGGGAAGAAATCGACTTCTCGAGGTCCCCCTGTGGGGCACGTTCAAGCGGCAGGATAAAATCTATCAAACTTGACACATACAAGTTTGTTGACAAGCAATCGCAATAAGTTTTGCTCTTGTTCAGGCTTGTCCCGCAATAAGGTAAACACGAGGCTGATGGTTTGCGTCCGGACATACGGCAGAGGATCGTGCAATAGGTTCTAGAGTCCGGTTGGGCGAAAGCGTGCTTCCGAGACCAACATAAACGGCTCACCTCCAGGACCTGAAGCACGGAGAAGAAGTACTTCTTCAACCAGTCTTCGAAGTACCATGCGAGCAAAATTTGGTCATTCACTTGAGGGTGTAACAATGGTTGATCAAGGAAGTATCTGCAGGGCCACCGCACCGTTCAGAAGCCATTCTGTGGGTACCATTGTGCAACTCACTTTAATTTGCGGTCTGGTGCGCCACCTCCAACCCACCAATCGACTATACACCTGAGAGCCTTCAAGCTTTCTTCCCTGCCACCCTTTCCTTTACCCCGCTCAGCCATATTCTTCAGACTCTCCAAGGACCTGACGTTATGCACGGGACTCCCTTGAACCAGCAGCGTCATGGCACTCAGGCGATCGGATAGCGTCCCAGATTGCAGGACCTTTTGCAAGAACTGGGTATCGGAAGCCGAACCCGTAGAGACCCCGGAAGCGGTGTAATTCTTGACATCTGCCGTGTGCAATGATGTTGCTTTCGAAAGAAGTGAAGATGTCTGTGCTGGTGTCGGCGTAGGGAGGTTCGTGGTAACGGGAAGGGGAGGGAGGACGGAATACCATTGTGAGGATGAGGGAAAGATGAGCTTTGCGGAGGGTCTGGATTGGATGGGTTTAGATAGCGGGACTTTGGCGTCCTTCTCTGCCTCCCCAGAGACCTTCTTCGGTGACTTTGTACTCTTGTCGGAAGATTTATTCTCCTTTAGCTTTGATTTCTTGGCAGAACGGAGGGCAGCGTCCTCCTTCACCTTTCCATCGCGTTTTTTCTTCGAAGGACCAGAATGCAGGCCTTTCAAAAGCGCTGAGACATCTGCAGCAAGATTTGGCTATTTTAACAGCCTTGAGGACGGAGAACGGTCATCGAGGATGGATATAAGCGCGCGCACTCACATCGTTCGTTTCGACGGCACCCGTCACGAGGTTCTCCTCATCGCCAGAATCCCCAACCGATTTGGCTTTTGCAGTTGGTTTCTTTTGACGTGAAGATTTTGTCGAGGGACCTTGTTTTTGATTTCTGATACGAGCCATAACTTTCAGCTCCCAGAGGAGGAATTTTGTGCTCGACAGCGGATCGAAAAGTATTTCCCACGGTTGCTACGCCTCCCAGATTCCTCGATTCACTCGGTCACGTGCCGCGGATCTCTTCCACTAATGCCCGAAATTTACGGGGTGAGGGGAGCGCCAACGATTCTCTGAGAATGATGGTACTATGAAATCCAACATTCCAAGGGTTACAGATTGATGGGTTCCCACCCTCCCTTTCCTTGTGGCCGGTGGAAGAGGTGTGGGAAATCTTATGCCCGGTAACCTATCGGAATCCTCCCGCTTCCGAGAGAACGGGGGCGGCCACAAGGTCTGCTGTATCATGACCGGTGATGCTAGGAAACCCGCTCGCTGCGGCCCGGGCGAGATGAGCTACCTAATTACACCGAATGCGTATCTCTCTCTGGACTTGTCTTATCAATCCAGCGGCTTCGACCACCGTGCGCCCGTAGAGAGGGGGGGAAGCGGGGAAAACCGTTTCCCACAATTCAAAACCCTCTAGCTGACGTATGACAGCATGCGAAAGAGACGCACGTCAAGCACGCTCCTAACGTGTCTATACAATGACCTGGGGCACGTACGCACGTCGGTGACGAACACATGCAAGCCAAGGATGACATGGCCTGAACGAAAATCCAATTTCGAGTTAGGGAAAGGACCGACGGCCGAATGGGATATTCCCTTCTTCCCCATCTGTAGCACAGGTTCCGCCAGGCTGCGGTGGTCCCAAAATCCGCAGTCCGCATGGTATGGATACTTAGACGGGGGTAAGTATGTTGGATCCCGAAACACGTACGAGGGTTCCATTCATAAGTGCATACAGTCCCAATTCCTGGAAGACTCGCTAGTGGGGTCACTTATATCTCTCGGCTGGTATTTCCAAACAAAGTATAGCGTCCCCTTGTCCTGTTCTGAGAACGCATGAATACGTACACGTACAGAAAGCTGACTACACCGGCGATATGATCACAAGACGACCAGGAATGTATGTGTGACAAAGGACTAAATCTATCCTTTCGAGTTTCATCTAGTCTTGTTTGTTTTCGACCTGGAGCGCATCAATGGAGGCTTTCGTTGGATAAAGACAAGAGGGACGTCCGATTTCGTATCTTCCGGGAATATATTTAAAGCCGCTGACGACAAGGCGGTCGATCAGGTCGTTGCTGTTATAGATACTTGGCTACTCACCCCTGCGACGTTTTGGGATGTACGATTCATTTCTCAACCTTCAACCGCACTTTTCGCGCAGTTACCCTGGTGCAACAGATAATAATTCCTCAGAATCAACCGAGGACCCTGTTCAACGGAAAGGGGCGAAGGCTCCTCTGAATTGGTGGAGAAATTACACAAGTTATCAGTATGTACAATCGATGAGTAATGTCGGGCAAAGGGGAAAGGAACCGAGTATAATGAAGAGTAAGTGGAATCGAGGCGATGGTGTTAGGAAGGTTCAAAATGGGCGATGGGCGAAACGATGCAGCGGGAATATAATTAAGGGATGAAGGGGAGGCGAAACAAGGAAGTCCCCGATTAAGGCGAATGTGGTTCCAGTGGTCGTGGGGCGGACAAGGACGGATGGGGTGTGGTCGACAGTAGAGGATTGTCGGTCATGTGGGGATGGAGGGAATGTGGAGATCGAGCGGTGCAAGAAATTGCAAATGCCAGATGATGCGTGAGAGTTGCGAGAATAATGAAAAAGATAGTGATAGCGGTACCCGTGTGCGAGACTTGTCAGTCACCTTCTTCCACGCACAAACGAGGAGGTTGAGGAGGTACAAGGACCATTCGCGATCATGCAAATTTGGGAATGAATATCCGCTGATTACAGCAGGTCCGAAAGCAAGCAGGAGATGAGTGCAGATTGAGCGAAAGATGATTCTACGACTGATGCAGGATTGCGAAGGGACGAAACGTGAGGTGCGGTGATCGCACCAAATCGGTCTGTGCGAGTGCGGCGGTGGGTGGGAAGTGCATCGGAAATGGTTCCAAATGGTCCCAAATAGTGAGGTGTTGCAGTGTATCCTGGTGCGTCCGTAGGGTCCCTCAAGGCGTCTCCGTGGGAGGAAGAGGTGCACGGAGAAGCGACGGGGTATCAACAGATCACAGAGAAGGGTCTGGCCTAACTATACGCCGAATGAACGGGGATTACGAGCTCTAAGGGTGGCGGCTGATGGTTTCCGTGGGGTCAGCTACCGGGTATACCCCATGTCTGTGGGTGGTGACCTCCCGTTCCAGTTGGCGTAAGGGGGACCTGAAGGCCCGTGATGAGGGGGTATGTGACCAGACGAAGGTATGGAGTGTCTCATGTGTGGTGGCATGTGCGGACCCCTTGGTGGACCGTGCTGTGGAGTGTTGTGGTTGGAAGAGGTTGTTGTACGCCTCACATCCCGTCCCCGAATGACATCCTCTTTTCGGATGACGCCGTTTATCCCGAGGTAACCGATACCCCTACCAAACTCCTTGACCATCGCCTTGCCCATTAAACATACCCATCCGAGACCTTCACCGATTTGGCTCTGCCCGGGCCAGTATAGTTCGCCTTCATCGTCCTCGATATCAGGTTCGTGTTCCTCGTCTGCGGAGAGATTGCTCCCGGCGATTCGTGCCCACGTCGTTGGGAAGTGCCTCATCAAAATGGGGATGCTAAGGTGCTGAGAGGCGAGGTGTGAACACCATTGGGCGGCGTGGATTGCCAAGTTTTGGTTTCTAAACGCGGCAATGGTCTCGGGTTGGAGCATGAGAGGGAATACGGCGGGGATCTGACTTGGTGAATGTGTTGATGAGGACTGAGGGGTGTTCGGCAGTAGTTGGGAAGGGGCGGGGCTTGGGGATTGCGACTGATTCGGGGGACTGGGGTTGACGGGAGACCGATTTGCCATAGTGGGTGTGGAATTGACGCTACTGGCGCTAGCTGGTGATGGGAGCATCGTCGGTGTATTCACGGATCCCGATCCGTGTTTTTGGGATGCAGCTGCCTGTGCAAGCGCGTCGACTGCAGCCTGTTGTTGTCTCTCGATCTCACGGTATAGACGAGTGGATATCGACTCGAGACCTTCCTTGCCTTGACCCTCCTTCCCCCTTCGGTCAAGGCAGGCATAAACGAATTTACGATAGTTGATGTAGGCCTCGATCATGTACCTGAAGCAGGGTTAGGTGGACAAATACGGTGGGAACGTTTCAGACATACACCAAACCGAGGAACGCTTTTTCCTGCTCGCCTTGAGTGTCTTCCGACGACCACTTGGCCTTACACCAAGCAAGAAACTCGCTGATGTTACCCCACGTGTCGGAAACGCAATCGTTGTGGAAGTACTCGTTACTCCATATTGAGTAAGCGAATGAAATTAGGGCGTCTACAAGCTCTAGCCTCGCGATCAAGTTCCCGTTCTTGTGGTATGGGGAACCAACGGGAGGCGGGTTCGCCAAAGGACGATGATGCCGATGGTTGGGTGGATATGTAGACCAGAAACGAGCGTCTCCAGAGTATTTGAGGTTTTTCCCGTATGCGTGATACTTCTCTTTGGTCTCTATGGCGCGCACGGCATCGCCACGACCCCGACGAGGTCGGCGGACTGGGACGGTTGATGATGAGGCTGCTTGGGAAGCGACCATCGACGGTTGGATCGGTTCAGCGGGCGATGGAGTGGGGAGTTCTTCCCGGAGCTCCCCATCTTCTGTGGGCTCGACCTTGAGTGGCCGGGGCGGAAGTGTACGAGGTCTCTTGTGCCTTTCCGAATCAGAGGTGGCGGGTAGCTTCCGTTTATTGGAGGGAGATGGGGAGGGGGAACGGGACAAGGGAGGTGAGATGGGCAGCTCTGGTGGTAGTGGAGCCGAGAGAGTGCCGAGGATCTGGAGACATTGACTGATATTGAGTGGGGAGAGGACGAGTGGCACTAAATAGCATACCTGGAGGTTCCGTACAAGCTGATCCCTTGTGAGTTTGCTGGGTGGAAGGAGGGTGTTAGTCATGGTGGAGGGAAGAAGGGGGGGATGAACGTGTGAGGAGAATGGAGGTTACCGTTTCTTGGGGTTGCTGGAGGATGCAACAGCCGAGGAGGAGGGATGAGTGGCAGACATCGCTCACGACGGGTTAGGACGAGAGCGTGTTCGAGAGGAGATGGTGGTGGTAGACGGCTGAGGGTGGGCAGGGAATATGGTAAACTGACAATGGCGATGTTCTCATCTCTTCGGAAGCTAATCCGGCCGTCAAACACCGGTTTATTGGAATTTTATCACAAAAACCTTTTGTTTTGTCCGACTTTTCCTCTTTCATATCTCTAATCCCTTTGTTTTATTTACCGACAGAAACATGGTCTAATCCGACAGACGGAATGGGACGGAAAGATAAGTGGCTTTCTCAAGCCGACCCACCAACGAGCTCAACGCAAACGCGCGGCGTCAAATTTGATGCATGGCTGATCCCCCCATATGACCCGCCAGGAATAGCATGAGTATCAGCGCAGGGTAGCGGTAACCTCGGGGTGCCCTTACCCCCCAGCCCAGGGCACCCCGCGCACACCCTCTTACCTCCTTGCCTCTGACGCTGGGATCGCAAACCGCGAACCGCCGAGCGGACACCATCGGAGCTTTCAAAGTTCTCATCCAAACACCGGAGAATCTTTAGGTGCAAGTTTGTCTGCGGACGCTGCGGATGACGGGTAAGATTGACCATCTTGTTTTAAAGACCCCGTCCACTCGCCGCAGGCCAGCATGACCACCTCTCTCAGACCGCGTGACGCGAGGGAGGATGTATTTGGAAGCTTTATCCTTCCTTGATAACCTTCGCGCCGATATCCGCCTAAGGTAGTCGTAGTCATCTCATACGTACAGTCGAGAGAGGGACGTGCAAACGCATGGGTAAAATAGTCGGCACTTTTATGAACAGCTTTTGATTCGTCAGAAAGCCTGGTGATCATCGGTAACCCACAACAGCATCGGAGATTGGTCATAAACAGTCATAGCCTTAGAGGCGGCTCTCTCCAAAACCGCCGAGGAATGGAGTGGCTACGATCCAAACCCCAAACCTCCCCAAGTGAGTGCGAACTATCCAACACCCCCGTTACCTCAAGTCTCTGCCCCCCCCCCGGTTCCCCTCCCTGTCGAAATCAGGCACACCCCGGCAAATCTGCCGGTATCTGCTCGCAGCTGACTGCCTGATCCTCGATCGAAATCCCTTCCCAATCTGGAATGCGTTCCCAAAAGGGAAGTAAAACTATATAGCTGTCTCGGAAAGTCCCGCACCCACTGCAAATCTTGTTTGGTCAACCATTCCGTCGACTATCCTATCCATAATCCTACAATGGCCACCGCTCAGGCTCTGCCAAAAGAGGTTTCCAAGCTTAGCCAGGAGATCAAGCTCTTTGGAAAGTGGGAGACTCATGGGTACGTCCTGCAAAACCGCCCGAATTACGGTGGAAGACTGAAAAACTGTCTCCAGAATCGAAGTAAAAGATATCTCCCTTCACGACTACATCCAAATCCACCACGCCGTCTATCTTCCTCATACTGCTGGTCGTTATGCCAAGAAGCAGTTCAAGAAGGCCCAGATGCCCATTGTTGAGCGGCTGGTAGATAGGTATGGGTCCACAGAAACGGTGTCCAGACAGCTGTCGAATTCGCGATTAGTCTCATGATGAAGGGTCGAAACAACGGCAAGAAGCTCCTTGCTCTCCGCATTGTTGCCCACGCCTTCGAAATCATCCACCTCCTCACCGACCAGAACCCAATTCAGGTCCGCCGTCCAAACGGGATTAATGATCCGGTTCTAATTTGTAGTAGGTGCTGGTTGACGCCATCGTCAACACCGGACCTCGTGAGGACTCCACCCGCATCGGTTCACAAGGGACTGTCCGTCGTCAAGCTGTCGATGTCTCGCCTCTGCGAAGAGTCAATCAGGCCATTTCCCTTCTGACCACTGGCGTACGATCTCACCCTTTTCTTTCTTCGGCTTAATCTGACAGGACGTTGCTAGACCCGCGAGTCAGCATTCAGGAACGTGAAATCGATCGCCGAGTGTTTAGCTGATGAACTTATCAACGCCGCGAAAGGCTCATCGAACTCGTATGCAATCAAGGTTCGTTACCGCCTGCCCCAGATAGAGTTCGGACCCTGACTTGTTTTGTGGAAAGAAAAAAGACGAGCTCGAGCGTGTTGCCAAATCCAATCGGTAAATGCGTATTGTTTTGTTGTGTGTTACATGTACACAGTCCCTCGCTCTCCGTCCTATTTGCTTTTTTTGTGTCGCCGAGGAATGAAGAACCGTTTCATTGCTACACCACACGGGATCAACTGATGATCAAACGCTACGGGCCCAACACCTAGACCGCCTGGTCTCTCCACTTTCTTCCAGACCCCGGAAGTTTTTCCCACTTCCGCCACTGTTCCTCGTCATCAATTTCCCTTGTGTGCCGGGGATCGGACGTGTGGGTTGAGTCGCCCTCTATGTGGTCCGGCCGGGTTAGACCCCCGGAACTTGGGTAGCACCATCACAACGCTATAGCCTGTCGGGTTTTGAAAGGAGAGTACTCCGTGCCATCATTCGCACTTCCGATCCAAGTCGAGCGTTACTATATTGTGCTTTCGCGAGAGAAATTCTGACTGAACGGCGCTACGTTGAAATAACGGATATCCGAATGCAGAGCATATTATTCCTTGTGCCCTTTTTGCCCTCCGTCGTCCAGCGATTGCTATCAGAAACATCCATCAAAAACGCTTCATGCCTACTTTGGCCAGCTAGATTGTAAATTTCCACCGTACCCGCATCACGGCGAAAATCCAGAGTTAGGGCCGGGTGTTTTTTTTTCGTGATCTTCGAACGTTCGTTGTTCTGGGAAGCAAAACCCAAAATCGAGAAGAAAGCTTAATATGCACTACTGCAAGACAGTTGCGTGCTATGCGTATAGTATGATTATTCACCTTGAGGATCCCACGTGGTGCTCGACGGACAGGTCCATTTGGTAGTTCAAATCAGATTGGGATTGCGTGACGAAGAAATCGTGGAGATAAAATCTCGGGGGGCCTCGCACTCCTGATAACGCCCGAAATTACAAAGTCGTAAAGGTATCGCGGGAGATGCAGTGTTACGGAAAGTGTGACAACGTGGGAGTGACGATATCGAGGATGACGGCAACGACAGCAGACGGTGGCTGCCATAAGGATCAGAACCGGAGGGAGAGAGAAAGGGCGAAAACGCGAAACGATGACACCGCAAAGTCCAGGATAAGGGGATCAAGAGACACGCGCCGATAAGTGAAAAACCTACAAAGTTTCATCCTGGAGTCCGATAACCATCTAAAACCTTGGGAGGGATGCACCACCACGATCCGAATGCGAGACCGACGTAGATCCTCCAAAGCTCGTGTTCTCCTCACCAGAGTCGAGACTGAGTTTAAGCGAGCCTCCGCCCCCATCTCCCTCAACCTGAGCCGCCTTCTGGAACATATTCGCGAGGTCTTCAAAGAGCACCGCCTTACCACCGTCGGAAGCTCTCTTCTTCTCCTTTTCCAACACTTCAATCCTCTTGATCAACCCCTTCTCTCGGATCTCCGCTTTCCTGCGGAGCTCTGCTTCTCTCTTAGCCATGTCTGAAGCGTACTTCTCCATGCGTCTAGTAGCTCTCAATTCAGCAGAAATTTCATCCAGTTCTGCCTGGATCCTTCGACGTTTAGATCTCTCGTGGGAAAGCTCTTGTTCGTTTTTTCGTTTAAGCGCTTCCGATTCGGCCACGTTCTTCTCAGTACGAGCGTTACGTTCCCGCAGGACATCGACCTGGTGTTCCAGAGTCTGGATCCGATTAGCGGAGAGATTCTGAGGCGGGGTAGGCAGAGAAACTCGAGGTGAAGGGAGGAAAGAAGGGCGGGGCGGCAAAGCCAGTCGCTCATCTCTGTTGCGCGATGAATCGACTTTGGAAGATGGGTGAGTTTTGACGAGTGAGATCGGCACCGCCGAATCTGAAGCGCTGGCAGATCCGTCGTTTTGCAGGGAAACCGATGTCCCGTAAACCTTCTGCAGCCACAACAAAGATAACTGATAGTTTCGCGTGGATTCTAGCGTGTTCAGCCCTGAGGAATCCTTTGTGCGTTTGGCTTGATCACCATAACAGGCGGAAAGCATGAGGAATGCAGGTTTCATATCTTCCTCGGTAACGCCCAGCCTCCTAAAAACTGAAGTTCCGTTGGTATGTAGGTATACAACCCAAACTGAAACAAAAAATAGGGGCAGTATCACCTTTCATCATAGAATTCAGCACTTTGATGGCGGCAACCGGTTTTCCGCCTCTTCGGTAATGAGCTGCGACTATGAACCATTTGTCGCGTTCGCAAGTAGAGAGTTCTAGTAACGAGATGATCCCCTTAGGATCATCCTCAAATCCATCAAGATCGGCCGTAATGGGTTGGTCGCACACAGTTAAAGTCAGGATGTGTCGACCAGGTCCAGATCCGAATGAAGCGGTAAGCGAGGAGTCCGAGAGTGATATCGGGATCGGAGAAGGTGTGGCTGTTCCGAGAAGAGTTCCGGATTTAACGGAGAGAGGACGTCCGCGGCTTGGCGACCTCCTCTTGTTGGAATCAGAAGCCCGCAGAGTAAAACCAGGATCACCGAAAGCAGGAAAGAGAGTAGTAGGTGTATGTGGGGAAACATCCCTAGATCTCGACGAACTCGTCCGTCGTGTTCGACTGGTACTGGGTCGACGAGGCGAAGAAGACCGGGATCGTTTGGCATCAGGTACAGGATCACCGGCCGCGCTAGCAAGCGCACAGAACCGGTCGATGAGCTGAGGGATATAAGCCAACGCGTGCACATGCGTATCGGGAACGTTCAACTTGGAGCTGCGTGCGCGGCTCACGCTCTCCGCTTTCCTGAATTCCACAAAGTAATGAACCTTATCGCGGTCACTCTTCCACCGGTAAAGTCCTCGGCTGTCAAGGGTAACAACATGGGTATTGAGCATTTGAGCAGGGGGAGGTAGAGCGGCTGGAGGGTGAGCGCCAGGTGGAAACATCACGACGGCTGCGGAGGGAGGAAGCTCGTATACCAGTAGCGCACTTACATTTCTCCGGATGGTGCGAACATGTTTTGTACTGCAGATTGAGACTGGAGAGTGTCCACATAGATAACCTTTTCGATGCGGTCCATCCTCAGGCGACGTTGGAATAGAGAGAAGAGATGAACTTGAACGAACGATCGGAAATCATTAATTACAGCCGCCCCTCCCGCAGGGGTCTCACACGGCGTGCATATCGCTTATACCCGGTACATGCATAGATTTACAGAATAAAAACACAAGAAATGTAAGAAACGCTACCACTCATCGGCAGCAGCAAATTTACTAGCTGCCTTCTTCCCTCTGGTACTTTTCCCTCCTCTCGTAGACGATCCCGACGCGGATCTGGTCGTCTTGGCACCCCGCTTGGATGTCGACGTGGCCCGGGTCGTAGTTCGTGATTTCGGTTTGCTCGCCCCTCCATCAGGATTGGGGCATGCTACCCGTTATTAAGAAACTGTCGTACATGCGGTGTAAAGGCTGCAACGTACCATTAGCCCAGTGGCCTTCTTTGCCACACCGATAGCAAGCCCCAGCCTGGCCTCCTGACGCAGAACTCTTCATGCGCTTGGGTTCACTCGGACCAGCAGCGTTGGGGCAATCTGAAACGCGACTGTAAGAGACAAATCCAACATGTGCGCGCTGAAAGGATCACCTGATGCCCAGTGACCCGTCTGGTTACACTGCAACGGTTACGAGCTTAGTGCATGTGAAGAACCTGTCCGATCACCACGCACCTTGAAACAGACATCAGCTTCGCGGGACCGCCCTACAGTACCGATATACTCGGAGGTTTCCATCGAAGTTGTTTGGTGCTGCGCAGCACCACTGGAGGCCCATTCCATGTAGGTGCATTTTTCATCAGCGCAACCCCAGAACTTCCTTCTATTATTGGTCTCTGAGAGTTTAGCGATGTTGTTGCAATAACACAACCGATTTGCAGACTTCCTGCCCCCAGGATCCTGCAAACGACAGTGAGACCAGAACGCCTGTAGGAAGTGAACCAGTCCTTACGTATTCTGAAGATGCTCGTTTCTGTGGTACGAGCGGAATCTGACCGGGATCGCTGCCAACTTCAAAGAATCCGCATTTGCCATAATTACCGCAGCCCCACTGCTTATGTGGTGGACCTCCGGCATAAATTATAGATGTTTCTAGGGCAGGATAACCACATTCGCAATAAGGGACGGTCGAAGTGGAAGGCACCGGTGGGGGAGGCGGTGGCCGCGCCGTCGGCTTTGTCGTCGCCGTTGTTGCCGCCACCGCCGTCGTTTTGGGGGGTTTAGGGGGAGCAGCGGCCTTTCTTGTCTTTGGGGCAGGGTTCGACTTTGGAGGGGGGTCAGAACGTCTGGGGGGCGGCGGCGGTGGGGGGTCGTCATCTATGTTCGACAAGGTCAGACCCAGAAAAGTGGAGAGCAAAGCACGAACTGACCAAAGAAAAATTCCTCGTCCAGTAGATCGTCTGGGGGAGTCGGTGGCCTAGGGGGTGGTGGGGGTGGTGGGAGGGATGCACCTCCTCTTCCCCTTCCTGCTCCGCGACCGCGACTGCGGCCCCTTCCTGCACCACGACCAGCACCTCCATCGGTGTTGTCATCGTCACCGTTCGCACCACCCCCACCCCTTCCTCCCGCCCCAGGTCCGTCATCGGGTCCACCACCTCTCCGACCTCCCCTTGCCCCACGGCCACGGCCGCCACCTGCGCCGCCACCTCGATTGTTCTCGCCCGGAGGGGGTTCCAACCGGTTTTGAACGCTCTGAAAACCCATCAATGTGTTGTTTTGTAACCGTCACGCCAAACTCACAGTGAGGACGTTGTTGAACCCGTTCTTTGCTCTCATGAAGATATCCTTGTATTGGACAATTGCTTCTTCCAGCATCACCCCTTTCGACTTGGTGCCCTCACAAACTTGTACCATGTTGCGTTCCGTCTGAGAATCCGTCAGTCGTGGTGAGCGAGAACTAAATTTTGAATCGCCATCACCTCTCGCCGGAGTTGTGGCTTGCTCAAACTTTTCTCGAATTCGATCTTGTCGTAGCCTTCAATTAGACCTATCCCCAAGGAAGAAGGGACAAGGTATTTCGTCTTTCCTTCCATACGCTCTATCACGTACTCTCGGGTGACGATGGTCTCAATGTGTTGGGCGATAGTGGCATCAGTTCCTTCACAAAAAACGTCAGATAGGAAGCTAGTGTGTGAAAATAAACCAACCAATGCCGTTTTTATCCATCAAGCTCACCAAGTCCGCTTCCGTGAGGAGATTCGGTTTCGTTGTTTGGCCATCACGTAGCTCGACCTCCGACGGGAGATACTCCTCACCCTCGACGAAGTTGGGCAACTCGTTGTCGTTCCATTTATCGTACGGAAAAACGTCGAGATAATTACGTTCGAGAACGATAAGGCCTGGGGTAGAATGCATAAGTTGAAGACCAATTGTCTGTTATTTTCGGTTCACCAGTCGCGTGAAACTCTTCCCCGCCATATTCAACCTCGACTCGAGTTTGGTACCCGAGAGCGTTCTTCGAACAACACGCGAGAAACCGACGGGTAATGTACTCGTACACGCGCTTGTCGTCTCCCGCCAAATTCCCAGCATACGCGATGGGGTGAATGGGAGGATGTGCGTGATCATCGTTTTTGCCGTTTCTCGGTGGGTGGAATGCACCTTGATGTAGACTGTTTGGACGTAAGGGGCAAGTACGCGACAGAGATGGTGAAGAGAGAACGTACTCTCGAGCGAAACCTCCCCACGCAGGATCCGCCACCTGCTTCTCGATGAGGGACATGAAATTGAACTGGGGGTCAAACTTGTCGGTCTCCGTCCTGGGGTATGAAAGGAAGCCTTGTTGATAGAGCTTCTCAGCTATCTGTGGATTATCAACTTGAGGTGATTTCCTCCCTTACTGCCCGTAAACATACATCAAGAATCTTCTTGGGCGCGAGTTTGAGCAACCTTGAGCCACTCTTCTGAAGTTCCACGGTTGTCAATGGCAGGGGCTTCCTGTGGGTCAAACGTCTAGACCACGCGATCTCTTAGAAGTCGAAACTGTAACTCACCATTTTTCGGTGTTCTTGTTCGTGACCTTGGTAACTATGACCCCACGCTGGCGTGCAAGTGCGGATTGGTACAGGAGAAGCGCAATATCGTGGTCAAACAAATGTCCTCTGTCCCAAGAAAAAACGACCTCTTTGTCTGGCCCGGAGCCTTCTCGTTTCTTTATGGCTAGATAAATGAACCAGAAGGCTTCCGGCCGAAAGGCTTGGACTTGGTTGAAGCGAGCAACAACAAAACCCAAGGTGGGGAACTGGCAAGGTCCTACGGCGTGAGGTGAGAAACATGAGGGTAGAATGGGAATTAATCCTCCGTACCGTAGGAAACCACGTTTTCTTTCAGGACTCCAAACCTGTTCTGCAGCGCAAGGGTTTGTAGTCGAGTAAATGCGGCACCGATGCGAAGGTCCAGGGCAATACGAGCTTCAACGGAATGGACTTGATTCATGTCGAGTTCCACTGGATGTTGTGCTGCGTTGTGTATTTGCCTGCCATGCGTCCAATTCGAGCTCTATGAGAGATGGCAAGTAACTCACGGGGCTATGATAGCGCTGAACCGAGCACGCTTCACGGTCACGCGTGGATTCGCCCGTCTACAAACGGTCACAATCTCATAACCGATATGCTCTCCCTCTCGATCACAGTCCGTCCAGATCACCAGAGTCTGTGCACGTCTGGCCTCCTGCTGCAAGTTCTTCTCTATGTCCTTCTTATCTGCCGCGACGGTGACTTCAATAGCTGCTTCGAAGAGAGTGAATGGGTCACAGCCGCCCCAAGACTTGTACACGGAATTGAAGTCTTGATTCATAAGATGTCCGGCGACCGCTGTGACAGTATATTGGGATCGAGTCTGCGGGTAATCAAAATCATAATTCTTGATGAACGGGGAGGAAGAGTTGCGCTTTTTGGAGTCTGAATGTGTCTGCGGCACGGTCCATGAGTATTTCGTGCTCACCGTGGTGTATTGGCCGCCGGAAAGAATCTGCGCGATTGATTTGGAAATGGATGGCTTCTCGGCCACGCACAAGACACGCATGTACTACGACAAAGTTACGGCTGTCGTTCCGAGAGATGTACGCCAGGAAGGAAGATTTGTGGTGGGGTCAATGAGTTAATGAACGAGGAAGGGTCGTGACTGGGACCCTGGGTCCCAGAATGAGCGCTTACGCCCACCGCGTCGGTCACGTGGGCGAGAATCAGACTTCGGCCCAGGGCCACCCCACCGCTGGGAGAAAGTAGCAATGGATGGTGAACAGTGTATATAGCTAGAAATACATTATCTCCGCAGCACCCTATGGGCGTTCCAATAAGGGATGAATAATAAAAAACAAAATGTGCATGAAAGGATTTGAGATTAGCACGCCACCGCGACCTCCTGGGCCTTCGGGGTAGGCGCCCTTGCTGGAGTTCCAACATGACTGAGTATGCGCTTGAAAAATCCAGGACGACTGGTTCGGCCCCCGCGCTTCGTTCCTCTCTTCTCCAACTTCTCCAGCTTCTTGAAGGCGTGGAAGAACTCACAATACGAACAGCGACCAGAGGTATCAAACCCTTGCGCGCCGTACGCTACGAATGCCCAAAAATGAGCGGGATCAACCCATTGTAAGGCATTCTCGAGATCAAAGACGGGGTGATCTTGGGTTCGAGGTGGGAGAAGCTAAATGAGAGGGTTGATAAAAGGACAATGGGCGCTCGGGATTTTTCCACACTTACGAATTCCCTGTATGCCCTCAGGTCTTGCGGGGAAGCGCGAAGGATGACTTCACTCCCTATGTGCTCGGGTACTTGAACATACTTGGTGTGGATGTGCTGCCAGAGCACGACGGATGGCAATGTCACCCAAGCGGCCAGATCGTTGAAAGAGAGTACCTCTTTCGCGCTCGTGCTATCTCTCAGGCTTTGGGGGAATGCCTTGGTTAAGGTCAGAATATAGACAATCGCCAAGCAGTGTGCGAACCACCCACCCTTTCCCAATAAAGGGCGAGGTAAAACAAGTGCTTGTAAGGCTCAGGAGTGCAGCAACATTTCCTAGCTTTCGTCATGATAGTAAGCATTTGAGAAGGAGGTGGAGGAGTCGGTTGGGGCGATGGGTTCCAACCCACCCTTCACTTATAAACATCGGCTGGTTATGCCCTTTGCGGGGACAGACGATGTGGAGCGGGATTGCGGGCCATTAATTTGACAAACTGATGGGTCATAAACGTTTGAACCGCACCAAAAACACACAGAGATAATGGGTGATTCGCCAGAACACGAATTCACGGTCATGTTTATGAGAATCACCTTGCGTCAGGGTCGTAAAGGGGGTCCCCATGATCAAGCCTCACTGTGATTGTGATCGATGAGATATCGGATTGGCGCGCGCGGATGCATGACTTGGAGGTGGTAACCTGACGGAGATAACACGACGGATATTCACCCGAAGGCCGGCATGCGTCGGATGGAGCGGAGCGGGGTTTAGCTGGCCGTTCATAGAACGCGGAAACCTCCCGCGAGCCAAGACAGATCCCGGTCCGGAGGTGACATCGGACCGGGGAAGTCAAGCAAAGCATGATTTGTGAAGGCATAGAAGAGGTGAGAGGATTGGAGGTACTCGATAGCTCTAGCAGGTCGCGGGCTCGATGTCTAGATGTACCGGGCCCCTTTGGATTCGTGCAAAGGGCGGCCATGGCCATGGCAGACCTCGATTGGGCCTCGATGTCGGCCTAGAGCATTCGGATTGATCGTTAGGCTCGGGGTGCCGATCAACTAAATCACTCCCCCTCAGCAACGGATTAAAAGTACCTGGCTTGCCACTCAAAAGAGATGCTCGACTGGTAAACCGGCCTCCGTCAGAAATCTAGGCATCTCCCCCACCTTATGAACCAATCCTCGATGAGCACGTCTGAACGCCAGGGTCGGCGGCTCCAGACCTCGCAGCTACCAGCTCCTTCGCTCCTCTCGGCAAAGTCTCTCTATTCGACCGACTCCTTGCCTGCTATAACCACCCTCGACCCTTCCTCCAGCCACTACCTCACCCGAAGCTCAATCTCTCCCGTCGATAACTCAGCCACATCCATTGAAGATGAGCTCCACAGCGAATCTGAATGCCAACAGGCCAATACCAAAGAATCTGGCGAAGGTTCCACGACAAGTGATTTCGTGAAAAAACTGTACAGGTACGTAGCTGAATTTCAACTGGATATTTTTCGAGTTCTGACGAATTATAGGATGCTCGAGGAGACCGAGATTGTGAACGTTGTGTCCTGGGGCCCCAAGGGCAACTGCTTCGTTGTCAAAGACATGAACGAGTTCACTAAATCGGTTTTACCCCGGATATTCAAGCACTCCAACTTTGCGAGCTTCGTTCGACAACTCAACAAATATGACTTTCACAAAGTCAAAAACTCGGATGACAGCCCGTTCGGCGAACAGGTAAAGCGACCTCCTCTATTTGTACGATAAGAATTAATCCTTCCTTGTCAGAGTTGGACATTCCGACATCCCGAATTCCGAGCGGACCGTCCTCATTCATTGGAAAATATCAAGCGCAAGGTTGCTACCTCACGAAAACCTCCCGCTGCTCCCTATCTATCCTCCGTTCCCCAGGGACCCTCTGTCGAGTATGTCCGTACCATCGATAGCCTTCAAGCCCAGGTTGACCACCTCACCCGCGCTCACGATGATATGGCCGAGCGGCTACGTAGAGTGGAGACCAACTACAGGGAGGTCTTGAACGAAGTGGTCAACTTCCAGCGCGACCTTGGCCAACACGACATGCTCGTTCAAAGCCTCATCCAGCACTTTCTTCAGGTCGACCAGACGGTAAACACCGGCTGCATGTCCCAGCAGGCTGTTCCCAACCAAAACACCACTTCGGCTTCCCCCCTATATGAGAACCCTGATACCGCCAATCCTTTTTTTCCTGAACAAGGAGGAGCCACGCTCTCGGTGGATGACTTTATGACTGATGTTTCCGGTGGTCCCCTCGGCATCAACACCTCCAAGGATGGGCCCTCTTTCAACATGGGGACAATAGACGACCCATCGCGGTCGGATTCGGTTCTCAGAACGCTCATGACATCTGGTATGCTCCCCACTCCATTAGCAGAAGTCTCCTCAGGACTATCGCTCAACGCGGTGTCTGAAGATGTGACTTCGCAGAAACCGGGACCAACCCCGCCTTGGTCTACAACTCCACGCGTTCTCGTTGTCGAGGATGATCAGGTCAGCCGGAATCTGTGCACCAAGTATGTTCAAGGTCACGGGTGTTCTGTCGACCTCGCATTTGATGGAGCCTCCGCCGTCAATAAGATGAACATAGAGAAATTCGACTTGGTTTTAATGGTATGGGTCGGTTTCCATTCCATGGCTCACTCGTGTTCTGACCACTGCCAACAGGATATAGCCATACCCAAACTCGATGGTTGCTCAGCCACTTCTATGATCCGCCAGTTCAACAGTGTCACCCCCATCGTTGCCGTCACCTCGAATGTCAAGCCCAGCCAGATCATGAGTTACTTCAACGTTGGCATGAACGATGTTCTCGGGAAACCGCTAGCAAGGGCAGAAGTGATCGAGGTTCTAGAGGTGCGTTGCGATAGAGTCCTCGCTCTCTTTTCTCGGTATTGATCGGGTGTTCGAACAGAAACACCTTGCACATCTCAAATCAACGTCCACGCAGACGTCTTCTCACAGTAGCATCCAGTACTCGACGATGGACAAATCATCGGGTCTTTCCTCTAACCTCCCGCTAAAACGGTCGTGGGAGGAGGCCGTTGCTACCGTGGGTAGTCCAGTTCTAGAAAAACGCGGACGATATTAGCCCATGCTCGCTTTCTCCATCCACTTCTTATACTGGTCGTCTCCGCTCGTTCATTCACCCCCAGATTTGTTATAGTCACCGCTCTGGTGCAGCTCGTGTTGTTTTCGTTTACTTGTACTTGTACACTACCCCTAATGTCCCCCGTATGCTTTGTCGTCAGCTTTCTCATCTCTCCTTGGGTTTCATGGTCGAATTACATGTGTCCAATACTCTATAGTGCTCAGTGAAAAAGATGAAGCAAATCCGATTACTGGTACAATATAACGGTAAATCTACACCTCCCGATATCATGTCTCCACGGGATCACCCCTATCCATACCATCCCTTCTTGCCGGTGATTTTTGTGGCGCCCGTGTCCTTGGAACGCGCAGGGACAATGCACTCGGTAATTTCGAAGACCTCAATGGCGCGCTAGAAGGTTCTCATCAAAACCTGAACAAAGGAGACAGAATGCAACTTACCTTCCACGTTTCCTGATCAAACTCGAAGACAAACTGTCTTCTCGTGAGGCCATCATTGTACTCCTGCTGAGTGGGCTTTTCCACGCTGACTGTTCCAAGTTGTAGCGCGTGCATGGCCGAGGTACATTGAACACGTACAGATAATCGGTTCTCCAGAGTCGACTTCCAGACTGCAACTCCCATCTCGGATGAGGAAGGAAAGGTAGAATAAGTTCTCCACCGATTGTGCATAATCATCGGGGTTGATGATAAACCTGAATAAGTTGACCGCCCCGTTGGCCTCGAGAATGCGTTGAATCTGATCGAAAGTCAGAGAATAAATGGGAAAGTTCCATTTGCATAGGATAGATAGTTGACGCACATTTGCCACGTTCTTCGTAGTCTCGTTTTCAGAACGTTGGATATCCTCTTCGGTGATTTCTTGAGGTCGTCGTAGATCCTCCTCGTGTTTCTCCAACCGGGTGCGTTTGGACTGAGCTCTCTTCTTTTGTTCAACAGAGAGGGGTCCGAGCCTGGATCAGAGTTAAGTGAAGATGTTTCACTCCCATATCAATTCCACTTACATGAAGTCCATAACTGGAACTCGCCGACTCTTGGCGAGAGCTTTGCGCCCTATCTTATCCCATTTCAGGGGAGCCGTGTCGTCCATCTCCGCGCCTTCTTCGATGGCTTCCCCTGTTGCTTTGTTACCTCCCATAAAGGAAATAAGCTTCTCAATGAAATCTTCCATGTCGAACGCCCCAGCGGTTGTTTTCATTGAACGAGCTTTCAGAGCGCTCATGTTCGACGCCATGACTAAGAACGCCGAATCAAGGGTGGCTTCCTGGGTTCCCTTCACTGGCAGATGGATACCCAGTCAGCAATGCCAACGGGGTGGCCGCTTTGTGGTCTCCCGTACCTTGCCCGAAGAGGTCGTTAGCCCGATGCAACCGTCGAGACATCTCAGTGGCGGAGTATTCGGCAGGATTCACATCTGAGAGTCGATAAGCATAACACTGCCTGTATTTCAAGAGGCTGACTGACTTTCTGTTTCCCTTGCCAAGTCGCGATAATTACGCCGCACACGTCTCCGCTCCTCGGGGTCCTGCTCGGGATCGTAAGTCAAATCCGCCTTTTGAGTTGTGGAAGGTCCCGCTGAAGAATTTTGAGTCGCCATTCTTCAAAAGAGCACCAGTAAGGTGAGGGTGGATGAGAGCTGTCGTGATCCGGGGTCACGTTCGCCGTGAGCGTGACTGTGACAATAAAAAAACGCGTGACCCACGTGAGGCAACGTCACGCGATTTAACCTCTGATCTATCATCAACTCGGTTATCCCCGTTTTGCGGAGGGATGGTGGTCCATTATTTAGAGGTAGCTTTCCAACTTTCAGAGCAGGAATGTTCACTTGCTAACCCCCTTACAGTATAGCCCGTCGAATCGAGCGAGGTGCCAGGGTGGCTACCCGTGCAAAGGATCCTACATTCAGAAAGGGGTCTTGAGGTACGGAGCACAAGAGCAGAGGCGGCAAATGGAATATGTGAAGTGGAGGCATTGGTAACTAACTTAAATCGTAACTTCTCTATACTTAACGCCCTTTTTCAGGGAGTGCGTCACACCTCATATTCTTCGTGCAATTGCAAAAGCACGGCCAGAGTCTGCCGTAGGATGGAGTTCGTTGAGGTGAGATTTCGAAAATCAGAACCAGTCACTTTTCCTAACCTTCGTCGATAGTGCAGAAGACCAAGCAAAAGTCCGACTCGCCATCAAGAATAAGACCGTTCACACAGCGGTTGCCCAGTCGACGGCGTCTACCTCAAGCTCCTCTCAGGCAACCGGGAATAAGAAAAGAAAGGCTTCGTTCATCGAACCATCTTTTGTTTCGACCTCCACAACCTCTAGCGTGGTCGCGGCCACTCCGGCTCCAAGAGTACCGAATGCTATTTACCCGCCAACCGCCTCACAGATGATCGAGGTGGCCGAGGAGGCAGACGCCGATGAACCGGAGGAGGATGAACCTCTCGAGGAACTATACACCACCCTTAACACCAATATTGTTGGGGTCCAATACTATGAAGGTTATATGCGTCAAAACCTTGTTGTACGCCTCATATTGACACCCCAGCTAGGCCTCATCGGCTATGGAGAACAGGTAAAACTTGACCGGGAACCAAACAATCAATACGACCGGTAAGCTCCCCTTACGGTGCAGGTATGCACCAATCTTACCAATAATTCAGAAACGCGATTCGGGCACTGAACATTAACAATATCCAAGTTGGCCACGTCCCGAAAGCCGTCGCTGCCAAACTTGCTCCGCTGCTTGATCAAGGGAAAGTGACCGTTGAAGGTACAATGCTCGAGGGGAACAGTAAGTCTTCTAAGTCACGACCCATTTAGAGCACGGCTCTGACCGCCTTCAGTGAGCAGTTTCAAGTACTCTCTCTCGATGTGAGTCCTTAACTTCTTACTCCTACGAGGGTTACTAAATGGAGATTTCAGGAGCGTCAAAATCTACGGTAGAGCCGACCAGCGACAAACCTTGGAACCTCTCCTGGTCTGGGCCACTCCCGGACAACGAGGATTTGGACCCTCCCCATCGCAACGCAATGTACCGGCAATGCAGACGCATGCAGCACCCGCATATACTCCTTACCATGACCCTTACTCGGTTCCACACAAACCACACGCCCCTGCGCTGACTCCTGCGCAAGAGGCTGCCCAGAAGAAGCTCGCAGAAGATATGAAGAAAGCTGCCGAGCTGCGGCAGATTCTAGGTAATCTGGAAAAGGTCGACGATGAAGGTCGTCGGGCCAGCTTGTTAGACCAGCTCCTGTCCGCGGACGATGTGCTTATGCTCCCCGAACACCCCAACCCTCCGGGTATTGACACCGGAAACCTCACCGTCAATTTGCTGAAGCATCAGGTATTGATCTAACCTCGGTACAGAGATTCTCGGTATGCTGATATTCATATAGAAACAAGCATTGCGCTGGTGCATCGAGCGCGAGAATCCGGTCCCTCCCAAGTCAGAGGCCGACCATCCTGTGCAATTCTGGCAACTGAAAAAAGCCAATGGGAAAGTGAGTGACGCGCCCTTTTTCAGCTCCGCGTTTTTTCACCTATTTTTTGCAGACGTATTACTTTAATCGTGCGTCATAACCCTCTTCCCGTCTCACCAGTCTCTCATCTTATTTGTAGTTGCTACCAAGACCCCACAAGAGGCGCCACCCAAGCTCGGAAGAGGCGCGCTGTGCGCTGACAGCATGGGCCTGTACGTGCCGGGATCCCCTGCTCTAATATGTGCTAAATATTCCGAAGGGGGAAAACTCTCACCATGATTGCTCTCATTCTTGCAACAAAATCCGACCAAACACCAGACATTTCCAAGACCACCCTCATTGGTGAGTTACCGCGTATTGTATGACCTCAATTTGTCACTTAACTTACTTCTTCAGTCGTACCGCTGTCTGTTCTATCAAACTGGCAAACGCAGATAGACGAGCACTGTGTACCTGGAGCGATTACTTATGTCACCTACTACGGGACCAACCGAAACCTCAGTGCTGAGGAACTAGTAAAATACGATGTTGTGCTGACCACCTACCAAACTGTCGTAAGCGACTACGGTGGAGGTTCAAGGGTCGCTGCGGGAGGTTCAAGCAAGAGGAAGAAGACCGAATCGACTCTGCTGAACATCCCGTGGAAGAGGGTTATTATCGACGAAGGGCACCAAATCCGCAACCCGGCAACGAAGGCGGCCATCGCAGTCAGCGCATTGACAGCTGAGAGGCGTTGGGTTCTGACCGGAACCCCCATCGTACGTTTCTCCTTCCGCGCCACCGTCCACATCGGCTCAAGCCCATTGTCTAATAGTTGAACTCCCCAAAAGACCTTGGCTCTCTCTTGACCTTCCTGAAGATCTGCCGCCCCTTGGACCAACCAGACTTTTTCAACCAGCTCATTCTACGACCATTGAAATCTGGCGGATCAACAGGAGCTGAGTTGTTACGGGTGTGTGTGCTCAAACGTGAACGTGGGTCGAAACTTAATACACCATTAGGGTATCATGACCCAGATCTGCATCCGGCGTACGAAGGAGGTACTGGCCCTTTGACTTGGATCATTCGAGTATCTGACCCTCGGGCCCCATAGATGCAAGATTCTGAGGGAAAGAACCTTGTCCCTCTCCCGCCTGTAAGTACACTTAATCGCTGTTCAACCAGTCGCCGACCCCTTCAAGGTGGATATGATCGTCGTTCCTGTTGCGTTAGACCCAAAGGCAAGGGTAAGTCGATCGAACTCGGGCTCAACCGTCTCAACGCTGACCAACCCTTAGGAACTTTACGACGCTGTTGAGGAGGTTTCACGTGGTAAAATCGAAGGGCTTCTCAGGACTGGTGGTTTGAACGTAGGTTGAACCGATTCTGCGCAAGCATGACCCTGACACCCTATAGTGGTCCACTGGTGCCCTTAGCATGCTTACCCGACTCAGGCAACTCGCTTTACACCCGGAGCTTATTCCAGCAGGTTATTTGGAACAGCTGAAGATGTCCGAAGACCGTGATCAGCCGCATAGCGTCATTCAAGTCACACCTGTGGAAAGAATTCGGCTGCAAGGCCTCCTCTTCCAGGCAATAGAGGATAACGAAGAATGTCCGATTTGCTTTGGAATCCTCACAAACCCGAGGATTACCCCATGTGTACATACATACTGTTTTCCATGGTAGGTCTATGCATAGTTGTCCACTCCCCGTAGTTAACCCTACCCAGCATCGCGGAGGCGATAACGCGAGACCCAAGATGCCCCATGGTGAGATGAGGCTACTACTTATGGGGTACATTCCTCATCTCTTTCGCAGGACCGCCGGAACATTGGAATGGGGGACTTGATCGAACCGCCGCCTATCACTGACCTTACTCAGGCACCCGTTCGAGGGGATGACGACGATGAGAGTGACGACAGTTCGCGCACGGGGTCTTCCGCAAAGATCGATCAACTGATTCACCTTCTTCGACTCTCGCCAAGCACGGACAAGTCTCTGGTCTTTTCGCAATTCACGGGTTTCCTTGACAAGGTACGAAATGCTGAAACCTTCTCTCGGATTTGACGGATTCAGTGTCTCCAGATCGGTGATGCGCTTGATGATGCGGGCATAGAATATTGTCGATTTGATGGCAAGATGTCCGCAAAACGTCGTGCAGACACCATCGCCAGATTTTCTGTACCATTCAAGGATGCACCTCTCTCGGCTGGTGAACCTACGGGAACAAGTTCACGCCTTCGTCCTCTGGCCCAATCTCAATCCCAACTGATCCAGTCCGATGTTGACGAGGATAATGCCTCTGATTTTGCCCCCGACGGCGAACCCGACATCGCCACGGATTCGGAGAGTGATGAAGAACCTCGGGCGAAGCGAGGGAAAGGCAAGGGCAAGACAAAAAACAAAGGGAAAGTACCTCCAAAATCAAGCGTTTTGGAGGCACTCGGAGAGTTGGACGGGGAGTCCAACCCTCGTGTGATGCTCATTTCACTCAAAGGTGTGCAAATCAATTGGTGGTAACTGAGTCACGCTCATGACGGTCCCGTAGCTGGAGCGTTGGGCCTCAATTTGACTGTCGCAAACAATGTTTTCCTGTGAGCCAAACCCCCCTTTCATTTTATATACATCTCGCTTATGTGTGGGTGGCTAGCATGGATCCGTAAGTTTAGGGAAATAAATCCCTCTTTTATCTCGTTCTCACAAACTACAGATGGTGGCAAGAGGGAATCGAGAGTCAGGCGATTGACCGTTGTAACAGGATCGGTATGCTTGCTCACGCGATCTGGGATACGTGGAGATAACCCACTTCACCTTCAAAGGTCAAACTAAGCCGGTCCATGTGTATCAGCTGATTGCGGAGAACACTGTCGAGTCCAAGGTAGGAACTGGAGACACGCCGCGTTCGCACACTGAAAACCCGTCTGTGGTGTAGGTCCTCGAGATTCAAGAGAAAAAGAAGAATCTTATCCAGGAGGCTTTTTCTGGGATGAAAAACAAGGAAACACCCCGCCAGCGACGCGAGGCACGTCTGCAGGGTGAGTCACAAACGATAGTTTTTCACCTTGCGTACTGAAGAATATGTAGATATTATCGCGCTTTTCGGCATCCAAACCGAGCAACCTTCAGTTACGGCGGTTTGATTGATCGCTCAACCACCAACGTTCAATGTTTCAACACTCGTGCATCGATATTTTCTTGTCCCCCCCCTTATGCCTTACTTTAGAACTGATGTAAATTCGGTAAATCTGTAAATTACCATCAAGATAGTGATCTCTGGAGGTGATAGTGACTGCTGAAGTAAGACAGGAGAATCTGGGAACTTTGCCCATAGTGGACCATCCATCGCGCCTGGGGTGACCAGTGCACCCTCCCTATCCGCGTAATGAACGTCAGCAAATTCCCACGCATTCGAGAAACAGGCTAGCGAACGTCTATTATACACTGAGGTCGCTCACGCGGAGCCAAAGTATCTGTCTATAGATGATTTGTTTACAAGCCGAATCGCATGAGCCTGGAGGTGGTAATACGTACAGGATAGATAGTTCGTGGAGCGGGCAAGGAGTGCTGAATTCGCTGATTCGACAAGTGCAAAACAAGGGTAAAATGTAATTCGACCTACAGTAAAAAGTGCAACAACGGAGGTTAGCGGGGAGGATGTACAGAAGTAGATTCGATTGCTTGTCGTTCAGGGGTGACGGGACTATATACTGAAGATTATCAGTCACAGCAACAGACAAAGACAGAGGAGGAATAATAGCAGGTGTGAGGTACACGTACACTAGAACGAATGCTGGCTTGTGTGGTGTTGAGAAGAGTCCACCGAGAGGAGTATAAGTATTGAACAAGTTTTGCGATCGGCTTGATTTTGGGAATCCGCTACCTCCTGGCAGGCGGAGGATGACCACCCCGAGCCGTGCCAGCGGCGGATAATGGCAACATCGTCGACGATGGATACGGTGTGTGTTCCAGGTTTTGCAACGTGTCTGACTCATGTACGATGGTGATTGGGGTGAAATCCGTATACCCGTCCCCACTCCAGTCCTCGGTTGCAGTGGGAAGAGGTGAAGTCGGCTCGTTGACGGCTAGAGACAGTCGATTCAACGTGGGCTCGTTCTGGGTATCGATACCTTGCAATTGCGGGCGTGGACTTGGGGAAACACCAAGTGCGGTGACGTCTGAAGTTGACCGGAGGTGATTCGTGTAGGGGTAGGGATGTGTTGACGTGGGGGATAAGGGTCGGGAGAGGGCTGCGGTGTGTGCCTGATCATAGGAGGGCGGTTCTGTGGAAGCGCTGTTTGCAGGTCCGCTCGAGGTACCATTAACCCTTGGGATCCATGCCCGAAGGACTGGATCTGCCGGCCGCTGAGGAACCGAGTACCCAGCGGCTATGACGGAGGGGGGGAAGAGGAGCTCTGGGCTAAGCTTCTTTTTGGGTTTCGCAGTTTGATCTGAGTCTGGATCCATGGACAAGGTCGTACGCGAGGTGTGGAATGTGTCGCTAGATGCTTGCTGTCGAACCCCTGGTGGGGTCGGAAATGATGTCAAGAGGGTGGTGGTGGTTGGCCCCTGCAGGGAAAGTGAGGGACGGGAGCATACCAAAGAATGCTTTCGCTTACGTTTGCAGGTGATAATGGTTGCGAGGGCGGCTGATCCGCGATTGCCACAATGCGTCCGGGGCGGTTCGGTCGCAAACTTGGCAGGCGCTCCGTGTTAGGTTGTTCAGTCTCGGGCTGCGGTGGCTGCGGTGTCTGAGAACGGGAAACCGGCCCCCTTTCACCGTTCGAGATGACGACGACAGGTGAGACCTCTTCTCCAGACGTACGGCCATTTCTTGTGTTCGATGCCTGATTCTGGGGCAATAGAGACCCGAAGGCTGGATCGGGGTGATCATCGTCATCAACTCCGAATTTGCTATTTTTCCGTCCCGATAGGAGGTGTACAGCCTGGTAGTCACCGCCCTTCGACAGATTTGTGGATGTCCACCAGCGAGATATCGCCCGGAGCGGTGGCCAGGCTTTTGCTGAAGACGAAGGCGGTGTATCGTCCTGAGCATGGAGGCTGGGCTCTGGCGTGAAGAAGGAATCGCTTTCCCGGCGTGAAGGTTCACCATAGACAACAGGGGACGTCCTAGGAAGCCCAGGTTCCCCCTCGATGTTCCAATCTGAATTTCGAGGTCGTTCTCGTACAGGCAGCATGCCGCTGAAGAAAAATCGGATTCTGTGCACGGGAGGAAGCGATAGCTGGTCGGGATTGAGATGACTCGTGGAGGAGTATGAAGCTGCAGAACCGTTCCTACGGCGAGCAAAGAGATTGGTTGCGCCCAATTGCATGCCTTGCGCCCTGCGGGAGTATCTGGGCCGTTTGTAGGTGCGATAGAAACACCAAACCAAGCCGACGAGGATAAGAATACCCAGACCCACAATCACCGGAGTGAGCTTCTGTAGAGTAGTCCATTCCTCTGCTCGTGAAGGAACCATGGGAGATCAATCAAATGTTCATGTGGACGGGAGCGAAGGGATGTGGGCGAACACGGGATAGGGAGGAAAAAAAGGGGAAACAGGAGAACTCACTACGCATCACTACCGAGGGATCAAAGTTCCCACCACTGCTCAACTGCTCAGAAGCCCAGGATGGTATGACGGCTGTAATTACGGCGGCGAACGGATATTCTCTTGTCATGGGCACAACTTGCATACAACTCTCGGACCATCTATAAAACGGATCGACTCCGGAACTCCTGACGCAAAACATGGCGCAAGCTGAGAGGAGATTGTAAAATGCGACATTGCTACCCGAGGACGTCGTCAGCAGTGGATCAAAATACAAAAGGATTGAAGTGCACCAAGCACAGGCGGATGCGTTAATTTCAAAGGCTGTTGATGATCAGAGTAAGCGACCCACGGCTCGCTTGTGCGGATGGATCGAAACTGACTGCTCGATTCCGAAACATTCACGTTGCATGGGACGAGCAAGGCAAGAACGAGCGTACACGGTGTTTCGCCCTTCTCGTTCTTGAACTACGTAGGGGAGAATCCGTTGAGTTTAATCGTTCCACCAGGGTGAGCAACGGCTACACACGAGATCGACTGCCGTGTCGCATTGCGATTGGGAACTATACACGTCTGAGACCTGGCCGAATGGTGAGCTGTAGGGCGATTGAGATGACTTGAGATGAACCTGGAGACCAGCGAAGACTCTGGACAGGAAAAGGAGCGAAAGCCAAAGAACTGTTGTGAGCATTAGCAGCCAACTCCTGGGCGGGGGCGCTGTTAGCCCCGATCAGACGTCACCCATTCTTTACCAAACCACTACCGTCATCCACGGTTTCCACTCGACGATTATCACCTCTATCACCTCTTGATCGATGCCTTCCAACTATGCTTGGTTGAAAAGCAAAAACGCCCTCACAGGTCGTCCCACACGACGCACTTTCATACTCATGGGTAGTGCTACCATCATCTTCACGCTCATGCTCGGCGCCTACCAGTACTCCGACGACTACCGTCTCCAGCCTTATTTCCACCCCAAAAGCACGACCAACGCTGCGCCAATCCCTGGGAAGTGTCCTGCAGAAGCGTATGCTCAAGGCTCATGGAAGCCCGCCCACAAATTCTCTTCGGGAACCAAGATGAAGGAAAATACCGATGCCATAGGTTTTGGCGGTTTTGAAGGTTGTGCTGCCGACCGCGAATTCTTTTGGCATCTGGGATCCGATCGTACTGAGCAATGGGAAGATCGTTTCCCTATGGCATACGACCACATCTGGTCCCCTGGAGAGCGTTGCGACATCCGTCCCTTCGACAGGGAAGCGCTCGTCACAGATCTCGTCCAAAAGGGTGGTTGGTTGCTCATCGGGGATTCGGTGACGGAAAACAACTTCTTTTCCCTATCCTGCCTTCTCTACCCCCACGTTCGCGCGACTCCCAACTACACCGAAAACCCATATTACGAACGCCATTGGCAACAGAACCTCTACTTGCTCCCCACCTCCCCACTCGTTCCCAAACTCAAGTTTCCGGAAGGGTTCTCGATAGAGAACACTCCCCTTGTCAGCTTCCGTCGCGTTGATGTTCTTCTTTCCCGAGGAGAACTGGAAGGACTTTACAACGCTATCTATGCCCCCGGCTCCAACTTCTCCCTTTTCAGCGAAGAAGCGTTCTGGTCGCTTTCTCCCTACGAATACGTCGAACAGTTTACGTCAAAGGAAAACAATTACCAGACCATGGTCGTCAACACCGCTGGCCATTGGACAACTGGTCTCTTCCAGGGCATGGAGGATTCCAAGAGCAAAGGTAACGGTGTTGGGAACATCCTCCACTTCTTCCAGCACGCGACCGCTATGTGGGCCGACCTCGTCCAAAGGCTTCTTAACGAGTCCGGCAAGGATGATAGGCAGGTTGTCGTGCGAGCGTATCTCTCAGGTCACGAGAATTGCCGCGAAACCTTCCAACCGTACACCTATATCCACGAGCACACCTCTCAGGTATGGAATTGGAATTGGATAACGGAATACAACGATATTTTCCAGGTGCGTACGTCATTGTTCCCCCTTCCGTAGTTCTCACCCAATCAATAGCGGTTGCTCGACTCCCCTTTATACCCCAATATTCATTTCCTACCCATCGATCGACCGGGAATGCTTCGTCCTGACGCAGTACGCCCCCTTCCTCTCCTCTCGTGTGTTACGACTGACGCCCTTTGCAGCATGCCTCTGGGGACTGTCTTCACCTCATAACTGGAGCCGGCGTCCTGGAAGGATGGTCTCATTATATCTGGCATTACATCACGAGGGAACTTTGATCCCCTAATGGCCTCTCTCGATTGATCCAAATGATACCAGAAATCCTCATATACTTCGCCTCACTTCATTCGGCCTATCCGCCCGGGTTTTAGTAGAATAGGGTGACCAAAGGTCCGAACGCCAACGGCCCATCTCATCTTCAAGGACATTTCGGTCTCGACTTGTAGCAATTAATTATAGATTGTTTTGGGCATCCGGGCCCGAGCTAATACACGCAAAGCCTGCACCAGTTCGCGGAACCCCTACGGAATCGTCTCCCACGGAACAACAATGGCAAAAGTTGAATTGGTATCGAAGGACTTGTGGCGGAGGTTCCGCCACGATCTCATCCATGACACGGCCCCCACACGTCCTCTCTGCCTTGAGTATATAACGAAAGTGGTTCTCTAACCTCTGAAATCGCCACAGACCCGAACCAAAGCGTACGCTGACTTGATCCCCCACTCCAACAGTTCCTCAGCTGATGATTGGCGATCGTGGATTGTCGTCTCGTTCCCCCAGTCACCTTGCTGGATCGTCAAGATCACGATCCAGGAGGAGTTTCTCCACGACCAATTCGAGCAGTCACACCCCATCGCCCACCGGGGACGATGAATCCGACAGCTCGGTATATTTGAATATCGCAGAAAAGTGGTGGCGAGCTCATCAGCCGTGGCTAGAACGATGTGGTTATCTCCTTCGGTCGAGATACAGACAAGACTGGATACCCTCTTGGGAGAGGAAAGGGTTCTTCTCCAAACTACGCGCGCCTGAGGACATGGTTGAACTTCCGGTTTGTTTTGAGCGCCAGAGTTGAGTTTACATCCCGCTGACGTCATCTCGACTTGCAATCCAGGTTACGTCGAGGAAGATAGATGCTACGAGGATATCGGATGGGCTACCTGTTCACCTTCACCTTGTTTCGGAGAAGAAATCTCCGGACGAGGTGGATATAATGCTCTATCTCACTTCTGGCAAGCGCAATAGAGGGAACCACGTCATCCCTATCCTTGAAGTACTGGAGGTAGATGACAACCGCCATTTGTGCGTAATCGTCACGCCGTTGATGCGTGCTTACGACGATCCGCGGTTTGAGAACATGGGGGAAGCTGTGAACTTCCTCAGTCAGGTATTGGAGGTCACTAGTTTTTTTCCATCCCTTTTAACTGTTGTGGATCTCATATTTTCTTCATCTAGGGCATGGAATTCATGCACGCGCACGGGGTCGCGCATAGAAACCCTCAGTTCGATTGGGACGCGATAGTGTACGATCCGACCGCTTGCTACCCAGAAGGCTTCCACCCTGTCGTGACTGAGATGAATCAGTGTTTCACGAGCGAGGCTTTCCACTACTCCAGGACAGAAAAACCTGTCACGTATTACTTTACCGATTTCCGGACCGCAAAACGCTATCACACCCATCCCACGCCTCCCACTGCTCATCATAGGACCGAGCAGGGTACTCGGACCAAACGCATACAGAAGTTTGTGGGAAAATCGAGAGTGAGGGATTACCCATTACGGTGGGGGAACAACTTTGCTCCCGAGTTCAGGAGACCCGAGAAGAAGTGCAATCCGTTCAAGGTCGACGTTTATCTTTTGGGGGTGGAAATTTCCAGGCGGTTCCTCGAGGTTCGTGATCGCTTCTCCGTATTTTGAAAGCTGAAGACATCACGTCGCTGATTCTACGGATGCTCGACAGAAATATCGAGGATTTGAATGGTTAAGACCTCTGATCGACGATATGTGTAGAGAAGATCCAAAGTTGCGCATCAGCGCCGCAAGAGCCCACACCAGATTCCTGTGGCTCAGCGCATCCATCAACTCGGCCGACCTGGACGGTAAACTGATATCTAAAAGAAAGAGGGATATGACCCGACGAGTCATACGGAAATTGGAGAAGAAACTACGCGTTCGAACCCTGTTGAGAGAAATGGGGCTGAGAGACGACGGCAGTTCCACCCATCCTTCTCCAGCTATGGACGTTTCATGGCTTCCTGTTCATTCCGGATGGGACTCTTAGATGGTGCCTTTATTTTCGTTGAATTGTTCAAGCTTTCGTTTCGCGAATGATATCGATGTAGGTGTTCCGCCTGTATTGTTAACCTATGCATGTAATAGATCTGCCATTTTCGCGAGGAATTTCCAGATGGCCCGCGCATCATCTGGTCATATCGGGGAGGGCTCATCCGGTGGAAGAACCTTTCTATCCCATCGCTTGTTGATGGGACCGAGGAGAAGTTTAGCTAACCTCGATAGGGATATCTCGCTGTGATTGCACATCTCTGCATCTACCATATCCTATTGTGACGGAAAATATCGTGAGATTAGGTCGGCGAGCGCGAATTTACCGAACGCAACACTTACCCTTCCGAGCATGTATTTCTTTCGCAGATTTTCGTCGAAGTCCTGTAGGACCTTCCAAGATTCGTCGTCATTGCTTATCTGAAAGAACTGGATACCCAACTGCATGACAAGATGAGTCCAGGGTCACCGGCGGCAGAAGAGGTGGGATATACTTGCCTGGTCAGGAGGGTACCTCCCTTCATCCAACCGCCTCGCAACAGAAACCAACACCTTCTCTACATCATCGAGCCCACGTTCTACGAGGGCACGATGAAACCCTTGTTCGGGATCAAAACCATATAACTTACCATCACGACCACCAAGGATTACGATGAAGTTACACTTCTTGATGCTCGTGTCCGCTGTCACCAGCGTATCCATGTATTTTCCGAGAAGGTTCTCCAAACCTTCAGCAAGTTTGGTTTCGCCGTAATCCACGGTGTCTACTCGCAGGTTTTCAAGATATTCCTCCACATCACGTGTCGTCTGAAAGCCACAGTGAGGATCACCTATGTATATGCAACAGTGGTGAAACTTGCCTTGAGTCGCAACCCAACCTTCTCGCCGCCAAGGAAGTATATATCTACTCCATCGTGATCGTACTCGTTCGCGATCAACGCAAGGTTCTTCGTTACTTCTCTGGCCTGCGAAGGAAAGATCGAGGGAGGTTAACCACGAACTAGGTATACTTGGAGAAACGGGATGGACTTACATCCGTCCAAGTGGACCTGAGAGCCTTACTGACGACGTCGTCCACCAGAAAGACCACGTGATATCCCATAAGAGCTCTTAGGTCCCTCTCGATCGAAGCATCGTATGTCGGCGAGGCCATTTGCATCATATAACGACAAGCGGTTCGTGGTTCGGTGGGTAAAGTACGTGCTCGATCGCGGCCGTTATTTATACTTGAGTCCTATAGACCAAGCGCGCAACCTTGGTTGATCGGCATGGTTTCATACGTTCTGTACCGCTTATTGTGATGAACGTGAAAACCTGAAAGCGGTGCCACAGGTCCGAGCCAAACGGGCTTAGCACCGTGGAGGAATTTGCAATGTGGCATGGTACACGATGACACTCGGACAGTCCGAAAATGCTGGTCGGGTAAGTAGTCCCAGGGCGTCCGAGGGAACGAAGATTCCACGTCAAACGAAGTGTGAGGATTGAGTGGTGTTATGTCATCGGGGGTTTCGGTCGAGATTGCCTGTACCACTGACCGGTCATTCCGGCGTCCAAGGCCGGGATAATTCTGTGGAGACAACAAGCGTCCAAGTCCAGTGATAAGGACGCTGTTTGGGGTATGTACCGAGCGACTTGAAGTGTGCTCGACGACGCGTGAACGCGTAATGTGGTGGTAATTATTACTTGTGGCCAACTACGTGGTAGTACTTCCGCAATCACGTGACAATCGGATCACCGCGCCGCAGGGACGGGCGCTGTGGAATGGAAGTGCCGACCGTTTTGTCGGGCCATACACAGCTTGACCGCCAGCACCCTTCTGATACGACGTAGGCTCTCTATTCATATGGACAGCCAATTGGATGAGAGACTTTCTGTAGCTTAGGTATAAGATTTTCCAACCCCATAAGGGATGCTCACATCACCACCGTGAATCGCACTGGTTCGAGCGGGGCAATTGTCCAGTTTGCGAGTAGAATGAGGGCGGATAGGTGATTCAAGGTAAATCCGTCCCCATGAGTTCTATCGCATAGTCGTCTTCCCTTGGTGAATGCCATCCTCTTTAGAATTCTTACGGATGGATGTCCCTCAGTGTAGGCTGTAATAAACCATATGTAGAATCATGTACATCAGCGGACACCTTTGAATACACACAGAAGTTTGCTCGTAGCAAGCGAGGTTTCTGCCGACTTGGAGTCGGCATTTTTCTAGTGCAAGCCAAGGGACACAATTTCTCTCCCTTGAAAAGCATGTCTTACGTTCGCAACGCAGTCAAGGCTGTGACAGAACCTGGTTCGGATCTCGGTAGGCTGGCCCCTAACGAAGGTGTGGCCTTTCAAGTTGAAAATGTAAGGTTTGCGGGGCAGAAAAACGGAAAGTAACCTGCCGGACGGTCGTCTTTGAAAGGACGGGTTACCGTCCTAAAAATCAGAAGTTAGGGTCGCGGTTCAATGGGTTGACCCAAGCCCTGCACGGGTTGATATCTACGGTGAGTACCGTATTGGAAAAACTTACGACTTGGATTGAATACAGGATGAAACGGTGACCGTGTTGTATGAAAACCGGACATCACCATGACTCCAATGCGCTGCTTGCTTCGATGTAGCTATCACGCAGCGAGATGCCTTGTATTTTGATCAGCTTCGGGGTGTTGCATATAAACACCGGACACCGAACGGCTCAACGCGCTCCCTGTGCGTATTGACCGAATCAAAAATAGGTCAAGCTCCGCAACTCCAGAAGGACCCCCGAATATAGGGGGGGAGGTTGGTCCTGGAGGTGGCGAAAGATGTATGGACACGGAGTTTTTACCTCTGGCGCGGGGTGTATGGATCGGAACCGACCTCCGCCGGAAAGCCAAAATTTGTTCGGACGGGACTCAAAATTCTCAATAAAAGCAAAATATATTCCTAGATGGGTGCAGGAGCGGTAAAATGGGTCGAAAATGATATACGCGGGTCATGGTAACAACGAGGTATCGAGGAGCTGAGGGTACGGTACGGCCCATATGAGTATCCACACGTTCGTGGTATGTGGTGGATACGGACCTTCGAGTAGCATGTATACCATGTTCATTCTGTAATTACCTTCTTTCCTCGAGTGGCCGCATTGAGCTCCTTGATGGCTTGTTCCAGGCCTTCACGAAGCGGTGATGACCCAGCCAACTTCTTGAAAACCAGCCAGTCTTTGTCGGATAGGACAATTTTC